>ERZ772921.1198-NODE-1198-length-15358-cov-37.689015_pt1 | contig 15358 bp, 10 predicted proteins | sample MGYA00512117_ERZ772921 | MGnify/ENA primary metagenome ERZ772921 (study PRJEB29015, sample SAMEA2737944) | human oral metagenome | biome: human oral; feature: human-associated habitat; material: dental | place: China | collected 2150 ... | reverse complement strand
GGAGGGGTCCGCCCGGTGAGCGGCGCCGGCCCCGGGGACGGACCGGCCCCCTCCTCCCGTCCGACGGCGCGGGTCGTCATCGTCAACTGGCGCCGGCCGGACCTGACCATCCGGGCCTGCGAGTCCATCCGCCCCCAGCTGCGGGACGGCGACCGGCTCGTCGTCGTGGACAACGCCTCGCAGGACGGCTCCGCCGCCGCCCTGCGCCGGGCGGGGCTCGAGGTGGTCGAGACGGAGCAGAACCTGGGCTTCGGCGCGGGGGTCAACACCGGCGCGGCGGGCCTGGACGAGGACGTCCTGGTCCTGCTCAACAACGACGCCGTCGCCGCCCCCAGCTTCCTCGACGCCCTGACCGCCCCGCTGGGGGCCGGCCGGGACCCCTCCCTGGCGGCGACGACGGCCCTCATCCTCCTGGCGGGCCGCTGGCGCCCCGCCCGCGCCGGGGAGGCGTTCCTCACGGGTCTGGACGGGAGCCGGTGGTCCCGGGTGGGCGCCGACGCCGAAGCGCGCGGCGAGGGGGAGGTGCTTGTCAACTCCACCGGCAATCTCGTCGACTCCTCCGGCAACGGCTACGACCGCGACTGGCTGGTCCGGGCGGACCGGCTCGACTCCCCGGCCGAGGTCTTCGGCCTGTGCGGGGGCGCCTGTGCGATCCGCCGCGACGTGTGGGAGGAGCTGGGGGGCCTGCGGGAGGACCTGTTCATGTACTACGAGGACACGGACTTCTCCTGGCGGATCCGGGAGTCGGGGCGCCGGGTGGAGTTCGTGGCCGGCGCCGTCGCTCGCCACGAGCACGCCGCCTCCTCCGGGGCCGACTCCCCCATGTTCGTGCGCGTCAATACGCGCAACCGGATCCTCGTGGCGGCCGAGCACGCGCCGTGGCCGGTCCTTCTCCGGGCCCTGGCGCGCACGACGGCGCGGGCGGCCCGGCACGGCCTGCGCGGCCCGGTGATGCAGGGGCTGCGTCAGGGGGTCACCGGGATTCGCCGTGCGCGACGGGCCCGTGCGATTGGAGCATCCGGACCACGTTCCCGTTAGAGTGATCGCATGCCGATGACACTATCTGACTCCACGCACCAGTCACCCCGTGTCAGCGTCCTGATGAGGACCCGCAATCGCCCTGTTCTCCTCGCACGCGCCGTGGCCTCGGTCCACAATCAGACTTTCACCGATTACGAGCTCATCATCGTCAATGACGCCGGTGAGCGCCGATCCGTCGAGCACGTGATCGCCTCGCTGCCGGACGCGGAACGACGCCGGACGAGGCTCATCCACAAAGAAGAGTCCACGGGCATGGAGGCTGCGACAAACACCGCATTCGCCGCCTCCCGGGGCGAGTTCATCGCCATTCTCGACGACGACGACACGTGGGACCCCGAGTTCCTCCAGGCCACCGTCTCCCACCTCGACGCCCATCCCGAACAGGTCGCCGTCGCGACGCGGGCCGACGTCGTCGTGGAGTCCCTCGACGACGAGGGGCGGCCGACGGAACTCGAGCGCCAGCCCTTCGCGGCCCAGTGGTCCTCGTGGAACCTGGTCGATATTCTGGCGAAGAACTACATCCCGATCAACTCGGAACTGGTGCGCGCCGATGCCGCGCGCCGAGCGGGGGGATGGGATGAGTCGCTTCAGACCCAGGGGGATTGGGATTTCAGCCTCAGGCTTCTCTCCCTCGGCCCCTCGGGATTCATCGCCGGGGAGCCGCTGGCCCACTGGCATCATCGGCGGTCGGCGACCGGGGATGCGGGGAACTCGATCTTCGTGGCGGCGCAGAGCCATCTCGCGGACAATATGTCCGTACGGGACCGGTATCTCCGGGAGGCGGTGTCCCGCGCCGACGGTTCGCCGGATCTGGGGCTCGCCCTCCAGGTGGCCTCGTACTATCAGCGCCTGCTTGATGAGTCGCGTCGCGAAGCCGATTCCCTGCACGAGGCGCTCGCGCGCATCAGCGCGCACCTAGAGAGTCGGATCGACGCCCTCGAGGAGGCGACGAACCGCTCGGCGGAGGAGTCCCGCGCGTCGGCGGAGGCGTCCCGCACGTCGCTGGAGGGCGTTCACACCCGCCTGACCGATCTGGGCGGCGCGATCGCCGCCCTCAACGACACGGTCGCGTCCCTGGCGCCCCGTTCCATCTTCAAACGCGCGTTTCAATCGCTGCCCCGCCCCTGGCGGAGATGACCGCAGGCCGCGGGCGGACTCTCTTCTCCGGGCCGGGGCGCCGCGCCCCGGCCCGGAGTCAATCGGCCTCGACGGGCGGCGCCTGCCTCGTGGGCACCTCGATCATGGGCATGGCGGGCGTGATCTGAGTGAATTGTGCGCCCAGCGCGACGACTCCCCCCGATTCCATGAGAGGGCTCGTAATGATCTCGAAGGATGTGGCCTTCTGCAGGGCGTCGATGACGGTCGTCAGGTGCGGCGGCTGGATCGAGGCCGACAGGAGGTAGTGGTTCGGTCGGAGCATCATCCTCGGGATGAGGACGTCGACGTAGCCGTCCCCCTTCGGCAGGATCTGCGGGACGAACCCCGCGTCCAGGCCGTGGATGCCCCAGGCGAAGAGTCCGTCGCGGGTCTCGATCGAAGTCCCGAACACCGCGCCCTTGACCGGCTCATCGGCGTGGTAGTGCATGCGGATGGTCACCTGGTCGCCCACGCGCACCAGTCGGGCGGGCTCTCCCGCCTCGTCGAGCAGTTCGATCCGCTCGATCCGCGCCTCTCCGCTGCCGAAACGCCGCCCCCCGGTCTCGACCTTCTGGGCGTCGTGCGCCACGACCGAGTACCGGTCGATAATCTCCGCGGCCTTCCCGACGCCCTGCAGCCGTCCGTGGTCGAGCCAGGCGGCCTCGTCGCAGAAGGTGCGCATCTGCTCCAGGCCGTGGGAGACGACGACGACGGTACGACCCGCCTCGCGGAACTCGGCGAACTTGGCCATGCAGCGCTCCTGGAACTCCACGTCCCCGACGGCGAGGACCTCGTCGACGAGGAGGATCTCGGGCTCGATGTGAATGGACACGGAGAAGCCCAGGCGCACGTACATGCCGGAGGAGTAGTTCTTGACCGGCTGGTCGATGAAGTCGCCCACCCCGGAGAAGTCGACGATGTCATCGAACTTGGCGTCGATCTCCTTGCGGGGCATGCCGAGAATAGCGCCGTTGAGGTAGATGTTCTCGCGCCCGGACAGTTCGGGATGGAAACCGGAGCCCACCTCCAGCATCGCCGCCATCCGCCCCCGGGAGGTGATCGAGCCCTTGTCGGGGGCGAGGATCTTGGCGATGCACTTGAGCAGCGTCGACTTGCCCGACCCATTATGACCGAGAAGCCCGAAGGTCGCACCCTCGGGTATCTCGAAATCGATATCCCTGAGCGCCCAGAAATCCTCGTGGACGCCTCGACTGCGCTGGAGGAAAGTGCCCTTGAGGGATTGATTCCGGTTCTTGTAGATCCGGAACCGCTTGGAGACGTTCGAAACGGTTACCGCGGGTGCCGGCACGGCGATCAGAGCTCCTCGACGATACGGGCGGAGTGCCGCTGGAAGAAAATCATGCCGACTGCGAACATGCTGAATCCCCACAGTGCGCAGGCCGACATGACGGGAAGGGAGGGGAAGGCGAAGTCGTAGAGGCAGGCGCGATAGGCCTCGAGGAATATCTCCGCGGGGTTGAGACGGAATACGGTCGTGATCGGAATGGGGTGACCGTTGATCTGCCACCCCATATCGAACAGACGATTCTGGACGTCGTCCAGCATGGACAGGGAGAAAACGACCCCGGAAGCGTACATCCACACCTGATTGAATATCTGCCACAGGTGCGCGATGTCGCGGAAATATACTGTCGCAATCGACAGGATGAGGGCCAGTCCGGCGGAGAACATGGCCGCCAGGACAGTGACCAGAATGAGTGAGGGAATCATGAGGAGAACGCCGAGGCCGCCCATGGCCATCGCAATGATGATCAGGACGAAGAGCTCGAAGGAGAAGTCCACGGCGAGCGCGAGCACAGCCGAGTACACGAGCACCTGCCGGGGGAAGTAGACCTTCGTCAGCAGCCCCGAGTTGGATACGAGGGCGTTCATTCCGCTCAGGATCCCGCCGGATAAGAAGTTCCAGCACAGAACTCCGATACCGATCCACAGGGCGAAGGAGTCGATCCCGGAATTCCGCCCCGGCGCCACACCCCCGCGGAATACGACTCCGAAGATGAGGGCGAACACCGTGACCGTCGCCAGCGGGTTGATGAGCGACCACAGCCTCCCCAGCGCCGTCCCCTTGAACTCGGAGAAGACCGACCGCTGCGTCAGTCGCAGAGTGAGATCCAGGACACGTCTCCAATCATCCCCGGAAGTCCGGGCCAAGCGATTCGTCGTCATGCTACCTCCTGAGAGTCGATCCACGCGCAGAGCCTGGTGATTCCTTCGGCGACGGGCACTTCCGGCTCCCAGTCGAGCCGTGAGCGCGCTTCGCGAGTGTCCGCCCAGGCGGAGCGAACGTCGCCATCGCGGAACTGCCCGGTAACGTGGGGCTCGGGGGCGCCGTACCGGGCGGCGATGATCCGAGCGACCTGCAGCATCGTCGTCCGTTCGCCGAGGCCGATGTCATAGGGCTCGATCTGCGCCTCGGAAATCAGGACGCCAGCCACGACCGCGGATGCGACGTCGTCTATGAAGACGAAGTCCCGGATTATCTCGCCGTCCTCGTAGACGGGAATGGACTCCCCCGCCCCGGCCAGGCGCACGAACAGGGAGATAATGCCGGTATAGGGGTTGATGAGGGACTGGCCGGGTCCGTAGACGTTCTGGAGCCGGAAGAGGACCGGGGTCACCCCGAAGGAGCCGCACCAGGAGGCCACGAGGTTCTCCTGACAGAGCTTGGTCGAGGCGTAGACGTTCGCCGGGGCCGGCCGGACCCGCCCGGACTGCTGGGCGACCGGGACGAGTCCGGGGAAATCCCATTGACCGGCCTCGAGCATAGCGTGGGTGCGCTGCCCCGGGTAGTGGGTGGAGCCGTCGGCCGCCTTCCACATGCCCTCGCCGTAGGTGGCGCGCGAAGAGGTCAGGACGATCTTCTCGGGCAGGGCGTCGTGACGGACGAGGGCGTCGAGCATGCGCGTAGTGCCCACGACGTTGACCAGGGCGTGCCGGGAGGCCTCGGTGAGGGACTGTCCGGTGCCGGTCTCGGCGGCGAGGTGGAGGATGACGTCGGGACGGGCGTCATCGAGGAGCGCGTCCCAGTCGTCCTCGCGGGTGACGTCCCCGACGCGCAGCTCGACTCGGGGGTCGAGGGCGGCGGGGCGCCGCCGCTCCGCATGGATCTGCGGATGCAGGTTGTCCAGGGCGATGACACGGTCGAAAGCGTCGGCCAGGCCTGCGGAGACGGCGCAGCCGATGAAGCCTGCGCCACCGGTGACGAGGCAGGTGCGGGTCATCGTTCCTTCCTTCTTCCGATACTCTGTGTCACAAACCGCGTTCACGATTCGGACTCATATTACAACTCGGACTCAGCGTCCGGCATCCACCGCCTGTGGCTTCCACCACTCGCCCTTGAATGAGCGCCCGAAGTACGCGGTCACGGTCGCCGTCACCCGTTCCAAAGCCACGGCGAGGGCGAAGGTGATGAGGCATACCGAGGCCAGCATGACCCATCGCTGGACGGGCGGAAAACCCGTCGTATTGATCTTGGCGTACATCTCCATAATGACGACGTGATGCACCAGGAATATCGGGTACGAATATTTCGCGATCAGGGAGACGAGCACCCTGACGGGGCCGATCGCCACAACCCGCCCGAGAACGACCAGGATGAGGAAAGAACTGATGCCGACGGCGGTGGTCGCCAGGTCCTCGGGTATCTGCACGGGGAGCAGCGCCGAAACGGCGAGTACGACGGCGGCCGGGACGACGACGGCCGGGGGGACCCGCCTGACGTAGCTGACGAAGTACATGCCGAAGGCGAGCTCGGGGAGCCTGATGGGCAGCAGGATGGACGTCGGGAACCCGGGGTCCGGGGGCACGCCCAGAAGGGCGGCCCCGTAGATCAGGAGCAGAACGGCAGCGGTCGGGACGGGGAAGTTCTCGACGGCCCACAGCAGCACGGGGAAAATGATGTAGAACATGACGATGAATCCCAGGAACCACTCGCCCAGAATGTAAGCGGTGGGAATGTGGAAGTTCGCCAGGTAGCCGTCCATGCCCAGGACGGTGAATATCAGGTTCCTCAGGGGCGCCTTGATCGGCGGGAACCCCTGGTTGACGCTGAAGTAGTAGACGACGGCGCAGAACCAGGCGATCCAGAACATCGGGTAGATCCCCTTGAAGCGCTTCCAGTAGAACCGCTTGAGATCCAGGCCGCCGGCACCGCCGTAGGTGTAGGTGAGGGCCGATCCGGAGATGATGAGGAACAGGGAGACTCCGAGTCCGCCGACGTAGATGCCGAAGGGCTGGTTCGTCAAAAGGTAGCCGCCGCCCGCGAGGTAGGGGTTATTGAAGTGCGTGAGAACGATTATGAGGGTCGCCAGCGCCCGCACCAGATCCAGGTAGAACAGGCGGGGCCGCCTGGGCCGCACGGGATCCGCGGTGCTCCTCTGGCTCATCGAATGACCCGCCGCGCAGCCCGGTAGGCCAGCCTCGCGGGCCCTCGGAATACCCTCGGAATCCGACGCGCGACCGCCGCCTTCAGCGCCTGCCGGGGCGTCTTGGCCGTACGAACGGTGCGAATCATCTGGCTCTCCGTGTCCGCCGTCCAGTGACTGGCGACGGCGATGGTGAGCTCACGGGTGAAATAACTCAGGTTAGTCAACTCGATGCGGGCGAAGGAATCCGAGAAGAGCCATCCGCAGAAGTATCCCGACCCCTGGGCCACGTAGCCGTAGGCCCGCTCGATCGCGTGCAGGATGGTGCCATCGATATTATTCGGCTCGGGCGGGAAGTCCTCCCACTTCCAATCGTGATCGAAGAGCGGCGCGAGCGCTGCGGGCCTGAACCAGAACATCGTGCCCAGAGGCGCGATCGGCTCCTTGTCGTGGTCCATCGGCACGCAGATCCCCAACTCGGCGAGGAGTTTGCGGGTCCGCACGAAGTTGGGCCCCCACCCGAAGGCCGAGATCGGGAAGTAGTCCGCGTGATTGGGGGGTGTCGGCATGAGCATACCCAGGCGCGGCTCCCGATCGAAGGTCGCAATGACGTTCGACACGAACTCCCTGGTGGGAAGAAGGTTGTCGAAGCACTTGACGGCGAATCCGTCGCCCTTGCTGTAGAGGGAGAGCTGAGTGACCTTCTTGTCGTGGATGAAACAGACGAGGTCGTAGTCCATAATGATGTCCTTGAGCCCGACGAGGAGCGCCGATACGTCCCTCCCCCGGTTCTCAATGAGGCGGACCTCCACGTTGAAGGGCAGGTCCTCGCAGGCCCTCCGCACCTGCTCGGCCTTCTCCTCGCCGCCGACCGTGAGTATGATATCGCACCCCTCCGGCATATTCTTAATGTAGGTGAGCATGTTATCCAGCAGGTCCATGTAGTAGAGGTGGGCCACGAGGGCCACCCTCGGATGGCTGGGCTCGGTGACGACGGCGCCGGTCGGCAGGACGTAGGTGAGTTGGAGGTTCTTCACCAGATCCGCCATGTTCATGGAGCGCAGGGCGTTGTCCCAGATGAGGTTCGTATCGAATTCCGTGTGATCGCGGAGGTACTCGTAAAGATCCTTCGTCGCATTGCCGACGGACTGGTCGAGGACGTCTTCGTAGTCGTGGAAGAAGGAGCGTCGCTTGAAGATCGGGCAGCGCTTCTCCTCGATGAGCTTCTTGGGGGCGAAGAGAATGGGCTGATAGGTGTACCCCTCGAGATCCTCGGTGTTGACGTAGACGTCGGAGGTGAAGCCGAGGCGCTCGAAGCGCTGGGTGAAGGGCGCCTCATGCATGCCGACCGACTCGGTGTAACTCGTGATCTTGGGCATCTTGTCCCAGTACTGCTGGAACTCCTTGCTCGTGACGAGGGAACGGCGGTAGGCGTGGAAATGAGACTGTATGTGACGGGGTATGTAGCCCTCCGGCGTGGTTCCGAACGGGTCGAAGTCGACCTTGTGGAACCAGGTGATCCCCCAGAAGTCGACGTCCCTCCCGGCCATCTCGGCGTACATCTCGGCGAAGGGGTACACCGGCCCCATGATCGTGGCGTTGAACAGGACGACCTCGTCGAATTCGGCCAGGCGCTCCCAGCCGTAGGACTCCATGGCCGTCTTGTACGCCCAGACGTCGAGGCCGACGTTCTCGCGCAGAATGATCTTGTCGGTGAAGCGGGTCAGCTTCGCGTAGCTCTTCGAGGACAGGTCCCCATTGACGACGATGGTGAGCTCTGAGAGGTTCTTCACCATATCGGCGAGCATGGCCTCCACATAGGAGTCCACCACCCCGTCGCCGTCGTAGAAGAAGAAGATGCCGAGGCGCTTCGGAGTGTCATCAAGGATCATGGGAGTCCCTTCGAGGAGGATGAGGAAGAAGGAGGGATGAGGGAGTGAGCCCGGACCCGCGGGGGTCAGCGCCGGTCGGCGGCGAGGATGGCGCGGATCTTGGTCGCGTCGCCCCAGACGCCCGGGGAGTCGTAGGGCCGGTCGGGGAAGGCCCCGTAGTCCAGCGCGATGTCGAGGCCGTTCTCCGCGATGTACCCCTCGACGCGCTCGGCGAGGGTCATGGGCCGGCCCGTGCAGGCGTTAATGATGCCGGTGACGGCATCCTGGTCGACGATGGCGGCGATCTGGGTGGCCAATTCGTCCACGGAGATGAAGTCGTACTTGTTCTTGCCGGTGGTGAACGGGAAGGTGCTCCTGCCCTCCTCCGCGGCGGCGAGGAGCTTGGAGAATATCGAATTGCCGAACTTATCGTCGCCGACGATGTAATAGGCCCTGATCCACTGGAAGACGGCGTCATGGGCGGCCGCGGACAGGCGCGTCGCCTCGCGCAGCGCATTTTTGGCGATGCCGTACAGGGAGGCGGGCGCGCAGCGTGAGGACTCGTCAATGGCCCCCTCCCAGTAGCCGACCTCATGCATGGTGCCCATGACGGCGAGCCGCTTGAGGCCCCCGGCGTAGAGATTGTCGATGAGGTGGTAGTGCTTGGCGAGGTCGTCGAGGTGGGCGGGGGAGTTGTGCTTGAACCCGTCGCGCCAGGCCATGTGGAGGACGACATCGGGGCGGCCCATCGCCTCGTAGATGTCCGGGTCCCCGGAGAAGAGGTCGATCGAGATCCTCTCCGCCCGCCGGTCGACGCCGTCCATCCTCAGATCGAGGGCCTTGACCCGCAAGCCGCGCTCGAGAAGCTCGGTGACGACGTGACGACCGATGTAACCACCGGCTCCGGTGACGAGAACAGACTTACCCATGGCTCCAGATTCTAGCAGCGGAAGGGGTTCTCCAGGCGCTCCGTGTCCCGGTCCACAGGACGTCTTCACCGGGGCTACCGCGTCGAACCGTTGATAATCATGACGAGATCGCCCGCGACAACGGTCCCGGAGTCGGTCGTCGGGTTGCGGTCGACGTCCGGGTTGATCATCACCCGGGCCGTGCCGCCCTCCACGTTCGAGGCGGTGATGCTGAACGTGTAATGGCGCCCCGCCTGGAGGACGAGCCCCTTGGCGGAGAACTCGAAGATGCCGTCGCCGAGCTCATTGGCCGGGGTGACCGTGGAGAGCAGCGGGGTCCCCGCCTCGTCGAGGACCGAGATGGTGATCTCGGAGGAGTCGAGCCACACCACCGAGGAGGCCAGGAAGCCGATCCCGATCGAGGACGCCTCGATGGTGCGCTCCGGTTCGAGGGTCTCAGTGACCGAGGCGCCGGGCGCGAGGATATTGGTCGTGCCCGCGATCGTCTGCCCCCCGGCCGTCGTGTAGGCCACGGGCACGGCCGGCACGAAGTAGGTCGCCAGCAGCAGGGCCATGAAGGCGGCGAGCGGGGCCAGGCGCACCCAGACGACGGAACGGGGCACGCGCTCGGTGTTGCCGGTCGCACCGCCGAACCCCGCCCTGGGGTAGTTGAGGATGAGCAGGGCCAGCCCGCAGGCGACCATGAAGCCGATAATGAAGGGGTTCCCGCCGCCGAGTCCCGCGGCGATGAGGACGTCATTCGGGGTCGCGTAGCGCGGATTGGCCGCTCCCCCGGTGATATGGGGGAGCAGGAGGTACTCGAAGATCTCATAGTTGTACATCGAGTACCCGACTCGGCTGTAGATCAGGACGATCGAGCTCGCGAACCCGGCCTCCAGCAGTGAATTGAGCACGAAGTGGCGGGGATTGAGGAAGATAATGAGAACCGTGAACGGCGCGACCAGGACGAGCCAGTACGGGTTGAGCGGGACCAGCGCCATGAAGACGAGATAGACCGCCATGCCCAGGTAGACGGCGAGGACGTTGCGCTCACGTTCCGAGGACGGGCGGACCGCGTAGGCGAAGACGACCAGGCCGATGACGAAGACGACGAAAAGCGGTATCGCCATCAGCGGCGCCTCTCCGCCGTTCCATCCGATGTGCGTCGCCCTCAGCCGGTCCATCATGCCGTCGGTGAAACCGCCCGTCGCCGCCTCGTGCCCGGGATCGCCGCGGTAGAGGAGACGGCAGGCGAGGATTCCGAGCATGCCCGTCGCCAGCTCGGCGATCGCCACGCGGATGCGCTTCTCGCGCAGGAGGACGAGCGGGACGAAGAGGAATACTGCGAACAGCTTGAGCGTGTTGGCGAAGAGGAACCAGCCCAGGAACCCGCGCCGACTCCCCCGGGCGTAGGCGCGCATCGCCAGCAGCATGACGAGCACGAGCACAATATCGTACTGGACGACGACGAACACCGGCATGAAAACGCTCATCGACGACAGGAAGAAGAAGGCCACCCAGCGGGTCCGCGGCCGCTCGACGCCGAGATCGCGGGCGAAATCGGCGAGCACCTTCGCCGAGGCCAGCGCGGCCACCACTATCATCGTCTTGAGCCACAGCTCGGCGGGGGTCGAGTTGAGGTAGCCGAAGCCCGTAATCTTATAGATCACATAGGTCGGCAGGTTCCACAGGGCGAAGACCGCGTAGAGCGGCACATCGTAGACAGCGGGATGCCCCGTCGAGGTGTGCTGGATGGAGATCGTGTAGAAGTCCCGCAGACGTCCGCTGAAGACGGCGTCGAGGAAATTGAAGGAGTGCTCGAAGGTCGCCCGCACGTCCCCGTAGAGGAAGACGACGTAGGCCAGGACGAGCAGCGCGGCCAGAAGGGCCCAGTCGACGGCGCCGGGCGTCCTGGTCCTCGTCCACCACCGACCGGCGCGGCTCGCGACCACGGCATTGGACAACCGCGCCCAGCGGGCGGCGGCGCGCTCGCTCAGCCTGTCCAGACGCGAGCCCTGGGGGGGATCCGCCGCGCCGTCGGAGGCGGAGGACGAAGAAAGGACGTCGTCCGGCGAGAGGTGTGTGTCGTCTGTCACGTAGGCCTGCCTCAGATGAAATTCTCGGAGCGCGGGCGGGGGCCCATGCGCTCGAGGAGCAGCTTGCGGGAGATGAAATTGTAGACGAGCACGATCGCCGTGGCCGCGATCTTGCCGAGGAAGGGGCTCATGCCCATGATGTCGGCGCAGATGTACAGCACCGCGGTGTTGAGTCCCAGCGCAATGACGTTGAGTCCGACGTACGCGGTGAATTCGCGGACGATGTTCACATCCTCGTTGACGTCGAAGACGTACTTCCGGGAGAGCGCGTAGTTGACGAACAGCGATACGGTGAAGGACGTCGCGCTGGCCGCAAGATGCGCAACGCCGACGGCGTACAGAAGGATGAAGAGGCCGTAGTCGATGGTGAAGGAGACGCCCCCCACGACGAGGAACCTGACGAGCTGCGCCATGAGCGGACGGTAGCGTTCCATGGTCAGTCGGACTCCGTCCGCGCGTTCCCGAGGGCGTCCTGCTCAGTGGCGTCCGCCCCGGCCGGGGGGAGCGGCGTCGGCGTCGTGGGACCGAAGCCGACCCTCTCGCCGACAACGACTCTGGGCTTGCGGACGATCCGGCCGTTGATATTGAGGATGTACTCGCCGAGAACGCCGATGAAGAACAGCTGAACCGCGCCGAGGAAGAACAGGGCCACGGAGCGCGAGGCCGCGCCGACCGGGTAGGAGTCCCAGTCGATGAGTTTCTGAATGAAGACGAAGATCGCGATTCCGAGGCAGACGATGCCGACAAGGGCGGCGATGAAGGTCGCCATGCGCATGAGGAGCTTCGTGGAGGAGGTGATCCCCTGCATGGCGAAATCGTAGTTCTTGAGGAAATTGAAGTTCGATTTGCCCCGCGAGCTCTGGGCCTGGTCGTACTGGACGATCTCGAGCCCGATGCCGTACTCGGCGACGACGGCCTTGAGGAAGGGCTGGATGTCGTCTATCTCCTTGAGCACCTCGACGAAGTCCCGGTCATAGAGGCCGTAGCCGGTGAAGCGCGCGATCTGCGGAGTGTCCGCGAACCAGTCTATGAGCTTGTAGTACAGGTGGCGGCACGCGGTCATAAACCACCCCTCGTCCGAGGAGCGGCGCTGACCGATGACGACCTTCGCGCCCGCCTCCCAGCGGGAGACGAACTCCGGCAGGTTCTCCGGCGGGTCCTGGAGGTCGCCGAAGAGCATGAACGTGGCGTCTCCGCTCCCGTATGTGAGCGCGGAGAAGACATTGCGGTGGAACCCGAAATTCCGGGCGTTGAAGATCCCCTTGACGCGGGGGTCGAGTGCGGAGAGGCGGCGGACCTCCGCCCGAGTCCCGTCGGTGGAGAAGTCGTCGACGAAGATGATCTCGCAATCGTACGCCGGAAGGCTCTGGCGGAAGACCGCCGTCAAGCGGTCGTACATCGCCTGAACGCTCTTCTCCTCGTTATAACTCGGAATGACGACGCTGATTGTTTTCGACGCCACTGGGGGAGGCTCCTTCACGTGCTGTCCGGGACCGACTGCGCAGCCTCGTCGAGAGCGTGAGCTCAAGCAGCGGGTCCTCATCCAAAGAATTACTATGCCACACGCGCAGGAGATCGGCAAAGTCGGCGGAGTCATCTGATGTTGCGGCTTTTCGGCGCGTTGGCGCGGGCGAGGGGCCCGTCGGTGATGATGACCATAGACCGCCGGCGGGGCGGGGCCGGCGCGCCGGCAAGTGGCCGGGAGCCTCAACGGCCCCTCCGACGGCGCCGGATATGGGCGCCCGCGCCCGCGAGCAAGCGGTAGACGGGTTTGAGGGCATCGGCCAGCCGAGGGTGGGAGCTCACCAGGGAGGTGCGGACGGCGGCCCCGAAGGAGGCGCCGTCGCCGAGCCTTGCCGCAAGGAAGGGGAGCCGCTCCTCGACCGGGCCCGGAAGAAGGGCGGCGATGGCCTGGGAGCGGTTCTCCAGGAGGCTGTAGTCGATGGACGCCCAGCGCGCGGTCGTCACCTGTTGGCACCACAGCCCCTGCGACAGGGCGGAGTAGCAGATGAGCCGGCCCAGCGCGCGGACCCCGTCCGGGGGCGCGGCCGCGCGACCCGTCGAGGCGGAGAAGAGCCCGGCGAGCGGAGCGAGCGCCTGCGGCCGGCCGAGGAACACGCCCTCGTAGGGAGCCAGGGGCGTGCTCGCGTCGAAGACCGTCGAGATCCCCGCGGCACTCGCCATGCGCTGGGCCTCCGGGCGCAGCCCGTCCCAGCCGTGTCCCTCGATGGCCGCGCCCACCTGGGGGATCGGCGGCAGCACCAGGCCCAGTGCGGGGTGCTCGTCGAAGAGGCGGCACGCGGCGGCGAGGATTCGCGCCGAGGCCACGAGGCAGTCGAGGGCGCGCCGGCCGGAGAAGGGCGCGCTCGCGCCCTCCTCCGGCGAGGGGCACGCGAGATGCAGCAAGAGGTCGTAGCGCCCGAGTTCGAGAAGATCCGCGCAGTCGCGCAGGAGCGCCGCCGCCCCGTCGGCGCAGTCGTCCACGACCCGGCGGATCCGCATCCCCTCGCGCACGCCGAGCAGCCGCTCGATCTCCTCCTGCTCCCCGGGGGGGAGCGTCGCGGGGACCGTCGTCACGACCGGCCATCCGATTGCGAGACGGTTCAGCCGCTCGGCGATAGCGGCCGCCCCGGCGGCCGTCGTGGCATGGACGACCATGCACCCCCGCACCTCCCCGAGCTCCTCGCGGGCGCGCTCCGGCGTGCTGGTCTCGGGGAGGACCTCGGTCAGCCCGGCGTTGGCGACGAGATCCCTGGGAACGGCCGTGCGCGCGAGGTCCGACAGAATGACGTCGCGCGGATAGCCCTGACTGCAGGCGGCGTCCAGAACGTCCCGTCCGATGCTGCCGACGGCCTCCTGGTGCACGGGGTCGTGGAAGAGCGCCCGGCGCTTGAGCAGGGGGCAGCCGTCGTCGAGAAGGGCGAGGGCCTCCTCGACCGCAGGATTGTCGCGGCGGTACCCGTCCACGGGGAAGACCGCGCGGTGGCGGAATCCCAGTGCTCCGAAGTGCTCCGTGAATCTGCTCTCATGCCACTGGATGGATGCGCGGTAGGAGTCGATCTCCGGCATGGACTCCCAGTACCGCCTGAAATCCGGGTGGAGCAGGACCGGCCGGCGCACGGCGATCCAGTGCGAGTTGAGGTGGCGGGGCAGTTCACGGCGCGCCAGGAACGGGTGCGGGCGCATTGCCGCGTGCTCGGTGATGCCCCAGAAGTCGACGTCGTCCCAGGAGTCGGCCCGGTCGAAGACCCCGCTCCACGGGCGGACGGGGGCGTAGAAGGTGTGGTTGGTGAGAATCACCTCCTCGTACTCCGGGAGCCGGTCCCAGCCGATGTGGCGAAGCGCGTCGCGGTAGGCCCCGACGTCGTAGTCGGTGTTCTCGCGCTGCAGCACGTCGTCGCACACCTGATGGAGCTCGCTCCCGGCCCCTTCCGGGACGGGTGAGCTGGAGACCAGCAGGAGGCGCTGCGCCTCGGGGCGAAGAGAGCGCAGCGCCCGCAGGACGTAGTCGTCCACGCGGCCGCGCGCGTCGTAGTGGAAGTAGATGATCGCCCGTGTCATGCGTCCCGCCCCGCCGTCGTGCTCGTTCCGTCCGGCTCCCATCATGCCCGGGCATCGCGCCCCGGTCGATCCGGACCGGGACGCGTCACCGCGTCGCACCGATCACGTCATGGTCACGCCTCCGCCGCCGAGGTCGTCGCCGGCGGCGCGCCGCATCCGATCCGGCCGCAGGTCCTCCCAGCGGGGGGTCGCCGCGAGCACCGTGCCCATGAGGATGACGACGCAGCACCCCACCTGGAGCGGGCTCGGCACGATGCGCAGCAGAACCAGGGCGAAGACGACCGCCCAGGCGGAGTAGGAGATATTGAGCGCCATGCCCCGGGAGGCCCCGATGGTGCCGATCGCCTTGTAGTAGAACA
>ERZ772921.1196-NODE-1196-length-15364-cov-2.793324_pt1 | contig 15364 bp, 16 predicted proteins | sample MGYA00512117_ERZ772921 | MGnify/ENA primary metagenome ERZ772921 (study PRJEB29015, sample SAMEA2737944) | human oral metagenome | biome: human oral; feature: human-associated habitat; material: dental | place: China | collected 2150 ... | reverse complement strand
CGCTCGGCGGCCTCCTGGGTGGCGTCGTCGAGGGCCTTTGACAATGCCTTGTGTGCCTGCGGATTTTTCAGCTGGGCGACCTTCTTGAAGAAATCACCCATGCGGTTGCCGTCGGCGAGGATCAACGCCAGGTGGTTGTCGGCGTCGCGGCGACCCATCGCGCGGACGGGGTGGGCGTCTTCTCCCGGCTCTTCGAGCTTCGTGAGGTGCTCGAACATCTCCGGCTCCGCGACGCCGTCCTCGCGCGGCTTCAGGTCGCGCTTCCACTCCTTGAAAGCCTCCCGCCGCACGACGCAGTCGGCGCCGTAGCTGTCCTTGCCTTCGGGAACGGCCACCAAGACCTCGGCGGACTCCTCGTGGCAGCCGTCGCACTCGGTGAGCATCGGCAGCCGGCGCGCCGACGGCACCCGGTGCCGCACCCGCGTACAGCGCTGCCCACCACCCGTGGCCTGGTAGGCCTCGACGTAGCTGCCGGCCTCCTGCACCCAGGCGTTCCACTCCAACCCGGGCAGACCCTCGGCGACCACCGTCAGGGCCGCGTCGACGACGTCATCGGCGACCGGTTCGTCGGATTCCAGGACGACGACGCCGGCGATGTCGGGCACCTCGTCGCTCAGGCGAAGTTCCTCGGGGAGTCTGCCACTGAGATAGTCGCGGGAGGTGCGACTGGTGAGGGCCTGGGAAGCGCCCTTGGTCAGGGCCAGGCGCGGGGTACGGGCGATCCACTGCTGGATTCGTTTCGCCCCGATCACGACGTAGGTTGTCACTTCGCGCTCCAATCACTCTGGTCGTGGTCGGTGATCTCCGGCATCGGTTTCCAGGCTCCGGGCTTCCAGCTCACCTTCCGATTCTTGGATTGAGCCGGGCCGCCGAAGTCCTTGAAGAACTTGAAGGACTCGTCGAACTCCTTGGAACCGAACTGCTTCCATGGCTGGGTGGTCGGGTAGGTGACCTTCCACCAGTTCTCGCCCAGCCCCTTGAGATCGAGCACCTTCCGGGCGCCGGCGTGGACGGCGTCGAGGTCGCCGCAGCGGTCCTTCACCTCCGCAGGATCGATGACGAACGCCTCCAGCGGGGTCTCCGCTTTGTCACCGTAACGGGCGGCCACCGTCGTGATCCTCGCCGCTGTGATCTCGGCGGTCACCGAGCCCAGACCGAGCGGTTTGCCGCGCCCGAGGTGCAGGGCGAACTCGCCATCGCCGAGGACGCGCCCCGGCTGGAGCGCCGCGAGCAGCGATGCGACGCCGAACCTGTCCAGACCGTCGAACGTGATGCGCTGCCGGAACGTACCGGATGTGACGAGCTGGGCCTTGGTGCACATGTCGTCGCCGTGGTGCTCGCGCTTGAGGTGCCGTCCGGGGAGGTTCCCGACACCCTTGTCTCGGCGCAGGTGCTCCAGCTGGTGTTCCGGGTCGGAGTGCCAGTAGAACTTGCGGCCCCGCAGCTGGCGCTTCTGCTTGCCGTCGCTGTCCCAGCGACTCCAGCGCTCATCGCGCGAGGCCGGGGCGGCCGCCGGCGACGTGGGTTCGAGGTAGGTCAGACCCGCCCCCAGGTGCGGCTGCCCGAGCGGAGCCAAGGTCACCTCGTCGCCCTGCAGGTCGACACCGATCGCCGAACCGAACCGGACGTGCGCGGCGTAGGAGCGCTGGTCGCCCTCGCGGCGACGCTCATCTGTTTGGGGCTTGTCGTTGAGGGTGTCGGCCGACCCGAACACCGAGCACGACGGGCACAGTCGCAGATTCTCGTCGTCGCACGGCCGGGTCTCCTGCGGGATCCGGTTTCCCAGACACTCCTTGGACCGCTCGCGCCAGAACTGGCTCAGCTTGATAGCGGTGACCTTGCCGTCACGCACCTTCACCCAGATGACGCTGCCGGGCTCAAGGGCGTGCTTGTTGCCGCGCGCCTGCCCAAGCTTCGTCTTCCCGCGGAACACGTCGATCCACCGCTCACCATCGGGGCGAGCCTCCATCATCGCCCAGCTGAAGTCGCGTGTGGCCTGCGACGAGATGGTCGCGCGCTCCCGGGTCAGCTTTCCCAGCGACCAGTACCACTTGGTGCGCACCTTCTTGTCCTTGACCATGGCCGTCTCGTGACGTGCACCTTCCTTGGTGATCAGCATGACGTAGCAGCCGGCCAGGTTGTCGTAACCGCTCGCGTCGGCGGGACGGTCACGGACCTGGAACCGCTCCGCCACCCGCCGCTCCGGCTTGTCCTTCCAATCGTTCTTGGAGTTGACGGCGATGACGTCACCGGTTCGAGCTTTTCCTCCAAGACGTTGGCGCAGCGTCTCCGAGTCGACCGACGACCGCTTCTTCTCCTCCTCGCACAGCAGGACCTCGTCGTCATCGAGGACGACGGCCATCCGCCAGTCTTTGAGCGCGTCCATGTTGGGCAGCTGCCGGTAGGTGGGGCGGTAGCCCAGGTCGACCTGACGCAGACAGCCGCCGAACAGCATCTCGTGGGTACTGCGGACCGCACCCTTGATGGAACTGCCGGGGATGCGGACGTCGCCACCGATGCTGCCCCACTCCTCCATCGGGATGGCGATCGGCGATTGGATGTGCCACGTGACTTCCAGCGCGCCGACGTAGCGTTCCCGCGCCTCGGCGGGGCCGGGGTCGTGCCCGGGTGTCTGTCCGCGTACCACCTTCCGGGGTAACGGCATGAACGTGTAGGGGTTGACGAAATCAGTCACGCGTTTCTCCTTCCACACGTGTTGTTTTGCTGGGTCGAGCGACCTTGTCGAAGACCTCGACGATGGGGCCGTGTGGCATGCCCGCGGCCACACGCAGAACCTTCTGGTAGCGCTGCCTGGCCACGAGCGGATTCTGGGTCAACTCGTAGAGCACGCAGTTGAGGGTGTTGGTGCGACGCGCGACCAGCGGCGCGAGTGAAGTCGCAGTCGACCATGCGATGTGCAGTTCCCTGCCTGCGCCGCGTTTGCGCAGCTCGTTCGCGATCTCCGTGGCCAGGCGGGCGCCCTCGTTGGACGGGTAGAAGTGGTCGCCGCTGCCCTCGATGACGATCTCGAAACTTTCGTCGCAGGTGGCCTTGAGTTCGTCGAAGAGCTGTTGGTTCTGGCCGTTCTGGTTGCGGATCAGGACGGCGACGCGGTGCAAGCGGTCGGCTTCCTGGAGTGAAGGATCCTGGGGTGTGTGCTCGGCGAACGACCCCGCGACCGCGTGGAACGTCTTCTGGTCGTCGCTGCGGCTGGCGTCGGTCCACTCGTTGCCCTGCAGGTCGATGACGCGCAGGCCGCCCTGCCGGGTGATCGGCAGGGCGGTGCCGAGCGCCCAGCCGAGGCTGAAGTGACCGCCACCGGTCAGCGTCACACCACTCACGCCGTGCGCATAGAGGGCATCGACCATGATCGGCAGCGTCTCCTTCAGATGCCGGTAGTCCTCAACGGCGGGGATGCCGGTGTCCGGGTCCTGGCGCAGCCGGATGGCGAGGTCGTGCTCGCGACCGAGACGGGTGGTGCCGGAACGGCGCGTGTGGGCATCGGGGATCGGGCGGGTCTGTGTCTGGATGGTGACCTCGCCGTCGCCGAACAACCACCCGAGGGCACTGGAGATCGCCGCGACGACACCCGTGGGCAGGCCGATCGGCAGGTACCGCTCCGCCGGTCTCATGAGATGCCCGAGCCTGCGGTGGAGGAGGTCCCGGTACAGCTGACGGCACTCACCGAGACCGTACTGCTTCAGCTTCTTCAGCGGCTGGCCGGTGGTTTTCAGCAGCCGGCCGGGAGCCTTCACGTCGATGGCCTCATCCGATCGCCCACACCCGCCGAGCGGGTGATCGGCAGGAGCATCGTCGGTTGAGGGTTGCCCGGCATCCACGCCGTCTCCCTGCGACCGGCCGTCGTTGGAGGCCGTCTCGTCCTGTTTGGGGATGGTGTTGAGGACGAGAAGGCTGAAGTCGTGGGGTTCCTGCTCGAGTTTGAGCAGTTCCGGAAGCTCCTCAGCGGGGACGAACTGGCTCTGCTGGATCTCGGGCGTGACGATGAGAACGGCGGCCGCGATACCTTCTTCGAAGGCCTCGTGAACGCGGCGGGCGGTCTCACCGGGGGGCAGATCAACGAGGTCACGCCAGGGCACGAGACCGCCGGCACGCAGGAAACGGTCCAAGCACTTGGCGAGCTCGGTGCCGTCGCTCTGCCGGTACGAGATGAAAACCGGCCCGGTCGGGTCGTAGCGATTCCCGTGGTCGGTGCCGCATCTGTCTCCCATGATTCCTCCAAACCCGACCAAGACTCCGAAAGGCCGTCGTGAAGTACTGACGGACAGCCGACGACCACATCGTCCCGCTCCTGCCGTCGCGCCCTTGCCCACGTCCGATTGCTGCACCCCGAACGAACTCCACCAGGAATGGAAACAACTGATGCGGCAACCCACACCACATGCCATGTTTTCGTCACTGTCCACAAAACGTGTAGCACTCCACTACGTGAGGTAAGGCCCTCGTTTCCCGGGAACTTGACAGTGAGGTACTACGTGAGGAAACTGCGTGAGTGGTTGCCCTCCCCCCCCGACGGACCCGCGCCGAGCAGAAGCAGCAGACCAGAGACGCTTTGATCGCAGCCGCTCTGGTCGCGTTCAGTCGTGACGGCTACAACCGCGCCAGCCTCGACTCCGTGGCTGGTCAGGCGGGCTTCTCCAAGGGAGCCGTATACTCCAACTTCGGCAGCAAGGCCGAGTTGTTCCTCGCGGTCATGGACTACAACCTGGGCGCGCTGCGCGGCGAGGACTGGGACCCGTTCGAGTCTGCCGTCCGGGCCACCGGCGCGCAGATCGACGAGTCCATCTCCATGGACCCCGCCGAGTTGGTCCGTGGTTTCGGTCTGGCAACCCTCGAGTTCATCATAACTGCCGCCCGTGGCCCCTCCCTGACCAGCGCCCTCGGCGAGCGAATGCGCGCCCACCTGGACGCCTACGGCCGCCTCGCCGACCGACGCCGCAGCGAGGGCGAGACCCTCACCTCCCGCCAGATCGGCTACCTCATGGCCGCTCTCGATCAGGGGGCCACGCTCCTGTTCCTGAGTGGCGTCTCCGACGTGGACGGCCCGCTGCTGCGAGACGGCCTCCGCCGGCTGCTCCTCGACACGAGCGGGCCGGCCCCCGATGGTGTTCACTCCACTCCGCTGGCCGACGTGGACCGGATCATGAACCTGCTCGACGAGCCGCCGCACGACTGAGCGGGGCAGGTCGATCCGTCGGCGGATGCGTCGTTCCTCGAGCATCACCGCGGCCGCGCTCAAACCGGTCTGCCAGGCCTCAGACGCGGGCGCGGCCAGGGCTGCCCTTGACGAGTTTGCCACCACTGAACTGGGGAAGAGGAACCCCCACACCGTGCGCGTGTTCGAGGATGCATGGTCCCGGTTCCAGCCCGTGACCTCGACCACCTGGTCCAGGATCTGGGTCTTGCCCTTCTTCGGTGCCTCGGCATAGGCCCGGGCGTACTTCTCAGTGATCTCGATCCTGGCTGCCATCGACAGACTCTCTTCAACCTCCACACCCCATCGTGGCCCCATCCCACCGTTTCCCGGGGGAAACTACGTGAGTGTCGTCGGCCCCTTGACATACCGGCGGTATGTGGCATACCGCCGGAATCACGATACCGGCGGTATGGATCCTGAAGGGCCGTTGGTCGGGTCACTATGCAGGGAGTCATCATGAGCGATGTAGTGCTAGAGGTCGACGGCTTGACGCGGCGTTTCGGCGATGTCGTGGCCAACGACCAGGTCGATCTCCGGGTTCGTGCCGGCGAGGTCGTCGGGCTGCTGGGCCATAACGGCGCAGGCAAGACGACCCTCGTCTCGCAGGTAGTCGGCCTTCTTCGCCCGGACAGCGGAAGCATCCGGGTCGCCGGAGTGGACGCCGTGGCACACCCGGCCACGGTGCGACGCTGTGTCGCCCTCCAGGCGCAGGCCCAAGCGCCTCTCGACGGTCTCACGCCGAAGTCGGCCATCGAGATCGCCGGTGAGCTTCGAGGCATGTCCCGCGCGGATGCCCGCGCCGCGGCCGAGCGCCTCGCGGACGAACTCGACATCCTCGAGCGTGGCCGTGTCGTGGCCGCCGGGTCGCCGACGTCGCTGCGCGCCAGCATCGACGCCGATCTGCGCCTCGAGGTCTCCCTCAACCCCGACGGCATCGACCCCACCGAGGATTCCACCCCCTTCGCCGTGAGCCGTCGCGTCCGCATCGGGCGGCGCGTGATGCTCAACGTCTCCGCCGACGACGCAGCACGGGCTGTGTCCTGGGTCAACGAGCTGCGTTCGCGCGACTATATCGAGGGCTACGCCCTCACCCCCGTGACGCTGGAAGACGCCTACCTCACGGTGACTGCCACCGCTTCGAATCAGGAGTTCGCGAATGTCTGAGCTGACGACCCAGCCAACCAGCCGAGTAGTCCGACCGGTCCCCGAGCCGGTCAGCCACTGGACCATCAACGACGTCCTCTTCCGCTGGAATCTCGCCCAGAACGGGGCGATGCTTCGCTGTTCACCCTGGTGCAGGCCCTGGTCGCCGGCGCCGTCATCGTCGGGTTCGGGTTCCTGATCCCGAGCATCGACGTGCCCACGGCCCAGTTCCTCTCCGCGGGCGCACCCACGGTCATGATCATGGTCATCGGCCTGGTCCTGTGTCCCCAGGGCGTCGCGCACGCACGCACCAGCGGCCAGTTCACCTACCTGCGTTCACTGCCGGTGCCCCGGCTGCTGCTGTTCATCTCCGACCTGGTCGTCTGGGCCCTGATTGCGGCGCCGGCCATCCCGGTCACCGTCCTGGTAGCACACCTGCGCTACGGGTTCGACTACAGCTTCGCCTGGTTGCCGCTGATCGGCGGATGGCTCCTGGTCACGGTCATGGCAACCTCGGTCGGCTACGCGCTCGCAGTGCTCCTGTCACCGCAGCTGGCCCAGCTCATCAGCCAGGTGCTGGTCTTCTTCGTCATGCTGTTCTCGCCGGTCACCTTCCCGGCCTCGCAGCTTCCGGGTTGGTTCCAGGCGCTGCACGACGTGCTGCCCTTCCGGCCGGCCGGCGACCTCATCCGGGCAGGGCTGTTGTCGGACACCTACCCGGTTGACGTGCAGGACGTCCTCGTCCTCAGCGCATGGACAGCCTTCGGCGTGATCTTCAGCATCCGCGCCCTGGTGAGCCGCGACTGAGTCCCGGCACGCCTGTCCTCCGGAAGCGGCTACCCGGATGCAGCCTTCAGCGCCAGTCGGTACTGGCTTCCGTCAGGTGAGCGCACCAGTCGTTCCTCGTCGATGAGGGCGCGCCGCAAGGTCACGGGGTCCGCCGTGATCGCGGCCAGCTCCTGGGTGATCTCACGCTCCGTCCACGTAGGTCCTTCGCGCATGCAGTCGACGACGATGTCGAAGAGCATGTCACGCAACGCTTGTTTTCGTGGCCAGCGCTCGACCCGACCGCCGGAGAGGCAACTTCGCAACCTCGGGATCTCCTTGACTCGTTCCTCGAACAAGGCAGTGTCCATGGGCCGCATTCTAGGCAGATCCATGAGGAGAAACCCTTGATGAGATGGCCGAGGCCTGTGCGCGCATCATGGAGGCCGAGCAGAAGGCGGGCAAGAAGCTCGTCCGTCGGTTTCATGCGTCGCTTCGACTCCTCCTACCGGGAGATGAAGGCCATCCTCGACATCAGTGAGAACGGTGCGGTGCGGCTCAACGACCAGGAGCTGTCGCCGCGTGCCGACTTCCACGAGTGGCACCACTACCCCAAGGTCGACGACACGGAGGTCGCGAAGTAGTCCCCGCTTTTTCCCCGAAGCTGGTTGAGCCAGCACGTGAGGCTCACGCGAACGGCTGAGTCGAGACCCCCGGCAGCCGAAAACAGACCTGACCCCAGCTCCCGGACACGGTCACCACAGTTTCGACAAGGCCAGTTCTGAGAAGAACAAAGCCGGTTTGGGGACATGGGAGATAATTCAACCAGCCCGGCTCCAAGTCGGGGATTCGCCGAGGGAAATCAGGGAAGGGTGGCACATGGAGGGTCTCATCATCGCGGTCGGAGTCGGGATTGCGGTGGTGGCGGGCAACGCCCTGGCCCCCAAGTTGCGTCTTCCGGTGCCGTTGACGCAGGTCCTCCTCGGGTTCGCACTGGCCTTCGTGCCCGGCTTGGAAAGCCTCCACATGCCCCCCGAGGTGGTGCTGCTGCTGTTCCTCCCGGGCCTGTTGTTCTGGGAAAGCCTCACCACCTCCAAGAACGCCATCCGACGCGACCTGCGCGGCATCCTGATCACCTCGACGGTGTTCGTGGTGGCCACCGCCTTCGCCGTGGCGTGGATCGCGTCGTCGCTGGGGATCCCGTGGGAGGCGGCCCTGATCCTGGGTGCCGCCGTCGCCCCGCCCGACGCCACCGCCGCGGCCGCCCTGGCCAAGGGCCTGCCCCGCCGCCAGTTCATGCTGTTGAAGGCCGAGAGCCTCACCAACGACGGCACCGCCCTGGTGGTCTACACCATCGCCGTCGGCCTGGCGCTCGGCGGACAGTACACCCCGTGGGACATCACGCGCATGGCCGTGGTCTCGTTCTTCGGTGGGATCCTCATCGGGATCGCCGTCGCCGCGGTCGCCTACCCGGCTTTTCGTCGCCTCCACGAGCCCATCACCATCAACATGGCCCTCCTGGTCACCCCGTACGCCGCCTACCTGGCCGCGGAACTGGTGCACGCCTCCGGTGTGCTGGCGGCGGTGGTGGCGGGCCTGATCATCTCGACGCTGTCGAACCAGCTCAGCACCCCCGAGTCGCGGACCCAGGCGGAGCATTTCTGGCCGCTGGCCACCAGCCTGCTCAACGGCGCCCTGTTCCTGCTGATCGGCATCGAGACGCGCCTGCTGGTAGTCAACTTCCGTTTCTCCGAACTCCTGACGCTGGCGGGCATCGCGGTCGGCGTGGCCGTGACCCTGGTGGTCTCCCGTTTCGTGTTCCTGCAGATCACGGTCATGATCATCCGCGCCCTCGACCGCCGGCCTGAACAGCGGCAACGGCGCCTGAGCTACCGGGCCCGGGTCGTCAGCGCGATCTCGGCTTTCCGCGGCGGGGTTTCCCTGGCGATCGCGCTGTCGATCCCCCTGGCCATGAAAGACGGTTCACCGTTCCCCTACCGCGACGAGGTGGTTCTCGTCGCCGCCCTCGCGATCGTGATCGGGATGGCGGTGCAGGGGCCGCTGCTGCCCAAGGTGATCGCGTGGGCCGCCAAGGGCGGTCACACCGGCGACGACGAGGAGGCCGAGCTGACCGAGGAACAGCTCGCCACCGAGGGACGTCTCGCAATCCTGGAGGCCGTTCGCCCTGAACTGCCCGCCCTCGCAGAACAGGCGGGGGTTGCCCCGCGAATCGCCGAGGCCATGGAGGAGCGCCTCGACGACATCGCGGCCCACATCGGAGCCGACGACGAGGAGGAGAACGTGGCGGAGATCGTCGCCCTTGAACGCCTCCACGGGGCGGTTCTCCGACGGAAACGGGAGCTGCTGGGCCAGTTCGTCCGGGAACGGAGAATCAGCGACGAGACCGCCCGGATCCTGCGGGCCCGCATGGACCTGGAGGAGATCCACCGCAACGGCGGCTACCTTCCGTACGAGTGACCCCCGAGACGGTTGAAGCGTCTCACACTTCGGCATCCGGTCATTTGTATTGACATTCTGCGCCTTTTTGCGACAGGATCAACTCGTCGCAGGGAGGCGACTTCCAGGTCCTGTTCGGGGACACCGACACGAGGAAGTGAGAAGTGATGAAGCGAGTACCGAAGTTCGCCGTTCTCACGCTCAGCGCGATGCTTGCGCTGAGCGGGTGTGGCATGACCAGCGACCCGTTGCCGGGCACCACGGGTGAGGACGGCCAGCCCGTGGCCGTCACCACGCAGGACTACGCTCCCGCCGAGGTCGTCAAACCGAAGGACGGCAAAAAGGTGAAGATCGGCGCCTCCTTCCCGTTGCTGGACCAGTTCCTCCAGAACGTCGCCAACTCCATCAAGGCGCGGGGCGAGGCCGCCGGTGCCGAGGTGAGCGTCACCTCCGCCGAGGAGAAGATCGAGGTCCAGCTCAACCAGATCGAGAACTTCATCGCCTCGGGCGTCGACGCCCTCATCGTCCTGCCCCAGGACACCGCCACCACAGCCCAGATCACCCAGAAGGCGAAGGCGGCGAACATCCCGCTGGTCTACGTGAACCGCCGTCCCACCGACCTGCCCAAGGGCGTTCCCTACGTCGGTTCCGATTCCCTGGTGGCGGGCCAACTCGAGATGGAGCAGCTGGCCAAGCTGTCGAACCATCAGGGCAACGTCGCCATCCTGCAGGGCGATCCCACCCAGGAGGCCGCCCAGCAGCGCACCAAGGGCTGCGAGGAGATCGCCGCGAAGTACGACATGAAGGTCGTGTTCAACCAGACCGGCCTGTGGATGCGCGACAAGGGACTCGCGCTGGCCGAGAACCTGATCCAGTCCGGGCAGCAGGTCGACGTCATCTGCGCCAACAACGACGAAATGGCCCTCGGCGCCATCAACGCCTTCGAGAACGCCGGCATGCTCGACAAGGTGCTCGTGGGTGGCGTGGATGCCACCGGCGACGCACTGACCGCCATGGCCGCGGGCAAACTCGAGGTCACCGTCTTCCAGGACGCCAAGGGCCAGGGACAGGCGGGGGTCGACACCGCGATCAGGATGATCAACGGCGACGAGGTGCCGGACGTCATCAACGTCCCCTACCAGCTGGTCACACCCGAGAACATGAGCCAGTTCCAGCAGTGACGACGCAGGGGCCGGGGGATCCCGTCCCCTCTAGCAGGGAGAACCAATGCAAGAGGTAATTCTGCGGATGCAGGACATCCGCAAGACCTTCCCGGGCGTCGTGGCGTTGGACAACGTCAATCTCGACGTCCGCAGCGGCACCGTGCACTCGCTGATGGGCGAGAACGGGGCCGGCAAATCCACTCTCATGAAGTGCCTGATCGGCATGTACACCCCCGATGAGGGAACCGTCGAGCTGGCGGGCGACATCGTGAGGTTCAAGGACACCAAGGACGGCCTGGAGCACGGCATCTCGATGATCCACCAGGAGCTGTCCCCCGTGCCCGAGATGATGGTGGCGGAGAACATCTGGCTGGGCCGCGAGCCGCGCGGCACGTTGGGGCTGCTCAGCCCCGCCGCCATGTTCCGCAAGACCCGGGAGCTCTTCGACGAGTGGAAGATCGACATCGACCCGAGGGCCCGGATGAAGGACCTGACGGTGTCGAAGCAGCAGATGATCGAGATCGCCAAGGCCATCAGCTACGACGCGAAGATCATCATCATGGACGAACCCACCTCGGCCATTCCGGAACGTGAGGTGGCGCACCTGCACGGGATGATCAAGCGCCTGACCGATTTCGGCGTCGCCATCATCTACATCACCCACAAGATGGATGAGGTCTTCAGGATCTCCGACGACATCACCGTCTTCCGCGACGGCAAGCACGTCGGCTCCTACCCGGCGAAGGAACTCGACCGCGACAAGCTCATCAAACTGATGGTGGGCCGCGAGTTGACGGACCTGTTCCCGAAGGAGGAGGCCGAGATCGGCGAGGTGGTGCTCTCGGTGAAGGGTCTCAACCGGGGCACCCTGGTCAAGGATGTCAGCTTCGAGCTGCGGCGCGGCGAGATCCTCGGGCTCGCGGGGCTGATGGGCGCGGGCCGCACCGAGGTGCTGGAGACCATCTTCGGCATCGAGAAGGCCGATTCCGGTGAGGTCGTCCTGAACGGCAAGGCGCTGAGGATCAGGCAGCCCTCGGACGCCATCCGGGCGGGCATGGCGCTGCTGACGGAGGATCGCAAGCTGAACGGGATCATGGGGGTGCTGTCGGTGCGCGACAACATCACGGCCGCGGCCCTGCCCCGCTACAGCCCCCACGGTTTCCTCCACGTCGGCGAGATGCGGAAGGATTCCGAGGAGCAGCGCGAGAAGCTGCGCATCAAGACCCCGTCGTTGCACCAGCTGATCAAGAACCTCTCGGGCGGCAATCCGCAGAAGGCGCTGATCTCCCGCTGGCTGCTGACGGTCCCGGACGTGCTGATGATCGACGAACCCACCCGCGGCATCGACGTGGGCGCGAAGTCCGAGATCCACCGTCTCATGTCCATGCTGGCCCAGGAGGGCAAGGCAATCATCATGGTCTCCTCCGAGCTGCCAGAGGTGCTCGGCATGAGTGACCGCATCCTCGTGATGCACGAGGGACGCATCTCCGGTGAGCTCTCCCGTGAGGAGGCAAACCAGGAATCCGTCATGCACCTGGCAACCGGCGGCGACGAGGTCGCCGCGAGTGAAGGAAACCCCAATGTCTGAAACCGCAACCACCACCCGTTCGAGCTTCGATTTCGGGGAGTTCCTGAAGAAGTACTCGATCGTGTTCATCCTGCTCGGATTCGTGATCCTGCTCGGCATCATCACCGAGGGCCGGTTCCTGCAGCTGCAGAACCTCCTCAACGTCGTCGTGCAGGTGGCTCCCATCGGCATCATCGGCCTCGGCATGATGGCGGCGATCATCACCAAGGGCATCGACCTGTCGGTCGGCGCCACGGCCGCCCTCGCGGCCGTCGTCGCCGCGTCCCTGGCCCAGCCCCCGGGCCCCAGCACCTTCATCCCGGGGCTGCCCGCCCTGCCGATCTTCGTGTCCGTGCTGGCGGCACTGGCGGTGGGCACGCTGGTCGGCGCCATCGTCGGCAGCCTGGTGGCGGTCTTCCGGATTCCACCGTTCGTCGCCACCCTCGGCATGATGACCGCCGCCCGCGGCGCCGCGAACCTGTACACCGACGGCCGCCCGATCTCCGGGACCGCGTGGAACTTCAACCTCATCGGGCAGGGGGTCACACCCATCATCATCCTGGCGCTCGCCGCCGTCGTGATGTGGTTCGTGCTGAACCGGACCCGTTTCGGACGCCACGTCTACGCCATCGGCGGCAACGAGATGGCCGCGAAGGTCTCCGGGATCTCGGTGCCGAAGACCCACCTCAAGATCTACGCCCTGATCGGCCTGCTGGCCGGCCTGGCGGGCGTGATCCTGACCGCCCGCACCGGTTCCGGCGCCCCGGCCTACGGCAACATGATGGAGCTCGACGTCATCACCGCCACCGTCATCGGCGGCACCTCCTTCAACGGCGGCATCGGCACCGTCTGGGGTGTCATGGTCGGTACCCTCATCATCGGCGTCATCAACAACGGCCTCAGCTTGATGAACGTCTCGCCGTACTGGCAGATGGTGGTCAAGGGCGGGATCATCGTCATCGCCATCATCATCGACGAGCGCAAGAACAGGTAGCGCGCGGAAGCACGGAACACATGTGAGGGCTCCCCGGTTCGGGGAGCCCTCACCGTCTCATCAGGAAAACCTCACAAACTCCCGGTCTCCGGGATGTGCGGTGGCCCGGGAGGCCATACCTTCCGGTGAAGGGTGGCAGGGGATCGCCTGCTCACAGGTCGACCTTCTCGAAGCGGGCGGCGGCGATCCGGTAGGTGAGGATGTTGCCCGCGACGAAAACCGTGGCCCCGATCGCGAGGACGATCAGTTGCGTCCCGACGTGCTCACCCACCACGTCCAGGTGGGTGCGGAGGAAGGGAACGATGTGGATCAGGACCTCGGCGAGACTGATGTAGAGCAGCACCGCCACGCCCGCCACCACGAACGGTGCCCCGATGTTGTGGGCCGTCTTGTAGTGCATCGTCAGCAGCAGGAAGTTGAAGATCGTGAACATGATCAGCGCGGAACCGAAGAGAGCCGGATTGGCCTCGATTCCGGCGGGGTTCGATTCGTAGAGCATGTTGCGCAGCACCGCGACGGGGATGGCTACCACCAGCTGGGCGGTCTCGAAGAGGCAGCAGAGCAGCACCCGGGCGCGCACCGCGTCGCGTTTCCGGATCGGCAGCAGCATGGAGAAGTAGACGTCGTTGGCCTCACGGAAGTGCATGACGGTGAAGAACACCGCGAGGCACATGTACATGAGTCCGACGTAGAGGGGATAGGTCGGGATGAGCATGAGGAGGCAGAGCGATCCCATCACCACGGGAAGCACCAGGTTCGCGAGTTTGAGTTCCTTCAGCAGCAGGTTTTTCACGGCGGTGGTCACTTCCGCTCGAGGTGGATCATGATGGATTCGAGGTCTGCCGCGCCCACCTGGAGGCCGTTGGCCTCGGCGGTGGGGGCGTTCTCGGCGCGGATCAGCGCCTCCAACCGGCCGTCGCGTTCCCGGCAGCCGATCAGGAGTCCGCGAACGTCGTCGCCGGTTCGAGCGGATTCGCCGCTGACGTTTCGGTAGGCGCCGGTGAACTCCCCCAGGGTTGTGCTGGCGAGGATCCTGCCCTTGTGGATGTAGGTGATGGTGTCGGCGCACTTCTCCAAGTCGGTCATGATCTGGGTGGAGAACAGGATGCTGGCGCCATTTTCGGCGACGACGTCACGGAACACGTCGAGCAGGTCGTCGCGGGAAACCGGGTCGAGCCCGCTGGTGGGTTCGTCCAGGAGAATCAGTTCGGCCCCGTGCGACAGCGACAGCGCCACCGCGTATTTGACGCGCATGCCCTGGGAGAGTTCGTCGAGTTTCTTGGTCTCGACGAGTTCGAAACGCTCCAGCAGGCAGCGGTAGGCGGTCTCGTCCCAGGACCGGAAGAACCGGCGGAACACGTCGGTGACGTCCCGGATCCGTTTCTTCGGGTAGAAGTTCACCTCCCCGAAGGTGAAGGAGATGCGTTCCTTGATCTCCAGTTCGTGGTTCCGGAAATCGAGCCCGAAGAACTCGACACCGCCCGCATCGGGGTGGACGAAGTTCAGCATCGACTTCAGCGTCGTTGATTTTCCCGCGCCGTTCCTGCCGACGAATCCCATGATGGTGCCGGACTGCATCGCGAATGAGACGTCCTTCAGTTCAAAGGACGGGTACCGCTTGCACAGGCCGCGGACGTTCAGGATCTCCACCGAGGTTGTTCCTTCCAGTTGTGACCGAGCAGGTCCCGGAAGTCACACGGGGTACCCGGGTATCGCCTCCACGCCTCCGCTGGGGCGCACTGCGTCACCAACCGGCCCTGCATCAACACCGCGACCCTGTCACCGATCCTCTGCGCCTCGGCCAGATCGCGGGTAGTGAGGATGATAGTCATGCCCTCCCCGGTTGCCAAGTAGCGGATGACCTCGTGGAACTCGCCGCGTGCGGCCGGTCCCAAGTCCTTGGTCGGTTCGTCGAGGAGGAGTATCTCGGGCCGAGTGATGAGGGAAAACGCGATGTCGAACCGTCGCCGCCGCCCGTCGTGCAACGTGCGGACGAGTTCGCCCGAGAAGAAATCACTTATCGTCATCGTCGACCCACCTTCGCGTTCATGGGTTGCAGG
>ERZ772921.1189-NODE-1189-length-15396-cov-18.925298_pt1 | contig 15396 bp, 5 predicted proteins | sample MGYA00512117_ERZ772921 | MGnify/ENA primary metagenome ERZ772921 (study PRJEB29015, sample SAMEA2737944) | human oral metagenome | biome: human oral; feature: human-associated habitat; material: dental | place: China | collected 2150 ... | reverse complement strand
GCCTTCATCCGAACCAGCTTGTAGGTGTCCGAACGCTTCTTCCACCTGATGAGGATGTCCCGCTCCTCGTTCGTCATGTCGATCTGCACGAGACAATCCTACACGAGATACTCCGAAGACGTCAACCAGGAACCCCGCAGAAGCCACCCCAGAATACCATTTTGTTTAATTCCGGCCATACTTCCAAGTCCCGCCGCCGTTCAGGCCTTCTTACGGTATCGTCTGCACCTCTTACGGTGACAGGCATTGAGGTGCACGACCACCGCCTGGGCGGCACTAGTTCTTGCGGATCTCATTACTTCTTGCAGTGGAGGTCCGGAAACCTACGGAACCATGCGGGTATCTCGGTGTCCGGCAGAGTAGCGGTACAAGGACTAATGAGATATACAAGAACCAGTGCAGCTTGGAGTCCTGTGATGCGTGACTGGCCCTATGCAATGCCCTGGGAACGGGAATTATCCCCACTCGCGCGGGGTTAACTCTACCGGGGCGTGGTAGAACTCCGACCCCGTCGGATCATCCCCGCGCGTGCGGGGTTTACACCGCCGGTCAGGGTAAGCTCACGACCGAGAACGGATCATCCCCGCATACGCGGGGTTTACCGTATCGGGGTGCGCCAGGACATCACCGTGAAGGGATCGTCCCCGCATACGCGCGGATGATCCGGAGGCACGACGCCGCGCTATCTCCCAGGACCACCAGGCCCCAGGCGCACCCACAGCAACCCGGCACCTGGCCACAGGCCGGGCCCGACGACGCAGGGACGTCCGCGCAGCGGGCCGCCTCAGGCGGCCGCCCTCTGCCCTAGGGCGTCGGCAACCACCTCGCGCAGGTATTCCGAGCGGCTCTGCCCGCGGGCACGGGCACGGGCGTCCACCTGCTCCAGGTGGGAGACGGGCAGGCGCAGCGAGATGGCCGCAAGGGGCTCGTCGTACAGGCGAGGCCGCCCCGGGGTGACGTGGTCCAGGCCCCCGGACCACTGGCCAGCCTCGTACTGGTCCGCCTCGGCATCCAGCCCGGCGGTGGTGGTGCCGAAGAAGGCGTTGATCTGGTCCTCGGTGGTCCTCATGGTCTCCTCCTGGGGGCTCCCAGCTCCTCGAGGGTCCTGCCCGAGACGAGGGCGCCCTCCCAGGCGGCGACCACGTCGGCCTCGGCGAGCTCGGGGTGCCGCCGGTGGACGCGCGGGTGGACCGTCAGTCGACCCGGTACCTGATCTCCCACCCCAGTAGTGTATGACAAAACTGCGGGAGCGTGCGCGCACTCCCTACGGCAGATACGGGGCCACCACCAGCCCCGCCTCCGGACCCGAGGAGGACCAGTGACCACCACCCACCCCCACTCAAGATCCCCTGGGGACGCGTTAACCCCGCACGCGCGGGGTTTACATCCGTGGCCTGCTCGACGGCATCAAGTCCATGGGATCATCCCCGCACGCGCGGGGTTTACCAATCCCGGCGTCACTCTCGCGCGCTCCTACCAGGATCATCCCCGCACGCGCGGGGTTTACGCAGCTTACCGGGCACCTGGAGTCCCTGAAAAGGGGATCATCCCCGCACGCGCGGGGTTTACGCGTGGACGGCGGTCTTGTCCCTGACCATCTTCGGATCATCCCCGCACGCGCGGGGTTTACGCCCGCTCCTCACGCTCGGCCTCCTTCTCGGCCGGATCATCCCCGCACGCGCGGGGTTTACATCCTGGTGTAGATCTCCAGGTCGAGGCTCCCGGGATCATCCCCGCACGCGCGGGGTTTACTATTGAATGGGGTTTGTCGTGAAAACTGTTTACGGATCATCCCCGCACGCGCGGGGTTTACTCACTGACCGGCAGCAGGCGGTCCCGACCACCCGGATCATCCCCGCACACGCGGGGTTTACTGCGACGTCGGGCGTGGAGATGCCGTGGAATGGGGATCATCCCCGCACACGCGGGGTTTACCAGATCCTCAAGCACTAGCAGGGGGCCTCTCGGCGGATCATCCCCGCACACGCGGGGTTTACATGACCCTAACCGCGATTACATGGAGCGGACTAGGATCATCCCCGCACACGCGGGGTTTACTTTCCAGGTCCATTTGCATCTGGCTGTCCTGTAGGATCATCCCCGCACACGCGGGGTTTACATCGCGTTAAGAATCGCTACGTTACTATTGCTCGGATCATCCCCGCACACGCGGGGTTTACGTATATCGCCCGGGGCGGTTTGCCCAATATTAGGGATCATCCCCGCACACGCGGGGTTTACCGGATAGACGGCGGGGACCCGGTCCTGTCCTCCGGATCATCCCCGCACACGCGGGGTTTACTTAAAGGACTTTACGATATTAGTATCCTGGGCCGGATCATCCCCGCACACGCGGGGTTTACATCTCCGATCTGATCAGCCATATCCGAGATCTGGGATCATCCCCGCACACGCGGGGTTTACGTAGAACTTCCACAAATTCCTGTAGCGACCCTCGGATCATCCCCGCACACGCGGGGTTTACGTCACGCGCGCCGACGGGTTTATCTGCTTTGAAGGATCATCCCCGCACACGCGGGGTTTACTCCGCAGCGTACGCGAAACCTCCCCGATAAGCCGGATCATCCCCGCACACGCGGGGTTTACGAAGCGGGCATGTTTTTTTCCTTCCTATGTTACGGATCATCCCCGCACACGCGGGGTTTACTTTTCCTAGTGTTTATCATGTGATTCTGGGGAAGGATCATCCCCGCACACGCGGGGTTTACGACGTCGCATCCCTGAACAATGGGGCCTGTGATGGATCATCCCCGCACACGCGGGGTTTACTTCCGGTACGCCGTACGCGAAATCGGATCACCAGGATCATCCCCGCACACGCGGGGTTTACACTTCCACGGGCGGCAAGAGGACTATCGCCAGGGTCATCCCCGCACACGCGGGGTTTACTTTGGACGGGTAAGGACGACACTATTACACCCAGGATCATCCCCGCACACGCGGGGTTTACCGTACCTGTAGTCGGCGAGGAACGTACAGTCAGGGATCATCCCCGCACACGCGGGGTTTACTGGTACAGGAATTGGACTCCCTTTTCATGAGGGGGATCATCCCCGCACACGCGGGGTTTACGCCAGCTTCTCATGTCCTACCGGCAAACACTTCGGATCATCCCCGCACACGCGGGGTTTACGCTATTCTGAATGCCATTCGTAACGGCGCGTCGGGATCATCCCCGCACACGCGGGGTTTACGTCTAGGGGTGTGTTTTGGGTGTCTAGGATTGGCGGATCATCCCCGCACACGCGGGGTTTACCTCCCATTGAAGACAAACCCGGTGAGCCAGTACGGATCATCCCCGCACACGCGGGGTTTACGCATGGTTCGTAGCGATAGGAGTGCGCCCGTGGGGATCATCCCCGCACACGCGGGGTTTACCAGAGAATTATGTGAGGGATGATCTGACGCACAGGATCATCCCCGCACACGCGGGGTTTACTCCAGGCTTCGAATGCGGGCCTTATTGGGAGGAGGATCATCCCCGCACACGCGGGGTTTACCCTCATAGTGTCCACCACGCTCGGGGGCGTCCGGGATCATCCCCGCACACGCGGGGTTTACCACTTCAGTGCCCGGCTTTCACAGGAAGGAGAAGGATCATCCCCGCACACGCGGGGTTTACATTTGCTCAGGATCTCCGTCTTGGTCGCGAACTGGATCATCCCCGCACACGCGGGGTTTACATTACTTACAGCGTCCGCATGACACCACTGACAGGATCATCCCCGCACACGCGGGGTTTACTCCTTAACAGTGTCGGAACCCATATAGGCGTCCGGATCATCCCCGCACACGCGGGGTTTACCTATACCAACCAACGTTCGGCGAACGAAAACGCGGATCATCCCCGCACACGCGGGGTTTACGGGTATTTCTGTGTTCTCAGAAGGCCCTATTGTGGATCATCCCCGCACACGCGGGGTTTACTAGTCAAGAAGAATCGCGCGCACCAGCGCCGCCGGATCATCCCCGCACACGCGGGGTTTACGATTCCCCGCGGGTTTTTCTTTCGGTAATACTGGGATCATCCCCGCACACGCGGGGTTTACTTTCCAAATCCATTTGCATCTGGGAGTCTTGAAGGATCATCCCCGCACACGCGGGGTTTACTTGACCAGGAAATCGCAAAGGGCGTCCCCGGTCGGATCATCCCCGCACACGCGGGGTTTACGTCAGCGCCGACGTTGCCTCGCGGGACGCTGACGGATCATCCCCGCACACGCGGGGTTTACTTCTTGTCGCCTCTCAGGCGCATGACGGCGTTAGGATCATCCCCGCACACGCGGGGTTTACGCGGGTCAGGTGCGCCGCCGCCGTGACCCGCCCGGATCATCCCCGCACACGCGGGGTTTACGGGAAGTGGAGCCGCGACGCGCGGGCGTGGGTCGGATCATCCCCGCACACGCGGGGTTTACGATGATCACGTAGCCCAGCCCCTTCATATTCTGGGATCATCCCCGCACACGCGGGGTTTACACGGCCCCGGGGGCGCCCCTGGGGTACCGGGCGGGATCATCCCCGCACACGCGGGGTTTACGGTCCGGGACAGTGACCTCAGCATTCATTTTGCGGATCATCCCCGCACACGCGGGGTTTACGCCGCCGCGGCCGCCTCGTCCAGCGAGGCCGACGGATCATCCCCGCACACGCGGGGTTTACAACTCCACCGTCCTGCCCCCCGCCGCCTGGGACGGATCATCCCCGCACACGCGGGGTTTACCTGGACGACGCGAGCGAGCTGATCGACGCCGAGGGATCATCCCCGCACACGCGGGGTTTACATGACGCTGGGGTGATGGTTGCTACCTATCACCGGATCATCCCCGCACACGCGGGGTTTACTGTGCATGGTCCAGGGGGCGGGGATGACCCGGTGGATCATCCCCGCACACGCGGGGTTTACACGTCCACCAGGGCGCCGGCGGCGTGGGCGTTGGGATCATCCCCGCACACGCGGGGTTTACCGCGGATCAGGTGCGCCGCCGCCGTGACACGCCCGGATCATCCCCGCACACGCGGGGTTTACTGTACCAACCTTTGTAGCAGTCATGTTAGATCCGGATCATCCCCGCACACGCGGGGTTTACCCTGACGTCCTTGACCCTGGGCGAGCTCGACTAGGATCATCCCCGCACACGCGGGGTTTACGTCAAGAACATACCCACCAAGATCAAGAACCTGGGATCATCCCCGCACACGCGGGGTTTACCGCACACTGACCCCTGACACCCTGACCCGCTCGGGATCATCCCCGCACACGCGGGGTTTACATTCCTATGAGAACTAGCTTACACGGCTTGCCGGGATCATCCCCGCACACGCGGGGTTTACGTGTGGACGGGTACTATGAGGGTGAGGAGTATCGGATCATCCCCGCACACGCGGGGTTTACCATCCGAGCGCATCTTCGTAAGCATCTTCGCGCGGATCATCCCCGCACACGCGGGGTTTACGACGTCCTGGCACCGGAACTTCAGCCACCCTCCGGATCATCCCCGCACACGCGGGGTTTACTGGGAGGATTAGGCGTTGGCTTATCTTCCTGGGGGATCATCCCCGCACACGCGGGGTTTACACGTCGAAGGGGAAGTTCGTGGTGAGCGAAAAGGGATCATCCCCGCACACGCGGGGTTTACATTAACAGCGGCGCGCGCAAGCGAATCGGTGAGGGATCATCCCCGCACACGCGGGGTTTACCGATCAACGCAGAAGGTTTTGGCGGCATATGACGGATCATCCCCGCACACGCGGGGTTTACGCGGATCAGGTGCGCCGCCGCCGTGACACGCCCGGATCATCCCCGCACACGCGGGGTTTACAGCATCTTCGACCGCTCCACGAAACCGCGGGCCGGATCATCCCCGCACACGCGGGGTTTACGAACCACGACCGACCCGCCGCACCAGGACCACGGGATCATCCCCGCACACGCGGGGTTTACTTAAAGCTCTTAACAATATTGGTAGCCTGAGTCGGATCATCCCCGCACACGCGGGGTTTACTGAGCGCGCTCAGTGATCTCATCCGAGCGCATCGGATCATCCCCGCACACGCGGGGTTTACCCCTTACTATTGCTGGCGGAATGGATAATCGTCGGATCATCCCCGCACACGCGGGGTTTACTATATATGATAACTTTGCGTACACGTGGCGGCAGGATCATCCCCGCACACGCGGGGTTTACATGTAGTCCGCAAGGGTGGAAGCCGACGGAAACGGATCATCCCCGCACACGCGGGGTTTACTGCACGTGGGCGCGGGTGACGGGGCCGACGACGGGATCATCCCCGCACACGCGGGGTTTACATCTCGGGGCCTGAGTCCAGGCCCCCCTGGACGGGATCATCCCCGCACACGCGGGGTTTACGTCCGCTGCGCCTCCACCTGGGGCGGCGTGACCGGATCATCCCCGCACACGCGGGGTTTACAGCACCACAACCGAAGCCGCACCGGTGACGTCAGGATCATCCCCGCACACGCGGGGTTTACGTGTGGGTGTCTGTAGTGGGCTTGTGTGTGATGGGATCATCCCCGCACACGCGGGGTTTACCACTCATGCGGCATGCCCAGAAGCGAAATAATGGGATCATCCCCGCACACGCGGGGTTTACGCATTCACGCCAGTAGACAAAACATTTGTGCGAGGATCATCCCCGCACACGCGGGGTTTACTATGATGCGCGTGTTCAATTCCTCGCGGTGAGCGGATCATCCCCGCACACGCGGGGTTTACCTCGTCTCGCGCAGCTCGAGGAGGAAGCCGGCCGGATCATCCCCGCACACGCGGGGTTTACCGCCGTCTATTGTGACGCCGTTTGTGACACGGTGGATCATCCCCGCACACGCGGGGTTTACGTCCCAGTCGCCGCCGCTCATCTCGGGCCGGCAGGATCATCCCCGCACACGCGGGGTTTACTCAATATGCTGAACGCTCGTAATACGGTGCTTGGGATCATCCCCGCACACGCGGGGTTTACGTCGGACAGGTTGTCGCATCCGGCTCAGGCACAGGATCATCCCCGCACACGCGGGGTTTACCCTCATCAAAAACGCCTCCAAAGAGCAGTGTCGGGATCATCCCCGCACACGCGGGGTTTACATAATTTCCCCAACGGTGCATGACAACAATTAGGGATCATCCCCGCACACGCGGGGTTTACTCGCTGCGCTACCTAAATAGCGAGTGCAGCGTCGGATCATCCCCGCACACGCGGGGTTTACGCGGGTGAGACCCTTAGACGCTGTTACGGCGGCGGATCATCCCCGCACACGCGGGGTTTACCAGCCACCGTGACCAGCGTCACGGTGACCCGACGGATCATCCCCGCACACGCGGGGTTTACGCGACTGTCTGTCTGCCGTCGCGTGCGTGCGTCGGATCATCCCCGCACACGCGGGGTTTACCCATCGCAGAGCATCTGACCGATCTGACGGCCAGGATCATCCCCGCACACGCGGGGTTTACGCGATGGCGTCGTCAAGGACCTCGTTGTAGAGGGGATCATCCCCGCACACGCGGGGTTTACAACAAGCTTCCTATCGAGCACAAGCGAAACATGGGATCATCCCCGCACACGCGGGGTTTACTGAGGTGTGATGCCGGGCACTTCGGTGCCCGGCGGATCATCCCCGCACACGCGGGGTTTACGGCTGCCCACTCAGAACGGCATGTTCAGCACCGGGATCATCCCCGCACACGCGGGGTTTACTTACTCCTTATCCTTATCGCTGTCATCATCCTCGGATCATCCCCGCACACGCGGGGTTTACGGGGGTGTGGGTGTGTGTCCCCGTCTGGGGTGGGGATCATCCCCGCACACGCGGGGTTTACGATAGATAGCCGGGACAACTGACACTAGAACAAGGATCATCCCCGCACACGCGGGGTTTACGCAGGTCAGATCACCGAATCACGCGAGAGACAGGGATCATCCCCGCACACGCGGGGTTTACAGACAGCCACCTAACCTTTCGCTCACCGCGAACGGATCATCCCCGCACACGCGGGGTTTACCAGAACTCACCAATCCGCTTACGCGCGCCCGAAGGATCATCCCCGCACACGCGGGGTTTACAGGTTTGGCTTAGGGCGAATGTTTGTGTCAGTGGGATCATCCCCGCACACGCGGGGTTTACTATTGTAGTACGTGAATTTCCTAGACATATCGCGGATCATCCCCGCACACGCGGGGTTTACGTAATTTCCCCATCTGTGCATGACCACGATTAGGGATCATCCCCGCACACGCGGGGTTTACACGTCAGCGAGATCCTGTACCCGTCAGCACCTGGGATCATCCCCGCACACGCGGGGTTTACTTCTAAGCCTGTTGTTATTTCCGATATTGTGGGGATCATCCCCGCACACGCGGGGTTTACGCGCTGCGGTACATCCCATCTGAGGTCAGCGTCGGATCATCCCCGCACACGCGGGGTTTACTATAGCGACATGACCCAGGACTCAGGAAAGTCCGGATCATCCCCGCACACGCGGGGTTTACGGGAAGAGGAATCTTTTTCAGACTGTCCCGGAAGGATCATCCCCGCACACGCGGGGTTTACGAACGAGGAAATGCTGAAGAACGCTTTCCTCGGGGATCATCCCCGCACACGCGGGGTTTACTCGGGGCGGCATTCGATTCCGATGCCGGCAGGGGGATCATCCCCGCACACGCGGGGTTTACCACACCATTATGCCGAGCATCACATGCCCGCGGGGGATCATCCCCGCACACGCGGGGTTTACGGCCGGCGAGATTGTTCGCCGGCCCTTATTGTAGGATCATCCCCGCACACGCGGGGTTTACGGGTAGGGGTTGTGTGTCCCCGTCTAGGGGTGGGGATCATCCCCGCACACGCGGGGTTTACGCCTTGGTGCGTAGGGTCATCATATATATTGCTGGATCATCCCCGCACACGCGGGGTTTACCAAGAACACCGGCAGCAACAAATCGAATACGGAGGATCATCCCCGCACACGCGGGGTTTACGTATCAATAAGCGCCCGAATTGTCTTCACCGCCGGATCATCCCCGCACACGCGGGGTTTACAACGCAATATTGGGGTCAGTGTCGGAGAGCACCGGATCATCCCCGCACACGCGGGGTTTACGCGCGGGCATGCGGGAATCGCCGCCACTAATTCGGATCATCCCCGCACACGCGGGGTTTACCGCACCGGCTGACCAAACGCGCAATACGTCATCGGATCATCCCCGCACACGCGGGGTTTACTCGTTGCGTAATTCTCATTACCGGCGAGACGGGGGATCATCCCCGCACACGCGGGGTTTACCATTACAGCGTCACCTTCCCGGGCAGGGGCTCAGGATCATCCCCGCACACGCGGGGTTTACTCCGTCGCATACCCGCGAGTGCACACTATCATGGGATCATCCCCGCACACGCGGGGTTTACTAGTGTGTGGCATGCTGTGGCGGACGTTTTGGCGGATCATCCCCGCACACGCGGGGTTTACTCGTGTCCGCTATCCGCGAAGAGTGGGGTGACCGGATCATCCCCGCACACGCGGGGTTTACCGGAGTATGAGAAGAACGATGGCTTCTGGCATGGGATCATCCCCGCACACGCGGGGTTTACTTCTTTCGGTAATACGGTTGACACGTGGCTCAGGGATCATCCCCGCACACGCGGGGTTTACAGCAGCACGTTAAGAGGTGCCAAGATCTCGGAAGGATCATCCCCGCACACGCGGGGTTTACAAGGCCCTATTGTTTAGGCACTTTTGGAGGTTCGGATCATCCCCGCACACGCGGGGTTTACAATGCGGTGCGCATGAGTCCCATAATTTTATCGGGATCATCCCCGCACACGCGGGGTTTACGAGCAGGATGTTCCCCGAACGTTTTCTGGACGAGGATCATCCCCGCACACGCGGGGTTTACTCGGGCCGGCACTCGATTCCGATGCCGGCTGGGGGATCATCCCCGCACACGCGGGGTTTACTAATCTGCCTTTCTCCCGCGTCAACAAGTACAAGGATCATCCCCGCACACGCGGGGTTTACTGCTACCTCATCCCCTACAAGGGTGAGGCGGGGGGATCATCCCCGCACACGCGGGGTTTACGTCTCCCCGTCCTCCCACGCCTGGGACTGACGGGGATCATCCCCGCACACGCGGGGTTTACTCGTAGTCGAGGTCCCACCCCTCCTTCTCGGCCTGGATCATCCCCGCACACGCGGGGTTTACATAAATGTTAACGTTATCATTTATTGGGGTTACGGATCATCCCCGCACACGCGGGGTTTACGAACCGTCTGACCGATGAGCGCGTCACTCTTCGGGATCATCCCCGCACACGCGGGGTTTACTAGACCCCGACGGCATCCTCGGCCCAGAGACCAGGATCATCCCCGCACACGCGGGGTTTACTGGTGATCCTATTTCGCGTACGGTGTATCGTAAGGATCATCCCCGCACACGCGGGGTTTACGTGGCACCGCGGCGTTATTGTGTTGACGGCATGGGATCATCCCCGCACACGCGGGGTTTACCGTCTAAGGCTATTGCTGAGGTTTACGGTAGGGTGGATCATCCCCGCACACGCGGGGTTTACCTGCTTCGAATTCCCGGACTCTTCTGAGTTCAAGGATCATCCCCGCACACGCGGGGTTTACTTTCAAGCTGCCGCTCTATAACGGTAGTGACCAGGATCATCCCCGCACACGCGGGGTTTACGGTGAATCCCGTTATGGCCTTTACTGACTATGCGGGATCATCCCCGCACACGCGGGGTTTACGGAGCGAGCACCTGACGTTCATGCAACTGATAAGGATCATCCCCGCACACGCGGGGTTTACTCTGGACGGGCAAGGATGACACCATTACCCCTGTGGATCATCCCCGCACACGCGGGGTTTACCCACGCATGTGGTGCCCGCCACTCAGGAGGGTGGGATCATCCCCGCACACGCGGGGTTTACCAGAGAATTACGTGAGGGATGATCTGACGCATAGGATCATCCCCGCACACGCGGGGTTTACGTTGTGTTCCACCACCCGGGTTTTCGCCGTCTAGGATCATCCCCGCACACGCGGGGTTTACTTGTCACCCTTAGCATAGATCTCGGGCTTCACGGATCATCCCCGCACACGCGGGGTTTACGTCTGGGCCCCAGATGCCGTCCTCGGCGGTGGTGGATCATCCCCGCACACGCGGGGTTTACCCACTGCCCAAGCCCCGAGATAAGACACCCCAGGGATCATCCCCGCACACGCGGGGTTTACGGGACGTCAGTGTGGCATGCTGTGGCGGACGTCGGATCATCCCCGCACACGCGGGGTTTACCGTCCGTCAAATCATTGAACCAATAAACACTCCGGATCATCCCCGCACACGCGGGGTTTACTTCACGTCATACACACTACCCGGGCCCTGCACCGGATCATCCCCGCACACGCGGGGTTTACTGGCCGTATGACTGAGAAGCAGCTGACAGGGCAGGATCATCCCCGCACACGCGGGGTTTACTCCCTGTCTGGGGGTGTGTTTTGGGTGGCTAGGGGATCATCCCCGCACACGCGGGGTTTACCACTACACTATCCACGGTTTCCGGGCCACCGACGGATCATCCCCGCACACGCGGGGTTTACGGGACGTCAGGTTCACTAAGGAGGGCAATCACAGGATCATCCCCGCACACGCGGGGTTTACTGGATAACCGTCTCACCAATATGGAGAACTCCGGGATCATCCCCGCACACGCGGGGTTTACCTGTGTATACTAGCTCACACGGCCGCGGCGCCGGGATCATCCCCGCACACGCGGGGTTTACGGCTGAAAAACGGACGCCGGTTTATGTGGCGGAGGATCATCCCCGCACACGCGGGGTTTACTTGTGGGTGGCTAGGATTGGCTCTCGTGCGTTCGGATCATCCCCGCACACGCGGGGTTTACAACGTATCCTACGGACGCCCAAGCGACCCACAGGGATCATCCCCGCACACGCGGGGTTTACTGAGGCAGCAGATCTCGGATATGGCGGATCAGAGGATCATCCCCGCACACGCGGGGTTTACACCAGGAGCTGAAGTACTCTTTTGACATTTTCGGGATCATCCCCGCACACGCGGGGTTTACGTGTGGCGGTGCTGCGTACGGTGCAGAATCTGATGGATCATCCCCGCACACGCGGGGTTTACATGCGACCCATCACGCATATCCTCTGCGTACTGGGATCATCCCCGCACACGCGGGGTTTACTCGGAGTTCACGGCGCGCGAAATAGAGTCGGTAGGATCATCCCCGCACACGCGGGGTTTACTAATCAGGCAACTTAGTCACCATAAAAACAAGCGGATCATCCCCGCACACGCGGGGTTTACAGCTCTGACACTCCTTGGAATTATGAGTGTGAAGGATCATCCCCGCACACGCGGGGTTTACGTAAAAACATGAGGGTCCCCGTACGGCAATTCCGGATCATCCCCGCACACGCGGGGTTTACGATTTCCCGACGGTTTTTCTTTCGGTAATACGGGGATCATCCCCGCACACGCGGGGTTTACTCGGCGACGGTGACAGAACCCATGTAGGCGTCCGGATCATCCCCGCACACGCGGGGTTTACGGGCCCTGTGAATATGTACGACAACCCCACATCGGATCATCCCCGCACACGCGGGGTTTACGTGCCGCGAAAGCCACGGGATAAAATACTTCCCGGATCATCCCCGCACACGCGGGGTTTACTTCGATAAGCGAATTAGCGGCCGCATTCAGGAGGGATCATCCCCGCACACGCGGGGTTTACGCAGCGAGGGGCTTTCTAGTTTTGTGTCTCAGGGGATCATCCCCGCACACGCGGGGTTTACATCCTGTACCCGTCAGCACCGGTCACAGGGACAGGATCATCCCCGCACACGCGGGGTTTACACTTGGCGATCCTTGGAATCCCAACGGTCCTGGAGTCTACCACCCCCCGGTTTCCTTCACTGCTGACCTAGTGCCCGCTCGGCAGAGTTGCGGTAGCGCCGCCGTCGAGCCGCGATGGACCACGACTCCCTGGGCGGCTTGACCGAGCCCGGGACCGCCCGTGCCCCCTCGATCTGCTGGTAGGGCGTCCTCATCACTAGGCACCCCTCAATGTCAACCGGCTCACGATCGTAGCCTAGCGACGAGACTGCGAAGTGCTGTTCGGAACGCACCGTCCAGATCAGTAGCGCGCGTCCCTCGCCAATGTAGGCGTGGACCAGCTCCCACAACTGCTCACGTACACGAGCAGAAAGGCGACCAACAAACACTCCGGATGACACTTCTAGGAGCCACCGGGTAACAGTCCCGCGTAGTGACGCTGGTGCTGCCGAGAGAATGAGAACTACCATCCTCCTGCATCCTCCTCGGCGTAGTTCGCGCCGCCGGCAACAGACTGCCGCTGGTAGTCCCACAGTGAGACCACGTTGACGCCCAGGTCCTCAGTCTCCTCGACCTCAAGAAGCCGGTAGATGTCCCGGACCGTCCGCTCAATAACCTTGAGCTCGAAGATCCTGTCCCTCACGCGCCGCCGAGTCGTCCCGGTGAGATCCTCCATCCCCTCGGCGACGACGTCGAAGGCGATCGGGATCGTCGTCTCGGCCTTGTACAGGTCCGCGACGTCGTACACGAAGGACCGTTCGTGCCCTGTGTGGACGAAGCCGAGCCCCGGCGAGCACCCCAGGGAGACAATGACTCCGTGGACGACGCCGTACAGGGCCGCGTGCGCGGCCGACAGGGCCTGGTTGATCGGGTCCGAGGCCTCGAAGTCGTCAGAACGGTAGTCGCGTCGTGTCCACGCCACCCCCGTCCTGCGCGAGTTCCTCCGGTACACCTCCCGGACTCGGGCGCCCTCCCGGCCCCTGAGCTGCTGCATGGTCAGTCCGTCCACGTCCTCCCCGGCGAAGCGCATGCAGTACATCTCACGCGCCACACGCAGCCGCTTCTGAGGTGAGGAGACCCGGGACGCCTGCGCCACGAGCAGACGTGTGGAGGTGGCCAGGGACCGGCCGTGCGCGTAGTAGCGCACACCGCGCTCACCCACCCAGACCGCCGTCGTCCCGCACTCGCCGAGCAGGCTCATGGCCTGGTGGCTCACAGACGTCCCCGGTCCGAGGAGGACGGCGACCAGAGATGCTGCCGGGACATGGACGATGCCCTGCTTGTTTTGGGCAGTCAGGGCACCATCCTCCCGGTGGACGACGCAGTGCTCCAGGTAGAGGAAGGACATTCGGTCCTGTACCCGGGGCAGCGCCGTCACGGGGACCGGCAGCATCCTGGCCATCCTCAGCCCCGCCTCACCCGGGCGAGCGTCATGAGCCCGCAGCCGTAGGCCTTGGACCGGCCGATCCCGGTCACGAGGACGCGGCGCAGCACCTCCGCGTCAGTGACGTGCAGCACTCCCTCGTAGACGGTCCTGTTAATGGTGACCCGGTCGTGCCCTCCCTCATTGGGGCGGTTCCGGTTGAAGACCGGACGCTCCCGGCGTACCACCACCACGGAGTCGGTGCGGTCCGGGTCCGTATCAGCAACGGGCACGAGCTCGAACCCGTAACCCGCGGTGCGGGAGACGAGCCACTGCCGCTGCTGCTCGACGGTGACGTGCCCGTACCTCTTGCCGCGGACCCCCGGTCCCCGTGGGGACGAGTAGGAGGGGTTCGCCGTCAGGCGGAAGGCCCAGAGCTGTCCGGGTGCCAGCCGGTCCAGGAGCGGTGAGTAGTCCAGGGTCCGCGTCTGCGTACCGGCCGCGCCCGCCTCGGTCACGAGCTGGGTGCAGTCGGGCTCCGAGGGGGAGAGCAGGTACAGCGATGTCGTCACACCCTGGTCAACCCGCCACAGGACACGGCCAGGCCCCTCGCCCTGGCCGCCCTTGGTGGCCTTCATGACGACGGCGTGCATGACCTGTGGTGAGCCCAGGTACCTGCGGGTCGCCCGGCGGGTCGGGTCCAGGTCGATCTTTGTCAGAAACACCAGCCCATCCCCTCCAGTCCGGTTGGCCCGGCCAGCTCAGCCATGGGGTCGTGGGCGTCGACTGACGTGGCCCCGTACGCCTCCGCCCCTGAGTCCCCTACCTGTACCATGATCCGCTCGACCTCCCGGAATCCGTAGTCGCGGCGCCGAGGGTCAAAGGACACCGGGATGTCCTGACTGCCCCGGACCCCGCCGGAGCGCTGCTCAGCTGGTACGACCTCCTGGTCAATGAGGATCTCCGTGCTGAGGCTCCCGCGGTGCCGGCGGCGGAACCAGTCCGAGGCCTGCCACGGCTCAGCCCGCAGCGCCTTCAGCAGCGCCGCCTCCCGCAGCCCCAGGGACACCGGGAGGGTGGGCGGGCAGGAGCGCCTGCCGAGGTACAGCGGGAAGGCCGGGTGCCGCAGGGCCT
>ERZ772921.1185-NODE-1185-length-15428-cov-20.218110_pt1 | contig 15428 bp, 11 predicted proteins | sample MGYA00512117_ERZ772921 | MGnify/ENA primary metagenome ERZ772921 (study PRJEB29015, sample SAMEA2737944) | human oral metagenome | biome: human oral; feature: human-associated habitat; material: dental | place: China | collected 2150 ... | reverse complement strand
CCGCCGCCGCGAGCGCCTCGGCGAGGGCGCCGGGGTCCACCGGGTCGACGAGCAGCCCCGCGTCGCCGGCGACCTCCTCCATGCACGTGCCCGCCGAGGTGACCACGGGGGCGCCGTGCGCCATTGCCTCCAGGACGGGCAGGCCGAAGCCCTCCCAGATGGAGGGGAACGTGAAGGCGCGCGCGCCCGCGTAGGCGGCGGCCAGGTCGGCGTCTTCCAAGCGCCCCAGGACGTGGAGGCGCCCGGCGGGGATCTCCTCGGCCAGGGAGGCCTCCTCGGTGGCGTCCTCGCCCCATCCGGCAGGGCCCACCAGGACCAGGTCGAGGTCCGAGGCGGGGGCCAGGCGTGCGAAGGCGCGCAGCAGGGTGGGCAGGTTCTTGCGGGGCTCGCGGGTGCCGACCCACAGGATGTAGGGGCGCGTGAGGCCGTGGGCCTCCTGGAACGCCCGGACCTGGTCCGCGCTGGCCGGGGTGTGGGTGAGGCCGTGGGGGATCACTGTGATCCTCGCCGCGTCGAGTCCCGCCGCGACGCAGTCGTCCGCAGTGGCCCGGCTGGGGACGATGATGGCGCCCGCGCGCCGCCGCGTCTTGTCCAGGGCGCGGCGGAAGTAGGCGTTGCCGTGGCGCGTGAAGTGCGCGGGGTCGCGCACGAAGGCGACGTCGTGGACGGTGACCGCCAGGGGCTTGGACGTGGGGGGGATCGCCCACGTGGTCGCGTGGACGGCGTCCGCCTCCCCGGATGGCCCCGCCGTCAGGTGGTCCACTTCCGGTGCGCCCGCGCGGTCCCACGCCGCGTAGAGCAGGCGCCTGGGCAGGCGGGAGTTGACGACGGGGATGGTGAGGCCGACCGAGGCGGGGGACGGCTCATCCCTCCCGTGGGCCGCCGCGATCCCGAGGGCGCGCGCGCCCGCCGCTCCCAGGCGGGAGGCGACCTCGACGATGTACCTGCCCGATCCCCCGGGCACGGGCTGCCACATTTGTTCGACCACCAGGGCGACTCTGACGCTCATGCCCCAAGGGTATCGAATGGGGCGCGCGCACGGGCAGGGCGGCCGCTCGGGCGCACCATCGCATCCCGACATCTCAAGGCCCGGCGCTTGCCCGCCCGTGCGCTCGGGCAGGGCGGCCGCTCGGGCAGAGCGCCCGCGACCAGTTGGGCTCCGCCCGCGCGCGGCGACGCGGGACCGGACGGCGCCGCGCACGAGCCCGGCGGCCCACCTAGTAGCATGGTGCCATCCGATCGCCCCACAGTTAGGTAGGACTGCCGTGGCCCCCTCCGCCGATTTCTCGGTCTCCCCCTCCCGACCCGTCCGCGTCCTCTTGGACGGGACCGCGATCCCCGCGGACCTGGGCGGCGTGGGCAGGTACGTGGACGACCTCGTGCCAGAACTGGTCGCCGAGGGCGCCGACCTGACGATGGTCGTGCAGGCCCGCGACGCCGAGCACTTCTCGAAGAGGGTCCCAGACGCCCGGGTCATCGCGGTACCCCGGCGCTTCGAGTCGCGGCCCGCGCGCATGGCGTGGGAGCAGACGGGGCTGGCGTCCCTGGTGCGCAAGGTCCGCCCCGACGTGCTGCACTCCCCCCATTACACGTGCCCGCAATTCCCCGGCGCCCCGGTGGTCATCACGTTGCACGACGCGACGTTCTTCTCGCACCCGCAGGCCCACTCGCCGCTCAAGCGCAGGTTCTTCACCCGCGCCATCAAGCGGGCGATCCGGCGCGCGGACGCGCTGGTGGTCCCCTCCGAGGCGACCCGCGACGAGACCATCAAGTACGCGGGCGGGAGCGCCGACCAGTTCCACGTCGCCTACCACGGGGTCGACCGGACGGTCTTCCACCCCGTCGACGACGCGGAGCGCGGGCGCGTCGCCGCCTCCCTGGGGCTGTCCGGGAGGCGCTACGTGGGGTTCCTGGGCACGCTAGAGCCCCGGAAGAACGTGCCGAACCTGGTGCGGGGCTGGGTGGAGGCCGTGAGGGACATGGACGACGCGCCCGCCCTCGTGCTCGCCGGCGGGAAGGGCTGGGACGAGGACATCGATCCTGCTCTGGCCCGGGTCCCCAGCGCTCTCACGGTGCTGCGCCCCGGGTACCTGCCCCTGGAGGACCTGCCCGGTTTCCTCTCCGGCTGCGACGTGCTGGCCTACCCCTCGATCGCCGAGGGCTTCGGCCTGCCGGTCCTGGAGGCCATGAGCTGCGGCGCCGCCACCCTGACCACGCGCCTGACCTCCCTGCCGGAGGTGGGAGGGGACGCGGTCGCCTACTGCGGAACCGACCCCGATTCGATCGCCCGGGAGCTGCGCCGGCTCCTCGACGACCCCGGTCGGCGCGCCGCCCTGGGCGCGGCGGCCATCGAGCGCTCGGGCGAGTTCACGTGGAAGCGCGCCGCCCAAGTGCACATCAAGGCGTACAAGGCGGCCATGCGATGAGCGGCGGTGCGCGTGAAACACCGCGTGGAACAGTCGTCGGCCCCGCAGCGGCCGACCAAGCGGAGGCGCCAGCTGGGGACGGGGCCGCGGCCCCCGCCCCGGGCACCGACTCCCAGCCGTCCGCGCGGCGCGCGTGGGTCTTGCCCGCGCTCATCGCCCTCCTGGTCGCCATGACGGGGATCTCGTGGGCGGTCTCCTCGCCGGTGGGCGGCTCCCCCGACGACGACTACCACTTGGGGGCGATCTGGTGCCCCCCGCCCGTCGACTCCACCGGGTGCCGCATCACGACCATCGACGGGAAGAAAGCCGTCGGAGTCCCCCAGAGCCTCGAGAAGAAGAACGTCACCTGCTACGCCTTCGACCACAACAACTCGGCGGCGTGCACCCTGGCGTTCTCGGACGAGGCGCCCGGGGCCACCTTGCGGTGGGACGACGGCAACTACCCGTGGGGCTACTACCAGTTCCAGCACCTGCTGGTCGGCTCCGACACGGCGCGGTCCGTGCTGGTGATGCGCCTCGTCAACACGATGATCGCCTTGGCGCTCATGGGCGCGATCCTGCTGCTGGCCGACTCGGCGCTGCGTCTCAGCCTGGGGGTGGCCCTGGTCACGGGCTGGGTGCCGATGGGCCTGTACTTCGTCACCTCCTTGAACCCGTCGTCGTGGGCGCTGACGGGGACGCTCGCCTTCACCGCCGGACTGCTGGGGGCGTGCCGCTCCAGCGGATGGCGCCGTTGGGGGCTGGACGCCTGCGCGGCCGCGGGCGCGGTCCTGGCGTGCACGTCGCGCGGGGACAGCGCCTTCTACATGCTCGTGTGCACCGTGGCCCTCGCCTTCGCGGTCCCGTGGAGCCGCGCCCTGGTGCGCGAGGCGGCGCTCGCCGTGGTGGCGAGCGGCGCGGGCACGTGGATCATGGCGCACACGAAGGTCGCGGGCCTCAACCTGGCGGGCGAGGTCGAGGACAACGGCCTGTCGACGCTGTCGATCGCGTGGATGAACATCAAGGCCCTGCCCGACTACTTGAAGGGGTTCACAGGGCACGGCATCGGCCCGGGCTGGAACGACGTGTCCTACGGGGGCACCGTCGAGCGCCTCGCGGGCCTGGTCGTCATGGTGGTGCTCATCGTGGGGGCGTGGCGGATGTCGTGGCGGCGCCTCCTCAGCACGGGGGCCGTCATGGGCGCGATCTGCGGCGTCCCCGTGGTCATCGGCATCCGGGGGCACTTCTCCAACGTCGAGTTCTACCAGCCCCGGTACATGCTGCCCCTATTCGCGGTCGCCGTGCTGCTGTGGATCACCCCCGCCCGCGCTGAGGGCGGCCGCGCGCCCCTTGCGCCGTCGGGAGGGGCGCACGGCGCCGACGAGGCGGGGGCCGCCGCTGCCAGCTCCCCGTCCCCCGCCGAAGCGGCCGGTGGCGGGGCGTCGCTGCGCATCCGGTTCGGGGGCCGCCCCGACGAGTGGTTCGGCCGCGTCGTCCGCTTCGGGACCCCGGTGGCCGCGGCGGTGGTCGCGTTCATGCACTCCTACGCCCTTTACCTGGTCCTCGAGCGCTACACGATGGGCCGGACGCCGCACGCCATGCCCTTCGACCTGGGAATGCAGAACTTGAACGCGGTGCACGAGTGGTGGTGGCCCTGGGCGCCCATCGGCCCCATGACGGTGTGGGCGGTAGGGACCCTCGCCTTCGCGGGCGCCTTGGCGTGCGCGGTGCGGGAGGCGCTGCGGCACTGGCGCGGTACTCGCGCTTGAGGCGTTCCCGCAGGTTCGAGGCGAGTCTGGGTGGTCCGCTTTGCAAGCGATGCCGAGTCCTCAAAGGGAAGCCTCGTCCGCCGCGCGGGCACCGGGAGCAGTCTTGCAAGCGAAGTTGAGTTTTCAAAGGGATACCGTCACTTCGCAAGTGTTATAACGCTTGCAAAGTGTGGTATCGCTGTGAAAGCGGAGGCATCGCTGTGAAAGTAGCCCATGGCGCGGGGAGCCCGGGCTCGGGCGACCCGGGGGCCACGCGTTTTCGCTGTGAGAACGCGGCTGGTCCGTCCAACTCCTGAGCACAACTGGCCGACCAGCCGCCGCCAGCGCCTCACCACGGGCCCTTCCGAGTCCTGCTGCGGCATCGGGGTGGGAAACCACTCATTGGGGTAGGTCAACCCGCATTGGGGCAGGCTAATGACCTGCCCCAATGCACTGTTTCCTACCCCAATGGTCGCCCGCGCCCCTCGGGTCAGATCCTCTGGTGCGGGGAGGCGGCTCCCAGACGCGAGGACGCCATCCGCGCCCCGCGCCCCCGCCGGAACCCACCAGGTCGAACCCGGCGCCCCACGGCAGCCCGCCCCCTCCCACCGGGTCGGCCCCGGCACTGCGGACCACCGCCGAGGACCCCGCACGAACGCATCACACACAGCGATGTTCATTTCTGGTCGTACCCATGCTACGATCGAACGCGCTGCAATCGAATCCACTACTGAACGGATTGCTTATGTCCCTGACAGGAGTCGGCGAGCTCACCGCCTCGCAATTCAACGTCCTCTACGCCCTGCTCCGCGCGGGCGCGCCCCTCACCCAACGCGCGATCCGCGAGGCCACAGGCATGAGCCTCGGCCGCGTGAACACCGCGATCCGCGAGTGCGAGGCCGCGGGGCTCATCTCCGAGCGCACCCTCACCCCCGCCGGGGAGCGGGCCCTGGAGCCCTACCGCGTCAAGAGCGCCGTGATCATGGCCGCGGGCCTGTCCTCGCGCTTCGCCCCCATCTCCTACGAGCGCCCCAAGGGCATCCTGAAGGTGCGCGGCGACGTCCTGGTCGAGCGCCAGATCCGCCAACTCCGCGAGGCGGGCATCACGGACATCGCAGTGGTCGTGGGCTACAAGAAGGAGTACTTCTTCTACCTCGCGGAGAAGTTCGGCGTCGATATCGTCGTCAACGAGGAGTACGCGACGCGCAACAACAACGGCTCCCTGTGGTGCGTCCGCAAGCGCCTCGACAACACCTACGTGTGCTCCTCCGACGACTACTTCACGGAGAACCCCTTCGAGTCGCACGTCTTCCAGTCCTACTACTCCGCGAACTACGCGGCGGGCCCCACCTCCGAGTGGTGCATCAAGGTGGGCACGGGCGACCGGATCACGGGGGCGACGGTCGGCGGCGCCGACGCGTGGGTGATGCTCGGCCACGTGTACTTCGACAGGGCGTTCTCCCAGCGCTTCCGAGCCATCCTGGAGGAGGTGTACTCCCAGCCGGAGACGGCGGCGAAGCTGTGGGAGTCGATCTACCTGGACCGCATCAAGGAACTGGACATGGTCATCCGCCGCTACCCGGACGGGGTGATCCACGAGTTCGACTCCGTGGACGAGCTGCGCTCCTTCGACCCGCTCTTCATGGAGAACGTCGACTCCGAGGTCTTCGACCACATCACGCAGGCCCTCGGGGTGATGAAGTCCGAGATCCACGACTTCTACCCGCTCAAGCAGGGGATCACGAACCTCTCGTGCCATTTCTCGGTCAACGACGGCGAGTACGTGTACCGCCACCCGGGGATCGGCACGAACAAGATCGTGAACCGCGACGCCGAGTTCGCCGCTCTCCGCCTGGCCCGCGACCTGGGGATCGACCGCACGTTCCTCACGGGCGACCCCGAGGCCGGGTGGAAGATCTCGCGCTTCATCCCCGGCGTGCGCAACCTGGACGTGACGAACGACGAGGAGCTGCGCCGCGCCATGGAGATGGACCGGAACCTGCACAACTCGGGGAAGGTGCTCGAGCGCTCCTTCGACTTCATCGCCGAGGGACTGGCCTACGAGCGGCTCCTGGAGGACTTCGGCCCCATCGACGTGCCCGGCTACGGCGAGCTCCGTGAGAAGGTCATGCGCCTGAAGGCGTTCGCGGACGAGGACGGTTTCGACCGGGCCCCCTCGCACAACGATTTCTTCCCGCCGAACTTCCTGGTCGACTCCGACGGCCACATCGACCTCATCGACTGGGAGTACGCGGGGATGAGCGACATCGCCGCCGACTTCGGGACGATGACGGTGTGCACGGCGGAGATGGACGAGGCGCGGGTCGGCCGCGCCCTCGAGTACTACTTCGGGCGCACGCCCACGGAGGTGGAGCACCGCCACTTCCGCGCCTACGAGGTGTTCGCCGGCTGGTGCTGGTACGTGTGGGCGCTGGTGAAGGAGGCCGAGGGCGACGACGTCGGCGAGTGGCTCTTCATCTACTACTCCCACGCGGTGCGCAATATTGATTCCCTGCTCGCCCAGTACGAGGCGGCCCGTTCCCAGGAAGGACGATGATCACGATGACCTGCTCACGAGGAGGGCGCCGCTACGGCATATTCTCCGGCGCCCTGTGGGGCCTGGACACAGTTGTTCTGGCGATCGCGCTGGCGATGGCCCCGTTCCTGGACTTCGGTCAGTCCGCGCTGGCCGGCGCGGTGCTCCACGACGTGGGGTGCGCCCTGGTCCTGCTGGTGTACATGGGCGTCCGCGGGCGCCTCGCGGACACGTGGCGGGCGCTGGGCACCCGCTCGGGCCGTTCCGTCGTCCTCGCCGCCCTGCTGGGCGGACCCATCGGGATGAGCGGCTACCTGATCGCCATCGACAACATCGGCCCGGGGCTGACGGCGATCATCTCGACGTTCTACCCGGCGGTGGGCACCTTCTTGGCGTTCTTGCTGCTCAAGGAGCGGATGCGGCCCCGGCAGATCCTTGCCCTGCTGGTGGCCCTGGGCGCGATCGTCGTCACCGGCTGGTCGGCCACCTCGGATCCCGTGGAGGGCGGCAACGCCGTCCTGGGCGTCGTGGCGGCCCTGGCGTGCGTGGTCGGCTGGGGCTCCGAGGCGGTGATCCTGGCGTGGGGCATGCGCGACGACCTCGTGGACAACGAGACGGCGCTGCAGATCCGCGAGACCACGTCGGGCCTGGTCTACCTGCTGGTGGTGGCCCCGATCGCAGGAGTGTTCGGTTTCACTCTCCACGCGGTCCCGACGTGGGGGACGGGCGTGGTGGCGGTGGCGGCCCTGGCGGGCACGGCCTCGTACCTGTTCTACTACAAGGCGATCGCGGCGATCGGGGCGTCGCGCGGCATGGCGCTCAACATCTCGTACTCGGCGTGGGCGATCATCTTCGCCCTGCTGCTGCAGAAGACCGTGCCCTCGCCCGTTCAGATCGTGTGCTGCGCGGTGATCCTGGTCGGCACCGTGCTGGCGGCGACCCCGGACTGGGGCGAGCTGGTGCCGCGCATGGGCCGCAAGGCGGACCTGGCCGCGGTCCCCGGAGCCGGGCAGGTGTGAGAAGATAGCGGAGCCGCCGATCGCCCGACCCAGGAGGCCCCCATGGCCGATGAAACCCAGGACTTGAAGAAGGTCCAGTGGTTGCTGACCCGGATCTTGGAGGAGCTGGACCGCGTGTGCCGCGTCATCGGCGTGGAGTACGCGGTGTACGGGGGGACGGCGATCGGCGCGGTCCGCCACGGGGGGTTCATCCCGTGGGACGACGACATCGACGTGATGATGACGCGGGAGCACTACGAGCGCTTCCTCGCCGAGGCGCCCGCCGTCATGGATCCGCGCTTCCGTTTGGACAACACGCGCACCCGTGACGACTTCCCCTTCATGTTCACGAAGATGGTGGTCCCGGGGACGCTGCTGGTCCCCGAGGCGGACAAGGACGCGGCGTACCGCATGCCGTTCTTCCTGGACATCCTGCCCCTGGACGCGGTCCCGGACGATGGGGCGGCCTTCAAGGCCGTCTCCCGGCGCTCGTGGTGGTGGGGCAGGCTGCTGTTCGTGCGCGGGACCCCGCGCCCGCACCTGGTGGGGGTGTCCGGCGCGAAGCGGGCGCTGATCTTCACGGCGACGACGCTGGCGCACTACGCCCTGCGCCTCGTGGGGGCGACCCCGAGGCGCCTGCAGGCCCGGTGGGAGCGCGCGGTGCGCTCCCACGAGGGGGACGGGGGCGGGGCGATGGCCGACTTCACGATGCGCGACCCGGAGAACTGGATCGTGCGCCACGAGGAGTTCTTCCCCACCCGGGACATCGCCTTCGAGGACATCACCGTGAAGATCCAGAACCGTTACGACGACCTGCTGCGCCGCGGCTACGGCGACTACATGCGGATCCCCCCCGAGTCCGAGCGCTACAACCACGAGGCGGCGGAGATCGACTTCGGCCCCTACGCGGACGGTTTCCCGCCCCGCTGACCGGGGGCGGCCGCCCCGGCCGGCGCGCCCGTCCGGCGCCCCAGACCCTTTCCCCGAGAGGACACCATGCACTCCTACGACCCGCCTGCCCTGGCGGCGGTCCAGACGGTGACGAAGCGCGTGCTCGCCGAGATCGACCGCGTGTGCGCGGTCCTGGGCGTCCGTTACACGGCCTACGGCGGCACGGCCATCGGCGCGGTGCGCCACCAGGGCTTCATCCCGTGGGACGACGACGGCGACGTGTGCATGCCCCGCGAGGACTACGAGCGCTTCATCCGCGAGGCGCCGGCGGTGCTGCGCCCGGAGTTCTTCATCGCCTCCCCGCTCACCGACGCGGACTACCCGATCAGTTTCGGCGTCATCGGCCTGCGGGGCAGCGAGTTCGTGTCCGAGGTCGCCAAGGGCAGGTCGTTCCGCATGCCCATCGGCGTGGACCTGTTCGTGCTGGACGAGATCGCCGACGACAAGCGCGTTTTCGCCCGCCAGTCCCGGGGCACGTGGCTGTGGGCCAGGCTCATGTTCCTGCGGGGCGTGGGCAATCCGCCCACGGGCCTGCCCACCCCGGCCCGCCAGGCGGCGTCCGCGGTCATGCTGGGCGTCCACTTCGCCCTCCGTGCCCTGCGGATCACCGAACGGGGTCTGTACCGCAGGTGGCTGCGGGCGGCCCTGCTGGGCGCGGAGAAGAACGCCGCCGTCGGCGCGGCCCCTGCGGACCGCCCCGTCCTGCTCGGCGATTTCTCCACGCGCGACCCGATGCGGTGGAGCGCCACCACCGACGAGCTCTTCCCCGCGCGCGAGGTCCCCTTCGAGGACATCACCATCCGGGTCCCGCGCGACCACGACGCGGTCCTGACCCGGGGCTACGGGGACTACATGCGGATCCCCGAGGAGTCCGAGCGCGTCAACCACCAGCCCTTCCGCATCGTCCTGGGCCCCCACGCCGACGAGTACGGCGAGGCCCCGGACGGGGGCAGCGATGAGTGACGCCACCGGAGCCCGGAGCGCTGACGGGAGCGGGGCCGCCGGACGAGACGGGCCGGAGGACAGCGGGGCGCGGGCCGCCTCCGCCGACGCCGCCCTCGACTCGAAGAAGCAACTGGGCCGCGACTACCTGTGGAACACTGCGGCCTCCCTCATGTCGAGCCTCGCAGTGGTCATCATGGGCATCGCGATCACGCGCTCGGGCTCCGACCAGGACTCGGCCCGCCACGCCTACGGGATCTTCACCCTTGCCCTGGCCATCGGACAGCAGTACCAGACGCTCGGCCTCTACGAGGTCCGCACCTACCACGTGACGGACGTGCGGCGGCGCTTCACGTTCGGCACCTACTTGGCGACCCGGATCCTCACGTGCGCCCTCATGGTGGCCTTCATCGTGGGGCACGCGTGGACGAGGTCGCCGGAGTCCTCCCCCCTGCTGGTGGTCGTCTGCCTGGCGCTGCTGAGGATCTTCGACGCCTTCGAGGACGTGTACTACTCGGAGTTCCAGCGCTGCGGGCGCCTCGACATCGCGGGGAGGGCCTGCTTCCTGCGGATATTCGTGACGACCTTCCTGTGGAGCGGCCTGTACTGGGCCACCCAGAGCCTGATGGTGGCGACGCTGGTGGCCTTCGGGGTGACGGTCGTGGTACTGGCGGCGGCCTACGGGCTGCCCGCCCGGGGCCTGTTCCCCCTGCGCCCGGACTGGGGAGGGCGGGCCGTCCGCGGCCTGCTGGTCCAGTGCCTGCCCCTGTTCCTGGCGGCCTTCCTCAACCAGTACCTGGCCAATGCCCCGCGCTACGCCGTCAACGACTTCCTGGGCAGTGCGCCGCTGGGCGATTTCGCGATCATCTACATGCCGGCCGTCGCGATCAACATGCTCTCCCTGTTCGTGTTCCGCCCGCTGCTGACCCGCATCGCGACGCGGTGGGCCGCCGGCGACTGGCCGGGCTTCGCGGCCATGGTGCGCCGGGGGCTGGCCTCGACGGCCATCGCCTTCGTCGCGGTGGGGGCAGTGACGTTCCTGGTGGGCGCCCCGCTGCTGCGCCTCGTCTACGGCATCGACGTGTCCGCCTACCGCATGGAGCTCATGGTCCTGGTCTTCGGCGGCGCCATGAACGCCGCGGGCGTGATCCTCTACTACGCCCTGGCGACGATGCGCCGCCAGAACCTGGTGCTGGTCGCCTACGCGCTGGCCGCGGTGTGCGCGTGGGCGCTGGCCCAGTGGCTGACCCCGGTCCTGGGGATGATGGGCGCGGCGATCAGCTACTCGGGCGCCATGACCGTCCTGGCGGTCCTCTTCGTCCTGTTCATGGTGGGCGGGCGCCGCGCGGTCCTGTCCGGCCGGGCCGCGGGCGACGGGGACAGCCCGGTCTTCCCGGAACCCGAGGACGGGGACGAGCCGGCCATTGCCGAACCAGCCGCCGGGGACAGCCCCTCCTCGCCCGGGTGCACCGACCAGAACGGCCCTTCCTCATCCGGCCCCTCCTCCGCACCGGACGCGCCCGCCTCCGATACCATCGTGGAAGGGGGGCCTTCCCCCGCCCCCGACTCCCCCGGGGCGTCCCCGTCCCCGTCCCCTGGGGACGACGGGTCCTGTGACCCGCGGGGAGGGCCGCGGGCATGAGCGGCCCCCGCCTCGTACCCTGGTGCGGGCACGGCACGAGCCCTGAGAAGGAGGTGCGCTGATGGAGCGCACGAAGATCGGGATCTTCATGGAGTTCTACCTGCCCTACTTGGGCGGGATCGAGCGCTACATCGATCGGCTGAGCGCGCAGCTGCGCCATTTGGGCTACGACGTGTTCATCGTGACGTCGTTGTTCGACGAGTCGTTGCCGCGCTTCGAGGAGCGCGACAGGATGCGCGTCTACCGGCTCCCCACGAAGGGCCTGTTCAAGCAGCGCTACCCGTTCTTCAAGAGGGACGCGCGCTTCAAGGAGACGATGGCGCGCGTGGAGGCCGAGGCCGCGGACTTCTACATCGTCAACACGCGCTTCCACCTGACCTCCCTGCTGGGGGCGCGCCTGGCCAAGCGCCAGGGCAGGCCCGTCGCCCTCATCGAGCACGGAACGGCGCACATGTCGGTGGGCTCGAAGGTGCTCGACTTCTTCGGGGGGATCTACGAGCACGGGCTCACCCACTTCGTGAAGCGCAATGTCACCTCCTACTACGGCGTGTCCAAGAACTGCAACAAGTGGCTGCGCCACTTCCGCATCGAGGCGTCGGGCGTGTGGTACAACGCCGTCAACCCCGACGACGCCGCCCAGGCCGACGACCGCTTCGAGGACCGGTGGCCCCGGTCCGCCGACGCCACCGAGGCCGGAATCCCCTCTGCCGACGACGCCGCCGAGGCCTGCGCCCCCTCCTCCACCACCGGCGCCCAGGGGCGGGCGCCGATCGTCGTCTCCTACGCGGGGCGCCTCATCGCGGAGAAGGGCGTGGTCGCCCTGCTGGAGGCGTTCACCCGCGTCAGGGACTCCCACCCGGAGGCCGACCTGGTCCTCGCGGTCGCCGGCTCGGGCCCCATCGGGGACCAGCTGCGCGCGGAGTACGGGGGCAGTAAGGGAGTGGAGTTCCTGGGGACCCTGGACTTCCCCGCCGTCATGAGCCTGTACCGCCGCACCGACGTGTTCGTCTACCCGTCGATGTACCCCGAGGGCCTGCCCACCTCGATCCTGGAGGCCGGCCTGATGGGGTGCGCCCTGATCGCGACCCCCCGCGGCGGCACGGAGGAGGTCATCATCGACCCGGAGCACGGGTGGGTGGTGGACGGCTCGTCCAGCGCGGAGCTGGCCGACGCCCTCACGACCGCCCTCACCGAGGCCGTGGAGGATCCCGGGCGCCGCGGGGCCTGCGCCGCCGCCGTCCAGCGGCGCGTCCGCGAGGTCTTCACGTGGCAGTCCGTGGCGCGCGAGGTGTCGGCCGTCGTCGAGGAGGCGGTGGCCCGCTGAGGGGGCCCGGCCCTCGCCGAGTCGGCAGTCGCCAGCTGACAGCCTCTTCCCTTCTCAGCGCCCACCCCCGGGAACGGCACCCCCTTTCCTGGTGGTTCCGGGCCGCTATGCCCTCGTCCGCGCCCGTGTGGGCGCGGCGCCAGGCCCAGGGGCGCGGCACCCTGGGCCGCTGCGGATTCCATGGCCCGACCACTGTTCCAAAATGCGTCTGGGTTCCGGCCGGAAAACGGGGGCCAACGGGCGAGTGTTCCAAAATGCGTCTGAGTCTGCCCATTTCCTGCCGAATCCGGCCAAAACCACCGAACTCAGACGCTTTTTGGAACACCCTGGCCCCGAGCCCCTCGAAGGCGCCGAAACTCAGACGCAAAACGGAACGCCTAAACCCTTCGAGCCCGACAGCGCAGCGCGCACAACACCGCGATAGGCACACCGACAGCGGTCGCACCCCTTCAACTGCCCCACGCCCCACCCCATCGGTCAAGCGGGAGCCGCCCGCGCCCGCCATTCGGCCCCCGTCCGCGCCCGTGTGGGCGCGGCGCGCCGGGCCGGGGGTGTGGGCGGCGCCAGCCCTGCGGGGAGCGCAGCGGCTCACGGACAATCCCGCCCTGACATTCGGCGCCCTTTGTCCATTCCACACCTCACCGTTCATGTCTGGACAATCAACCGGTCAGCTGATTACCCTGAACCACGTCATCCGGGATCCTCACTCCCGGTCCGACCAGGCACAAGGCCGTGTGGGCGCGCACGGCCTCCTTCCATGCCCGTCTCACACCCGTCGGATTCCCCGCAGACCCACAGGAGGAACGAGCATGGAGACCCTCATCAAGGAAAGCGCTCCCACGACCACGGCCGCCGTCCGCAACGGCACCGCCCCGACCACCAACCCCGACCTCTTCGCCTTCTCCTCGGCGATGCTCGTCGTCTTCGCGATGGTGGCCGTCATGGCGGTCGTCGGCGCGCTCGTCGGATCCGCCGTCATCATCTCGGCCGCGGCCGTCATCGGCACCGTCGCATGCTTCGTCGGAGTCTACTCGGGCGCGAACCTGCTGAACCGCTGACGCCGCGACCGCCCGTGCGCGCCGTCCCATGCGGCGCGAACCCGCTAAGCCGCGCGCAGCACCGCACGGCGCGAACCTGTTGAACCGCTGGCGCCGCGCCCACCGCGACCGCTCCCCACGGCCCCCGCCCGACAGCGGGGAAGCCGCCGCGAGGGAGCGGTTCCCCGTATCCGCGGTAGTCGCCGAGGCGGGGGCGGCCACTCCGGCCGGGGGCGGCAGGAAGCCCCTCCCCGCCCCCAGTACCGGAGCCCGTTCTCACAGGGACATGTCCACGACAGCCCGGCCCTGGATCTGCCGGTCGCGTAGGGCCTGGTAGCCTTCGGCCGCCTCCTCCAGGGGGTAGCGCCGTGTGACCAGGTCCCGGTAGTTGATGATGCCGCGCGCGGCCAGGTCCACCACGGCGGGCAGGTCCTGGCGGGTGCGCGCTCCGTAGGATCCCAGGATCGACTGGCTGCGGCGCACGGTCCGGTTGATCTCGACTTGCGCGCTCTGCCGCCCGGCGCCCAGCCCGATCGGCACCATGCGGCCCCCGTCGGCCAGCACGTCGAGGGCGGTGTTCCACGTCGCGGGGATGCCCAGCGCCTCGAAGGCCACGTCGACGCCCCGTCCGCCCGTGAGCCTGAGGACCTCCTCGCGGGGGTCTGAGGCCGTCGAGTTGATGGTGGCGGTGGCGCCGAAGGGGACGACGGCCTCCAGTTTGGAGTCGGACACGTCGATGGCGATGACCTGGCTGGCCCCGAAGGCCCTGGCGATCTGGACGATGGACGAGCCCACGCCGCCCACTGCGACGACGGCCACGGTCTCGCCGAAACGCAGGTCCGCCCCCCGGCGCACCGCTCCGTAACCGGTCATGGCGGCGCAGCCGAGTATCGCCGAGGCGACGGGATCGACCTCGTCGGGCACGGGGGCGACGGCCGTGGAGGGGACGACCGCGTACTCGGCGAGCCCGCCCATGGAGTACATGTGGATGGTCTCGCCCTCAGCGCCGCGCAGCCGGGAGGTGCCGTCGTAGAGCACGCCCTTGAGGCGGTTGAGCTCGAAGAAGGGCTCGCACAGCTCGTCGTGGCCGGCCGCGCAGTGGCGGCACTGGCCGCAGGGCATCAGGAAGCCGCCCGCGACCCTCTGGCCGACCTCCAACCCGTTGTGCTCGTTGCCCTCCCCCAGCGCGACGACCGTGCCGGCCACCTCGTGCCCCAGCACTGCGGGCAGGGGGAAGGCGATGGCGCCGCCGATGACGTGGAGGTCCGAGTGGCACAGCCCGCAGGCGGAGACCTTGATGAGGACCTCGCCGGACTTCGGCCTGGGCGTGGGGATGGTCTCGACTTGGAGGCCCTTGTCGTAGTCGCGCAGGACCGCGGCCCGCATCGTCTCCGGTATCTCGATTGCTTCGCCCGTCATGGCTTCCACCTCTCTGTGCTGCTTGTCCGGGGCGGCGCGGGGCCCTGGATGATGCCAGGATAGGACTAAGTCACATCTATTTGTTAGGACAAAAGACCGTGATTGGGGTGGTGTTCCCCACCCGGCGCCGCTGCGGGCTCACATCCGCAGTTCCCGGGGCAGCCGCGCCAGCACCACGACCAGGGCGGCGCACTGGAGGGCCAGGTAGGCGCCCGCCGCGACCATCGGCGGAGCGGCGAGGAGGAGCGTTCCCACCAGCAGCACGGCGAAGCGCGCGAGGACGTTCGCCAGCACGACCGCGCGGCGCTGCCACTCGACCAGCCACGGCGGCACACGGGGGTCGATGGCGCCGTGGCACCCCGGGTATGTGAGGCAGCGCTGCGCCGCGAGCACCAGCGCGCCCACCACCACGGCCCCCGCGGGGGC
>ERZ772921.1184-NODE-1184-length-15434-cov-23.218935_pt1 | contig 15434 bp, 11 predicted proteins | sample MGYA00512117_ERZ772921 | MGnify/ENA primary metagenome ERZ772921 (study PRJEB29015, sample SAMEA2737944) | human oral metagenome | biome: human oral; feature: human-associated habitat; material: dental | place: China | collected 2150 ... | reverse complement strand
CGAACAGGTCGCGCACGCGCGAGGCGCCCACGCCGACGAACATCTCGACGAACTCGGAGGCGGCCATGGAGAAGAAGGGCACGCCGGCCTCGCCGGCGACGGCCTTGGCCAGGAGGGTCTTACCGGTTCCGGGCGGGCCGTAGAGGAGGACGCCCTTGGGGATCTTGGCGCCGACGGCGCGGAACTTCTCAGGCTCGGAGAGGAACTCGCGGATCTCCTCGAGCTCCTCGACGGCCTCGTCCTCGCCGGCGACGTCGTCGAAGGTGACGTCGGGCATCTCCTTGGAGCCGACTTTCGCCTTGGAGCGGCCGAAGCCCATGGCGCCGCCGCGCCCGCCGCCCATGCGGCTCAGCATCCACCACATGAAGCCGCCCAGCAGCAGGGCCGGCACGAGCAGCTGGATGAGGGAGGACCACCAGCTGGTGGTGGGCACCACGGAGTTGAAGCCCTCCTTGGGGGCGGCGGCCTGCACGAGGCGGTCGACCTGCTCGGCCTGGGCGTCGGTGTAGGAGAACTCGACCTTCTTGCCCACCGGGCGCGACTCGATGCCCTTCTTCTTGGGCTGGACGTAGGTGGTGGTGAGGTCCAGCTCGACGCGCTGGTTGCCGTCGACGACGGTGATCGACTTGATCGTGTCCGGCTTGTCCCGCAGGAGCGTCAGGCCGTCGGAGGTGTCGATGGTGCGGTAGCCGAACATCGAGGAGAAGACGGCCCAGCCGAGGATGACGACCAGGAGGAAGGGCACCAACCACAGGAACGGGTTGCCCAGGGTGTCGCGGAGCTTGCGGTCGCGCTTGCTGCGGTCGTTCTTACCGGCCTTGCCCGGCTTCCCCGAGTCCTTGCGGCCGGGCTCGCGCCCAGAATCTTTCATCGTGCGGTAGGTCCCTTCAACATACTGATTCCTCAGACGTTAGCGGATAGCACGGCAAAGGTCCCATTGCGCTTGCTCACGTTCGCGCCGGGCGTGGCCGGGAAGATCCGGCCGAGTGGGCCGGCTGGGGGCGGAGCGGCCCGATGTCACCAGCCTTGCCCGCCCTCCCGCACCGTCTGCCTACACCCACGTGGACGCACCGAGCCGCCTCCCCCACCCTGCCCCGAGGACGTACCTTCGGGCCCGAGGACTCAACCCCAGAAGGCAGCCCTCGGACCCCAGGGTGTATCCCGACGACGCCGCGAGGATCGCCACCGACTACATCAGGTACGGCGACGCAGGTAGCGAACGATCAGGACACAGGACACCGCGCCAATCACCACGGCTGTTGGCAGCGACTGCTGCTTCTGAGCGTTCTTGACCAACAGCTGCTTCGCAGCATCTGCGCCTTCCTCACCTGCCCGACTGCGCTCAGCCATCACAGTAACGTCAGAATGGTCCTCACTACCGCACGCTGCGACAGGTACAGGATTTGTTGCTGCAGCAGGAGCACTGGTATCGGCAGCATTAACTACAGGTGCACCGGCCTTCTCAGCACTCTTCTTCGTCCGGCGCACCGCAAGAGCCGCACAGATGAGAGCAAGCCAAGGGTAAACCACAATCAAACCTTGGAGAGTTCCTTCCTGACCACCCAAAAGTTTATTCATTCCTTCACTGCACACCAGAGTTGCAGCACCCACCAGGAAGAACAATATCATGGGCGCCACGATGTGGTCACCCACAAACTTACTTGCTTCCTCATTGACCTTCAGATCAAACAGACAAGGCCGCTTAGAGTAGGCGCAGAAAATCTGCAGAAGCGACACAATGAAAGACGGCCCGAACACCCCCACCATCTGAAACAACGTAAGTCTGGTCAGAGACACAATAAGCGGCACCATGAGCAGGCCCACAGAGAGCCAGACAAAGTGTCCCCGCTCGCTTCTGATTGCTCGGTTCAGGCGATCGCGTCGATTGGTTGTCTTGGTCATGATGGATCCTCTCCTCCGCGCTGGAACACGGACTAGCTTCAGACGACGATCCTGGCGGACCGTCCACATACATGGTGCCCGGGGCGAGGAGGCCACCGGATCGGACGGCCACCTACAGGCAGGAATCGTTGCTATACCAGGACATTCGACCAGCCTCGCGTCAACCTCCGGGGTGCCAGGTCGCTTGGACGCCCCCACTGACCACCCGGGGCCTGCAGCACCCCCAACACTCCCCTACGGAGCAGGAGTAGGCGGACAAGGTCCACCGGCAGCAGAAGCAGAATCTCCACTATCGAGAGCATCCCTCAATCACCAATCCAGCAAGGACGACAGTCAGCTCCACAACAGTTGCTGACAGGGATGGGAATTGATGGCACAACACCCCCGCAGCGACATGGACACCACAGAGATTTCGGAAGAATCGAAAGAACCACAGACTCCCAGGCCTTCCCTCCGACGGTAGAGGCAACAATCCATGCTCACCGTGAAGACAACAAGCCACTCACACCACCTCAGAAGATCAGTCAGCCGGATCTCCACTCCCTTGAACAGGCCCTCCGAGCCGACCTGGACCAATCCTGCCCACCACGAGCACAGCCCCTCGTCCCCCCAAAAAACTCGTTCCCGGAGCCAAGCGAGCTGCCGCCGATCTGAGCAAGCATGAACGGGCGAGACGCTTGTGAGTAATCCTCAAGACATACACGCCAGCGGGATTCATGCGAGGTGAGCTCGCGTGATTCCAGGAAACGTCACGCAGCCAAAACGCCTCTACCGCGGGGCCGGCCAAGCGGACGCACACAAAAGCATGCGGCCCCGAGAAACTCGGCAGCCGCTCACTCACGCCCATTCGTCACCCGCCCACGAGCGGGCAGGCAGTCAGTCGCCCAGGCGGCCGGGCCGAGAACAGCCCGGCCAAGCCGCCCCGCGCACCGCCCCCGCTTCAGGAGCGGCGCAGGCGCAGGACGATGAGGCCGGCAGACAGCAGGATCGCCGCCACGGACAGCACGCCGATCGCCACACCCGTCACCGGCAGCCACCGCTCCCGGACACTCTGGGCGGCGGGCCGCTTAGCGACACTCGTGACGCCCTTCACGCCCTGACTGCTACCGGCGGCACCCACCACGACCTCGTTGTGGTCACCGCCCCCAGCCCCGCCCGAGGACTTCGAGCCGGCGCTCGAGCCGTCCGGCACCGAGCCACCTTTGGAGGACGGGGCCCCCGCGGCCGGGCCCTGCTGAGCCTTCGCCTGAGCCGAGGCCGACGCCGAAGCCTCCGGGCCCGGCGTCGCAGTGCTCCCGGCACCCGCGCCGCTGCCAGCACCGGCGCGCTGCTGATCCGCCGGGGCGGGCGCACCACCAGCGGGGGCGGACCACTGCGGGCGCGCCACGAGAGCCACCTCGGCCATCGTCTGCGCGTCCAGGGTCTGCGCCTGGGCGGTACCCGTCGAGGCCCGCACCACCTGATTGTTACCCACGTAGATGCCGACATCGTAGACGTTGGCGAACACCGTGGACTGGGCAGGGGCCGACCCGGAATCACCTGGCCCCCCGGACAGGGGGTTGGAGAAGAAGACGATGTCCCCGGGGCTGATCGAGCCGTCCGTGTTCAGCCACAGACGCCCCTGGGAGTGGAACCAGCCGGCCAGGTCGTCCGGCTTCCAGCTCCCGGAGAGGTCCTGGCCGACGTCGGCCCGGTAGCCGACCCGGGTGTTCTGGTCCGCCGCATACGTGGTGTGCGAGTAGTCCCAGCCGGAGAGGACCATGCCCACCAGCGCTGAGGAGGTGATCGCGTACGGGGCGGGGCCGCTGGCGTGGGCGTTCGCGCCCGACAGCGGCGTGGGCCGCGACGCGTCCGAGACCAGGGACCCGCCGGCGTTGACGAAGGACTGGGTGCGGGCCACGACGTCGTTGGCGGCGGTACCGTCCGCGCCAACGGCCGGAGAGGCGGGGAGACCCTGCGGCACGGCCCACTGGCCATCGGCGAGCATGACCGAGACGGCGCCCAGCGCACCCTCGGGACTCGTGCTCTGCACGTCGTAGGTCAGGCCGCCGCCATCACCGGGCGCCTCGTCACCGAGGGTGGTCAGAGTGCCCGAAGCACCGCTGACCTGCGCCATCTCAGCAACCGTATTAAATGTGTCGCCAGAGGTCGGCTCCGCGGACACCGGAGCCATCATGGGGATGCTCAGCGAGGACGACAGCACCACCGCGCCGGCGAGGCCGACCAGCCTCGGAGCGCGTCGACGCACAGCCTTCTTCACTGTTACCAACAGTCCTTCCACATCACCCGCCGGGAGGGGACATCCACCGGCGACCTACACTTGTTATCTTAACGTAACGTACGCGACTCCGACCACCTTGAAAAGGGGGAAGATCGCAGTTCCGGGCCCCCTTGACCGCCGTCTGACGACGGCGCCCAGGCGCCACATCCCGTTATTTTTCCGTCTGACCCTCAGGTTGCGTCAAGGTTGACCTGGATCAGTCAGCCCCCGTAGACCTCAGGGCGCAGCGTACCGATGAACGGCAGGTTGCGGTACCGCTCGGCGTAGTCCAGCCCGTAGCCGACGACGAACTCCGTAGGAATATCGAAGCCGACGTACTTGACGTCCACCTCGACCTTGGCGGCGTCGGGCTTGCGCAGCAGCGTGGCGATCTCCACCGAGGCCGCACCGCGTGAGGACAGGTTGCCCACCAGCCAGGACAGGGTCAGGCCGGAGTCGATGACGTCCTCAACGATGAGGATGTGCCGGTCGGTGACGTCGGTGTCCAGGTCCTTGAGGATCCGCACGACGCCGGAGGACTTGGTGCCCGAGCCGTAGGAGGACACCGCCATCCAGTCCATCGGGGCGCTCATGTGCAGCCGGCGCGACAGGTCCGCCATGACGTAGACGGCCCCCTTGAGCACGCCGACGAGCAGAGGGTCACGGCCCGCATAGTCCGCGTCGATCTGCGCGGCCATCTCATCGAGGCGCTGCCCGATCTGCTCCTCGGTGATGAGAACCTGCTGAAGGTCCGATCCCATGTCCGTGGCGTCCATACGCCCTGCCTTCCTCATGTGTCGTCATGGCTGCGCGGGCTCACCGGGGCCGGGGAGGCCACCGGTCCGCGCCGACGCCATAAGCCTGCCACAACGGGCCCCGGCCTGACACGTCAGCTGACGCGACGTACCCACACGTCGGGTCGGGCGAGCTCAGCCGGCGTGGGCAGCAGCTCGGGATCGGCCCACACGGCGTTGAGCCCCTCGTGCCCGATACGGGTGACAACGCTGCGCACGAAGGCGGCGCCGTCGGCGTACTGGGCCTCCTTGGCCTCCAGGCCCATGAGCCGGTGCAGCAGGAGCGAGCCCAGTCCGGGCCCGGGGCCGATGCCGCCGTCGGCCGCGCGGCTGCGCGAGAGCACGGCCCGGAGCCGGTGGACCGAGGGCATCCGGTTGGGGTGCACGTCATCGAGGACCACCTCGGCGTGCCCCTCCAGGAAGGTGAGCGCGGCCGCCAGGGAGGCGACCTCGGCGCGGTCCGTGACGTTCATCAGACCTTCGAGCACCCGCCCTCGGCCGGCGCGCGCCGCAAGGCGCACCGCCCGGCCTCGATACGACCGACTCCCCCGTCCTCGCGAGCTCTCGCCCCCGGCACCGTCGGCGCCGCCGTAGGCGGCCTCGACGATGGCGCCGATCACCATGCGCATGGAGTCCGACAGGTAGGGGCCGAGCCAGGGCGCGGCGGCCAGCTGGACGGCGTGGGTCATCTCGTGCAGGCAGACCCAGGCGGGCAGGTCGAGCATGTCCAGGTCCATCTGGCGGCGCACCGCCAGCACGTTGGGGGCCACGAGCAGCAGGTGCGGCGACGCCGCCCCATCCCAGCCTCCACCTGTTGTCACGTCACGGGCCGGCCCGGTGCCGGACGTCACGACGTCGTCGCCCTCGCCATCCTTCTCACCGACGGGGCGAGCGGGGCCGGCGCTACCGGTCCCGTGACCGTGAGACCCGCTCGGGGCCGCGGGCACCACCTGCCCCAGGAGCCGGGTGGCCAGCAGGCTCATCGCCCCGGCGACCTCGGCGGCCCCGACGAGCTGGACCGCCTCCGATGCCTGCGGGGCGGGCACCTGCTCCATGAGGCCGCGCAGCGCCCGGGTGGAGGCGCGCACGAGCCCAGCCCGGTCGACAACGCTCACGCGGGTGGTCTCGGCAACCTGCTGGGCCGCCCGGTTCAAGCCGGTGATCCTGGCGACCCAAGCCGGCGCCTCCTGGGCGGAGCGGCGCAGGACCGCCACCGAGCTGGCGCGCGCCGAGCGCGAGGCGCTGGGGCCCGCCGGGATGAGCGCGGTCAGGCGCTCCACCGTCCGCCAGTCGACGAGTCCCGCCGCTGTGCCCTGGGTCGTCACCGTGACACCTTTCTCGCCGAGTTCACCGGGCTGAGCGAGCCCCTGTCCTTCGCTGCTGCGCCGAACACGCCGCCGCGCCCCTCACGAGCAGCCGCAGGAGGCCAGGGGCGCCACGAAGTGGTTGTCGATCGCGGCTGCGGCTGCGGGTGCCCCACCGCCGTTGGTGGGGAAGCCGTTGGTCATGACCGCGAAGGCCAGCTGGCGCCCGTCGGCGGTGGTGACCACGCCGGCCAGGGAGGCGGTCTGCTCCAGCGAGCCGGTCTTGGCGCGCACCGTCCCGGCCGCGGAGGTGTCGTGCAGGCGGTTGCCCAGGGTGCCGTCCAGGGCGGCGACGGGCAGGTCGGCGATGAGGGTGCGCCCGGCCGAGCCGCCCTCGCCTCCGGCGGCCTTGGTCATGATCTGGGTCAGGAGCCTGGCGGGGACCTTGTTGCCCTTGGCCAGCCCGGAGGAGTCCAGGAGCGTCACCCCGGAGGTGTCGAAGCCGTCCTTGCTCAGCTGGGCGAGCACGGCCTTGGAGGCCCCGGCGAAGTCGGTGGTCTCCTTGGCATGCGCGGCCACGAGCCGCCCCTCGACCTCGGTCATCGTGTTGTCAGAGGTCTTGAGCGACACGGCGAGGATGTCGGACAGCGGGGCGGAGGAGACCGAGGCCACCTCCCGGGCGCTGCCGGAGGCTGCGGCGCGCGTCGGCTCGCCGTCGACCGTGATGCCGGCCTCGCTCAGGTGCTTGGCGAAGGCCTGGGCGGCCTCCATGGCCGGGTCCTCCGGGTAGCCCTGGTTCTGGGTGGCCGAGACATCCACCATGATCGGCTGGATCTTGGCCACGTACTGCTCGTTGCCGGCCTCCCACTTCTCGTTCCACTGAGGGCCGGTGAACAGGGTGTCATCCAGTCTCAGGGAGACCGACGTCGTCCCCTGGGACTTGAGCTTCTCGGCGGTGGCGCGGGCGAGGTCGCCCAGGCCCGCGTGACCGGCCGTGGCGTTCGGGTCGCCCTCGTTCTCGGCCAGCAGCACGTCACCGCCGCCCACGAGGGTGAGGGTCTGCCCCTCCAGGACGGCCTTGGTCTGGAGGGTGTGCCCCGGCCCCATGGAGGACAGGGCGGCCCAGGCGGTGAGCACCTTGTTGGTGGAGGCCGGCGTCACCCCGCTGGCGGCCGAGCGGTCCAGCAGCTCCTCGCCGGTGGCGACGTCGACGACGGAGGCCGTCACGTTCCCCCCGGTCAGGGCGGCGTCGGAGACCACTCCCTGGATGTAGCCGTTCAGGGCATTCTTGGAGGGCGTAGGAGCCCCCTGGTCCAGGCCGGAGGGGGCGGCGGTCTTGGCGCTGGGGGCGGCCGGCGTCGGGAAGGGCCGGGGGGCGACGTCGGCGTAGGCGACCGTCACCGGGCCGGGCAGCAGGTCGAGAGCATCGCCCAGGCTGTAGTAGCCGCCGAAAACCAGCAGGCTCGCCGCTGTCAGGGCAGCGGTCTGGACCTTGCGCATACGTCCTCCGGACTGGGTTGTGGACAGGCTGGGATGGCCTGTATATCAAGTAGGTGGGGCGCCCAGGAGGTTACTGCCACCCGTGCACCGACGTGCAGAGTACGCGTTTACCGGCCTCAGGCGCTGTCGTGCGCCACACTAGTGCCATCAATACCCGCCCCGCCGGATCGACGCCGACCACCAGGCGCCGCTCCAGCGCCCAACGAGCTGAAGACACGAGCGAAGGAGGCTCCCCGTGGAGTTCGACGTCACGATTGAGATCCCCAAGGGCAACCGCAACAAGTACGAGGTGGACCACGACACGGGCCGGATCAAGCTCGACCGCATGCTGTTCACCTCCACCCGCTACCCCGATGACTACGGCTTCATCGACGGCACCCTGGGCGCGGACGGCGACCCGCTCGACGCGCTCGTGCTCCTGGAGGAGCCCACCTTCCCCGGCTGCCTCATCCGCTGCCGCGCCCTGGGCATGTTCCGCATGCGCGACGAGAAGGGCGGGGACGACAAGGTCCTGTGCGTGCCCAGCGCCGACCAGCGCGCCTCGTGGCGCACGGACATCGAGGACGTCAGCGAGTTCCACCGCCTGGAGATCCAGCACTTCTTCGAGGTCTACAAGGACCTGGAGCCGGGCAAGAGCGTCGAGGGCGCGCACTGGGTGGGCCGCGAGGAGGCGGAGGACGAGATCCGCCGCTCCTACGAGCGCGAGGCCGAGCGCGTCGCCCGCGAGGGGCGCTGAGGCGGTCCGACGGCGGTCTTCTGACAGCGGCCGGACCGGTGGGTAGCCGATGGTGCCGGGCGGGTAGCCGACGACGTCGGGCGGGTAGCCGACGACGCCGGGCGGGCCGGTGCCATGAAAGCGGGTCCGGGTCCCCGTGGGGGCCCGGACCCGCTGCCGCGTCGCGGGGGCGCTCAGGGGCGCATGGCGTAGGGCATGGCCCCGTAGTAGCGCATCGAAGTGACCCGGACGGTCATGCCGAAGGTCGGCGCCTCGATCATCTGGTCGTCGCCCAGGTACATGGCCACGTGGTAGATGCCCGACTGCGTCCCGTCCTCGGACCAGAACACGAGGTCACCCGGCTGCACGTCCGACAACGGCACCAGCAGTCCCTCGCCGTACTGGACGCGCGAGGAGTGGGTGAGGTAGATGCCCGCGGGGTAGTAGGACAGCATCGTCAGACCGGAGCAGTCGACGCCGTCGTAGGACTCGCCCGCCCAGACGTAGGGCACCCCCAGGTAGGAGTAGGCGGTGTTGATGGCGGTATCGGCCCCCGCCCCGTACACGTGCTCGGGCTCCGGCTCCGGCTCCGGCTCTGGCTCCGGCTCGGGCTTGGGCTCTTCGGCGGCGGGCGGCTCCTCGGGCTCCGGCTCTTCGGCGGCGGGCGGCTCCTCGGGCTCTTCGGCGGCGGGCGGCTCGGCCTCGGGAGTCGGCTCCGGGGTCGGTTCGGGTTCCGGCGTGGGCGTCGGTGAGGGCTCGGGCTCCGGGGCCGGCGCAGGCGTCGGCGACGGCTCGGGCGTGGGTGTCGGAGACGGCGTGGGCGTGGGAGAAGGCGTCGGCGAGGGTGTGGGCGTCGGAGACGGCTCGGGCTCCGGCGCAGGCGCAGGCTGCGGCGTGGGCGAGGGCGCAGGCTCCGGCGAAGGCTCGGGCTCCGGCGAAGGCTCCGGCGAGGGCTCGGGCTCCGGAGCCGGAGACGGCGCGGGTGCCGCCGTCGGCGTCGACTGCGACTCGGGCGTGGACTCGGGCGTCGGCGTCGGCTGCGCGGCGGTGGAGGGCTCAGCCGGCGTCGTCGGCTGCGCGGTGGGCCGCTGATCGGCCGCCTGCGAACCGGCCGAGGACCGGGCGGCAGCCGCCTGCTGCTGGATGGCCTCCCTGGCTGCGGCCTCCTCGCGGGCCCTGCGATCGGCCTCGAGCTGATCCTGGTACTGCGTCTCGAGCTCGACAGTGGTGTTGCGCTGCCGGGCGAGCTGGGAGATGAGGTCGACGCGCCGGTCCTCGGCCTCGGTGACCGCCTTCACCGCGTTCTGCGCGGCGGTCTCCGCATCGGTCTTGGTCTTCTCGGCCTCGGCGGAGGCGGTCTTCTTCTCGACGACCTTGTCGTTGGCGATCTCCTGCATGGTGTCGGCGACGGCCTGCAGGGCCTCGACGTTCTGGACCTCGACGATGGAGCTCTCCCCCGCCCGGGTCAGGACGAGTCGGGCGTCGGTGAGATCGGCGAGCGACTCGCTCGTCAGGAACGGGGTGAGGAAGTCGAGCGGGTTGCCGGACTCCTGATAGGTCGCCACGACGACGGAGCCGAGCCCGCTGCGGGCGGTCTCGGTCGCGGCGGCGGCGTCGACCGCGTTCTGCTCCGCAGTCTTCGCCTCGGTGGTGGCGGTGTCGAGCTCGTCAAGGGCCTGGAGGTAGTCCTCGTTGGCCGACTGGGCGGAGATCTGGGCGGCGTCGCGGTCCGCGCTGAGCTGGGAGATCTGGACCTCGAGGTCGGCTATGGACGTGGAGGTCGTCTGCTCCTGGTCCTTGGACTTGTCGATGTCGTCCTGGGTCACCTGGTCCGCCGTGGCGATCGGGGCCAGGAGGCTCGCGGTCATCGTCAGGGCCGCGACGGTCAGGGAGGTGTGGGTGATACGGCGGCGCCACCGCGCTGTCAGTGTCCGGCTCACATCGTCTCCATCGTTGTCCGACGCGCCCTCCGAACGGACACGTCTTCACCTAGGACAACATTAGCCACATTCGCCGCCCAAGAAAACACCTACAACAGTTTTCACAGGGACCACAATCGGCCCAGCGGTGCGCCGACCGTGCCTTCGCCGCACCAGCGCGCCGATCCCGCCGGTCTGTGAGTCCTCTCACGACACCCGTGCGGTTCCCGCTCCGCGGGCGGCGGCCGCCCGACTACTGTGAGCCGAGAACCCGAGACCGCCCAGGAGCACCCATGACCCAGCCCAGCGCACCGGCCCCCACCCCCGCCGACCCCGACGGGTGGCGCTTCGAGACCAAGCAGGTCCAGGCCGGCCACACCCCCGACTCCGACACCGGTTCGCGCGCGATCCCCATCTACCAGACCACCTCCTTCGTCTTCCCCAGCGCCGCCGAGGCCGCCGACCGCTTCGCGCTCAACTCGCTCGGGCCGATCTACACGCGCCTGGACAACCCCACCAACCAGATCGTCGCCTCCCGCATCGCCGCCCTGGAGGGCGGGGTGGGCGCCCACTTCGTCGCCTCGGGCTCGGCCGCCGAGGCCCTGACCCTCCTCACCCTGGGCGGGCAGGGCTCGAGCGTCGTCGCCTCGCCGTCGCTGTACGGCGGCACCGCCAACCTGCTCACCCACACCCTGCCGCGCCTGGGCATGACCGCGCGCTTCGTCGCCGACCCGGCCGACCCCGACGCCTGGGCGGCCCTGGCCGACGAGACCACCATCGCCTTCTACGGCGAGTCCATCCCCAACCCCAAGGGCGACATCCTCGACATCGAGCCGATCGCGGCGGCCGCCCACGCCGTCGGCGTCCCCCTGGTGGTGGACAACACCATCGCCTCGCCCTACCTGACCCGGCCCATCGAGTGGGGCGCGGACATCGTCGTGGAGTCGGCCACCAAGTTCCTGGGCGGGCACGGCTCCTGCGTGGCCGGGGTCGTCGTGGACTCGGGCAACTTCGACTACGCCGCCGACCCCGAGCGCTTCCCCGGGTTCAACACCCCCACCGAGTCCTACAACGGCCTGGTCTACGCCCGCGACCTGGGGGTCGGCGGGGCGCTGGGGGCGAATATGGCCTTCATCCTCAAGCTGCACACCGAGGGCCAGCGCGACCTCGGCTTCGCCGCCAGCCCCTTCAACGCCTTCCTCGTCGCCCAGGGCATCGAGACCCTCTCGCTGCGCATGGAGCGGCACGTGGACAACGCCCTGGCGGTGGCCCGGTGGCTGACCGGCCGCCCGGAGGTCGCCTCGGTGCGCTACTCCGGCCTGCCCGACTCCCCCTACTACGAGCTGCACCGCAAGTACTGCCCGCGCGGGGCCGGCGCCGTGCTCACCTTCGAGCTGGCGGGCGGGCGCGCGGCCGGGGCCGCCTTCATCGACGCCCTGACCCTGTTCTCCAACCTCGCCAATATCGGCGACGTCCGCTCCCTGGCGATCCACCCGGCGACGACGACGCACTCCCAGCTCGACGACGACGCCCTGGCCCGGGCCGGGGCGGGCACCGACGGGGTCTGCGTGAGGACCGCGGGGGCTGGCGGCTACGTCCAGTACCTCCTGGGGGTCTACCGCCCGGCGCCCCTGGCGGCCGGGGTGGCCCCGGGCGGCGTGCCGTTGCGTGACGTGTCGGTCAGGCGGGCCATGGCGGTCCTGTCACTGAGGACGCTCACCCCCGCCGACACCTGGATCCTGCGCGACCTGGACACCTGGGAGGACGTGGCCCGGTGGGACCAGGAGCAGGCGGCGGGTCCCGGGGCCAGCCTGCCGGCTCTCCCCGCGGTCCCGGAGGCGCGGACGGGGGAACCACGCTGATCCGCCGTACCATCCGGGCGTGGGAGCGGGACCGGCAGGTGCGTTGAGCGGGCCCGTAATCCGCCGTGCCGGGCAGGAGCCCGGCGCCCCGGTCCGCTGGCCTGGCCGACCAGTCGGCTGTGCTCGTGCCAGGCAGGAGCGGCGGCCCCGACCCGTTCTCACGACGAATAAGTACCGTTCTCGCGACCAATAAGTACCGTTCTCGCGACCAATAAGTACCGTTCTCACGGCGAATAAGTACCGTTCTCACGGTCTGTGGGGTGGGCCGGGGTCGGGCCGGGGCGGCCGGGGCGGGCGGGTCAGTGGTCGGCGCCGCCGAGCTGCTCCAGGACGTGGGGCACGAGCGGGCCGATGACGGCCACGGTGTCCTTGACCCCGCCGCGCGATCCCGGCGCGTTGACCACCAGGACGCCGTCGGCCTCACGGCTGGTGACGCCCACCAGGCCCCGTGACAGGCCGGACAGCGGCGTCTTGGTCAGGCCGTGGGCGCGGATCTGCGCCTCCAGCCCCTCCAGGCGGACCTCGAGCAGGGGGGCGGTCCCCTCGGGCGTGAGGTCGCGCGGGGTGACGCCGGTGCCCCCGGTGGTCAGGACCACCCGGGCGCCCTGGGCGATGGCCGCCTCAATGGCCTGGCGGACGCTGTCAGCGCCGTCGGGCACCAGGACCACCTCGTTGACGATGACGTCGTGCTCGGCCAGGAGCCGGACGGCCAGGGGGCCGGAGACGTCCTCGCGGGTCCCGGCGCAGCACCGGTCCGAGACGGTAATGACGGCGCCGCGCACGGGCTCGGGCAGGGGGTGGAGGCCCTTCTGGGCGATCGGGGCGTAGGCGGCGCCCTCGGATGATGTGGTGTGGCTCATGGTGCATACGGTAGCCGATGTCCCAGCGCGTACCGCCGCACCCGGCCGGCCCCGGTAGCACCCCGGGCCCCGGGCCGACGTCGGGGTAAATTACGCCACACCACCCTTCCTTTATATGGCCCGCCCCATAACAAACTCTGTCCCCCGGGGCCCCGTCGTTCCAGGCAGAACGCAACCTGCCCCCGCCGGGCTCCCGGGACCTGCATCATGGTGAGGACGCCATTTACACCGCCGTCGAGACGTCATCCGTCACCTCAAGCCCGCAGGAGCCCCATGAGCGCCCGACCCGCCCCCGCCGCCAGCGGAAGAGTCCTCCAGGACTGGGACCCAGAGGACCCGCAGCGCTGGTCCCCCGCCATCGCCTGGCGGACCCTCATCATCACCACCTACTCGATGATCCTGGCCTTCTGCGTGTGGTTCCTGCCCAGCGCCATCGCCCCCAAGCTCACCGAGATCGGCTTCCGCCTCAGCGAGGCCCAGCTGTACTGGCTGGCCGCCATGCCGGGCCTGGCCTGCGGCCTCATCCGCTTCGTCTACATGTTCCTGCCGCCGATCGTGGGCACCCGCCGGCTCGTGGCCTACTCCTCCCTGCTCTACGCCCTGCCCATGCTGGGCTGGTTCTTCGCCGTCCGGGACAGCACCACCGGCTACGGGGTGCTGCTGGCCCTGGCCTTCGCCTGCGGCATCGGCGGCGGGTCCTTCTCCGGCTACATGCCCTCCACCGGCTACTTCTTCCCCAAGCGCCTGTCGGGAACAGCCCTGGGCATCCAGGCCGGCGTGGGCAATATGGGCATGAGCATTATCCAGCTCATGGGCCCCTGGCTCATGGGGTTCGGCCTGTTCGGAATCACCTGGATCGCCCCCCAGACGGCCGGAGGGAGCCCGGTGTGGGTCCACAACGTCGCCGTCTTCTTCGTCCCCTGGACGATCCTGGCCGCCCTCCTGGCCTTCACCCTGCTCGGGGGAGTTGTGTGCGACTTTTCTCTAGCGTTGCAGGCCATTACCTGTGGTGTTCGCAGCTGAGCCCGTTATTCCGAGTGTTAACTAGATATATCGCACGTAAACCCGATGACCTGCACGTAAACCCTTGGATACGCACGTAAACCCCATGACCTGCACGTGGGCAGGGCCGCCCACGCGCATCTCATAGGGTTAGCGTGCGGGGGAAGGGGCCCGAGTGCGTGTCGTCGGGTTAGCGTGCGGGGGAAGGGGCCCACGTGCGCATCAAAGGGCCCAGGTATCCATCTCAAATGCCGGTGTTGCTAGTTGGTGCCAATCCGCGTCGGGCGCGCCCGCAAGACCGACGCAAGGATGTTGCGCAAGATGACTCCGGACCGCGATTGCCGCCGGTGATCGGGAGCAAGCAAAGGACCCTCCGGGCGCCACGCATACGGGTTGTGGCTGAGTGGCCCCGGCCATCTCGACGCAACGACGGTGGCCGGCGCGGGCAAGGGGAGCAGCGGACTCACCCAGGATCCCGCCGTCACGTAGATGTGCATCAGCCCGTTGATGCTCGCGAAGAATCCACCGTCAACAACTGGCGCTGGAAAACCCACGGGATCAAACGCATAGACGCGCGCGAGTGCCGGGGGAGTGGTGGCCGCCGCCGCGTACAGCGCGAGATTCGCACCCTTTGAATGGCCGACCACGGTGAGTGGCCCATCGGCCCGCGCCGCCGCAAACGCCAGGTAGTTGGCGGCCCACAGCTGTGAATCCGTCGGGAAATCAAGGCCGAAGCGGGCATCCTCCGCCCACCCGACCGCGCTTGCATCCGTCCCGCGCAAGACCACGTAGGTCGCCCCGGCCTCGTCGACGAAGGTGACGGCGCCGAACTGAGCAAGCGGCCGCGACGTCAGCCGCGTGACCGCATCGCGCACGCGCAGACCCCCGAAGCGCGCGCTCGCACCGGCGGACTCGAGGAGGGGACGATCCGCGTGGGACGCCAATGAATAGCGATACAGAGACGGGATTGACGAGGCCTGGGCGACTTCTCGGAGCAGGCAACCGCGCGGGGAACGAGGCCCGGGCAGCGCGTGAAAATCCACGTAGACCAGGCACGAGAGAACGAGAGCATCGGCGGGGGAAAGGTCCGCTCGCAGCGGTGTGCGCGCGTCTCGGGCGTGCTTGATGACGGTGGTCACGAGGCCTCCTCCTCTCCGTCGATGGCCGGACAATCGCGGTCGTGTTGGACGTCACCAACGCTCGATTTTGCCGGATGGCCCTGTGCTGTGTACTATATCCGAGTGCCCGAAAGGGTGCCGGTTGGGCCTATAGCTCAGTAGGTTAGAGCGCAGTCCTGATAAGACTGAGGTCGGTGG
>ERZ772921.1180-NODE-1180-length-15466-cov-5.479398_pt1 | contig 15466 bp, 10 predicted proteins | sample MGYA00512117_ERZ772921 | MGnify/ENA primary metagenome ERZ772921 (study PRJEB29015, sample SAMEA2737944) | human oral metagenome | biome: human oral; feature: human-associated habitat; material: dental | place: China | collected 2150 ... | reverse complement strand
CCTCCCCCGCCCAGTCGCACGCGTCCCTGAACAAGCCTCGATGAATGCACCTCAGGCCATCGAGCGTGCCCACCGACCCCAGGGGGAGCCCCCCAAGAACTCGCTCATGCGCATCGCGACGAGCTCGCCCTTCGCGTTGCGCAGCCCGTCCCGCGTCCCCGCGCCCACGAGGTTTCGCAGCACGCCCGTCCGCAGGTCGGTGTGGGGATCGACGAGCCCGTCAGGCATGGGGCCCCTTGCCCTCCCGGTCGGGCTCCCAGCGGCGCTTCGTCCTGCGCATAAGCTCCTCTATAGGGATGTGCCCCCTCACGTACTCGTCGGCGTCCTCGCGAAACTCGGCCGACACGTAGGCGCCCTCCATCTCGCCGGAGTGTATCGACTCGTCAACCACGCGCCTGCGGTCCATTGAAGACCTCCTCGATCGGGCTTTTGCTTAGACGAACATCTTCTGGGAGAAAGGCTGCTTGAGCAGCCTGACCTCTCCAGCTTACACTGATGGCCTTGGTCTGGGTACCAGGGGTGTCGCTCCAGCTTAAAGAGCCCGATCCCCAAGGTCTCGAAGACCCTGTCAGAGGCGCTCTTGTGCGATAGCTCCCTTGACAACCGCAGCCTTACGCCGCCCGCCCGGCAGGGCACAAAGGAAGGCCCTACTCCCTCACCGCCTGAGGTGACCGCCCCCCACCAATGCCTCTGTGGGCTCCCAGGACGCGACGGACGAAGGGGGACTTCGGCGCGGGGTGACGCAAGCTCACCGTATCCCAGGGGATCTCCTCCCCCACGGCCCGGCAGGTCCCGCGCCGGTCGCCACGGACTGCGGCGACGCGAGAGACCCTCCGACGGCCTCGCCGCCGGCGTCGACCACCTCCGCTACCCAGAGCAGCGACGCGGCGCTTCGCGGCCGGCTGTGGCAGACCTTGACGCTGTTGTTGCCCGACTGCCGGGAGTACGCCCCCAACCCGGTCGTGGGGTTCGCCCCGAACCACGAGGCCACGTGCTCGCGCTCGGCCCTCCTCGCCCTGGACGGGGGTCGTGGGCCTCGGCCGCGTATCGATCGGACCAGGCGTGGCGTTCCTCTCGGCTCTTGGAGAACCTGGCCATTTCTCGGCAGCTGACGTCATCCGACGACCCTTGGGAGACCCTTGCGGGAGGGCACTTCGACGCCTCCTTCTCGAACGCGGCGAGATGAGATTGACGCGACACGCACCGCCATACGAGCGGCATAGCCCGCGGCGCCCGATGACGGGGCTGGCCGGTCACCTTGCCCTGCGGGCGGCGGCTCGCCCCCGGGGAGGCCCTCGCGGCCGAGCGCACGACCAGGCCGCGCAAGGCGGACACGCGACCCGAGGCGGCACCAGGGCCTCCACTTCTAGGGAGAATACAAACGGTTCCTCGGGGATTTGTATGGGTTGCTGCCTCGGCGAAGACGCTAGGCTAGCGGTTGCGCCACTCGCGCAGAGTCTGTTTTTCCGACCAAGGGAGAGGTGGTCACCGAGGGGGCGCCGCCGGCGCGCCATGGCAGTTGAGGCGCTCGTGCCACCCGACACAGTGCGCGTCGCAACTCGCGGCGCAGCTCACAGTCCAACAGTGTACACGAATGCCCCAAAACGGCGCCAAGAGGCCATTTTAGCCAATCTATGTACACTTCTTTGCCCCTGGGGGCAAGCCGAGCCCGCAGGTGCCCGCACCCGGGCGGCGGACGACAAGACTGGGCTCGCGCGACCGGGCGGTGTCACGGGTCCCACGACATCGACGGCCCCATGGCCCCCGTGATGCCAGGGTGCTCGGACCTGAGGCCCACGCCGCCGGGGCGGCGGCACATTTGCGCTGCCAGGCGCTCCTCTCGCCACTCGTTGCCCTAGAATGTCACAGGCACGGTATACGCAGGATGCCTGAACAGGGGCAGTTCGGGTAGGCATCTCGGCTGGCGCGCTTCAACGCTTGGGGTTTGTAAAGGAGGATGGTGGGCACACAAGAGGACGAAAGACCGAAGGGCACAGCCCAAGAGAGCGCAACCGACCGCCTGCGCCTGGTCATGGGTAAGGCAAGGCTCGCTCGCGTGCAGGCGGCCCGCGTGATGGTGGTGGGCCTGGGAGGCGTAGGCTCCAACTGCGCAGAGGCGCTCGCGCGGGGCGGCGTGGGCTCGCTTGTGCTCGTGGATCGTGATGTGGTGGCCCCCAGCAACATCAACCGACAGGCCGTCGCCTACCAGAGCACCGTAGGCCAGGCCAAGACAGAGGTCATGGCGCGCATCGTGGCTGACATAAACCCCACCTGCGAGGTCATGACCCTGCGAGCCTTTCTCTCTAAGGAGAGTCTCGTGCCTGCACTCTCCGCCCTCCCGTGCCCAGACTATGTGGTTGACGCCATTGACACGATAAGCCAGAAGCTCATCCTCGCCCGCTGGTGCCAGGATGAGGGCCTGCCACTTGTGAGCAGCATGGGGGGTGCAAACAAGCTCGACCCCACGCGTCTGCGCTTCTCCGACATCGGGTGCACCACCAACGATCCCCTCGCACGCATCATGCGCAAGGAGTGCCGCAGACGTGGCATTCGACACCTGGAGGTGCTGTGGTCCGACGAGCGGCCCCAGGAGCCGGAAGGCAAGGCAGTAGCCTTGGGCGAGGGTGGCTTCGTACGCGAGGGCGCCTCGATACTCGGCACGATGAGCTACCTGCCACCCATTATGGGACAGATGATCGCAGGTCGTGTGATCAGTAAGCTTGCTGGGCTCAGCTGGGAGCGACAGGTATGACTGCTAGCGACGGGAACGAGACGGGCAAGGGAACGGCCAGGCTCTTCGATGCCCACTGCCACCTGGACCTCATGTCCAACGCCGCTCAGGTCGCACGGGACGCCGCAGCTGGCGACCTGACCTTTCTCGCCGTAACGGTGGAGCCTAGAGGCTACGAGGCGGCTTGCCTCACCTTGGGCGAACTGGCCAACGTTCATCTTGCCGCCGGCCTACACCCCTGGTGGGTGGCCGACGGGCGCTGTGGGCCAGACGACGTGGCGCACGCGGCAGAGCTCGCCGCAAAGGCCCGACTCATCGGCGAGATTGGTCTGGACTTCTCGCCTCGACACGTGCCCGAGAACACAGAGACGACCCAGGCGGTGGCCTTGCGTAGCATCTGCCAGGCTGTCGCGAGGACGAGCGACCCCGCCACCCCTAAGGTCCTCTCGATCCATGCGGTGCGCGCGGCGAACAGCTGTCTGGACATCCTCGAGGAGACAGGCTGCCTCAGGCGCTGCCGCTGTGTGTTCCACTGGTTCTCGGGCAGCTCAGACGAGCTCCATCGCGCCGTTCAGGCCAACTGCTGGTTCTCCGTCAACGAGATGATGCTCAGGACACGGCGCGGGCGCGAGTACGCAAGGCAGCTCCCCCTCGCGCAGCTCCTTACCGAGACCGACCTCCCACCACACGCGGGCGAGCCTTTCTCGGCCATTGCCATACAAGAGTCGCTTGAGCGCACCATAGGTGCAGTCGCAGCCATCCGCAGGCTGGATCCCGAGGAACTGCGCAAGACGCTCGCCACGAACGCGCGAACCCTCCTCTCGTCTCCCCTCAGCTAGCATCAGAGTCAGTAGACTTTAAGTTATCGTTTTAAATTCCAAAGTTAGTGCCCGCCAGATTGGCGGGCACTTACGATCTAAGCTCAACTGGGCAAATGTCGCTATGATAGTGCCCCGCAGATTGCGGGGCACTAAGCGCCGGGCGAGCTTCGGGGCGCCAACCGCCTGACAGGCCGCGTGCCACTTGGCCATGAGACTAGCTTGCGCGATGCCTTGTATAGTAACCTACGCCCGCATCCTCGACAGCACCGGGGTTACGCACAAGCTCGGGAGAGACGCCTCCGCCAACCGACGCCGACGTCACTATGGCCCTTGTTATCTCAAGGTCGCTCGGCAGGTCGAACATCGTCTTCTGCAGCGTCGCCTCGCAGATCGCACGCAGACCGCGGGCACCCGTGCCGCGCTCAAGGGCCTGATGGGCAATCTCTCTCAGTGCATCCTTCGTGAACTCGAGCTCGACGCCCTCGATCTCGAACATGCGCTTGTACTGCTTGACGATGGCGTTCTTGGGCTGGGTCAGTATCTCGACCAGATCGTCCTCGGTAAGCTCCTTGGTGGAGGTGATCACCGGAATACGCCCGATGAACTCGGGGATCATGCCAAACTTATGCAAGTCCTGGGGCATGACCTGCGCCATGAGCTCATCCTCGTTGTCCTCGATCTTCTTGGCCAGCTCCGCGTTAAAGCCAATGCCCTTTTTTCCTATGCGATCGGCCACGATCTTGTCGAGTCCCACGAAAGCTCCGCCGCAGATGAACAGAATGTTCTTGGTATCGATATGGATGAGCTCCTGCTGGGGATGCTTGCGCCCCCCCTGCGGTGGCACGCTCGCCTCGGTGCCCTCGAGGATCTTGAGAAGCGCCTGCTGAACGCCCTCGCCAGACACGTCACGCGTGATGGAGAGGTTCTCGGCCTTGCGAGCTATCTTGTCTATCTCGTCCACGTAGACGATGCCCACCTGCGCCCGCTCGACGTCGCCATCTGCGGCTGTGATGAGCTTGAGCAGGATATTCTCCACGTCTTCGCCCACATAGCCCGCCTCGGTCAGCGTCGTCGCGTCGGCGATGCAAAACGGCACCTCAAGGAAGCGCGCCAGCGTCTGGGCCAAAAGCGTCTTTCCCGTTCCTGTAGGGCCAAGAAGCAGGATGTTGCTTTTGGCAAGCTCGACATGCTCGGTTTCCTCCTCGGTGGACTCTTCACTGTCACCGTCCGCATCCCCGTCGTCACCCGAGAGGATGCGACGATAGTGATTGTAGACGGCAACGCTCATCGAGCGCTTCGCCTCCTCCTGACCCATTACGTACTGCGAGAGCTCGTCGTAGATCTCATGCGGAGTCGGAAGGTTACGGATGGGTATCGAGTGGTCGAAGTCGACGTCCTCGACCATGCTCGCGTTCGCCTCAGTCAGGATGTCCGAGCACTCACCTACGCACTCATCGCAGATAAAGACGCCGTTTCGCCCCTGAATGAGTTTGTTGACCTGGTCGCGGCTCCTTCCGCAGAACGAGCAGCAAACGTCGTTGTTACCCAGCGTGCCGTTTCGTGCCATCTGGCTTCTCCTCATTTGAACGTCATGTGCCACACATGGTATGGCAATAGCTACATGGATTGAGTCGCCTCATTGTAGCAGCCCGCTGCAGGCGACTCTATCCTTAATATTAGCCTAAAAAATCTTCCCTTGGTGTGACGTGACCGACTTCAGGTGACCTACACGTGACTCCCGTGATGGTGCGCTCCACAGTGTATAGAGCCTCCCGTGTCTTGAGCATGCCCAAGCGGCCACATGGTGTCGTTCCCCGAACAACGTCCTTTCATCAGCCACGCTAGCAACCAACTTAGTCAATCTGCTCGGAGCGAGAGGTGATGACCTTGTCAACCAGACCGTATTGATGCGCCTCACGAGCACGCATGTAGTGGTCGCGCTCGGTGTCCTCGTTGATCTTCTCGACAGACTGACCCGTGTACTGGGAGAGCAGCTCATTTATGTGCTGGCGGAGCCACTTGGTCTCGTCGGCCACGATCTGGATGTCGGTCTGCTGACCCTGGGCCCCACTTGAGGGCTGGTGGATCATGACCATCGAGTTGGGCAACGCCAGGCGCTTGCCCTTAGCTCCGGCCGCCAGCAGGACGGAGGCCATCGAGGCAGCCATGCCTACGCAAATGGTCGACACGTCAGGCTTGATGAAGTTCATGGTATCGAGGATGCCCAAACCAGCATAGATCTCACCGCCGGGCGAGTCGATGTAGAGCGAGATATCCTTGTCGGGATCCTGACTCTCTAGGTGCAGGAGCTGCGCGACCACGAGATTAGCGGTGTCGCGCGTGATCCCCTCGCCCAAAAAGACGATGCGGTCGTTCAGGAGGCGTGAGTAGATGTCATAGCTGCGCTCACCGCGCGGGGTCTGCTCAATGACGTAGGGGATCAGGGGTATATTCGTAGGACTGTGCATGTGGTACTCCCTTTCTTACAAAATAGGCGCTCCAGGGCACTGTACCCACGGAGCGCCCCCTCAAAACCAAGCGACGGAAAGTGAGCGAGGGTGATGGGCTGCCAACCTGCTGATACCACCGATGGGAGCGGCCGCGACAGGCCTCGAGGCGTCTACCCCTCGTCCTGCCCGAGGGCGCCTTCCCCCTCAGTATCCGTCCCGGAGTCGGCATCGGCATCGGCATGCTCGGGCTCACGGCCAACCTGCCCGGCGTCAGCCTCGGCCCCAAGGCCCGCCTGCTCGGCCTCATCATGCTTGGCGCGAGCTTCGGCGACCTCGTCCACCTCGACCACAGTGCAGTTGTCCACGAGCCACTTGACGGCCTTGGTACGACGGATGGACTCCCGAATGGCAGGCATCCGCCCATTTGCGGTGAAGGCCTCCACCGAGAGATCCACGTCCTCGACGTCGGCGCGCTCGAACTCGTTTCGGATGTCATCCTCGGTCACGTCGAACTCAAGGTGACGCGCGAGGGCATCGAGGGCCAGCGACTGGCGGGCACGCTCATCCGCCTGCACGCGCAGGTCGGCGAGGAAGGCATCGCTCTTGATCTGTCGGACCGAGAGGTACATGTCAAGCGTCATACCCCGCTGCTGGAGCCGGGAGAGAAACTCGTTGGCAAGCTCGGAAAAGACCTGGTTGCCGTAGGCATCGGGCACCTTCTCGATCTGAAGATGCTTGCCCGCCTCCTCAACGACGCGATCCTCCTTGAGCCGTGGCAGGTCGGACTCTTTCCCCTCCTCGATCTCCTCCTTGACAGCGTCACGAAACTCTGCCACGGTGTCGAAACCGAAGTTCTTCTTTGCAAACTCATCATCGAGCGTGGGGACGACGGCCTTCCTGAAGCCCTTGAGGGTGACGGTTACGGAGAACGCCTTGCTTTCCACCTCATCGCCCTCAACGGTCCACTCGATATCCTTGGTCTCGCCCCTCCTCATGCCGACGATGCCCGCGACGTACTCCTTGGGTAGGTAGGAGCTGCTAAGGGAGATCTGGCGACCCTCTCCCTCAGGCACGGCCCTGCCCTCGTGGTTCGTGGAATCGACGACCACGACGTCGCCCTCGACTGCGGCGCGATCCTCCTCGACATCCTCATAGCTGGAGTGGTAGCTCATGAGCTCCTCGATCTGCTGATCTATCTCGGCCTCGGTCGCGTCCTTAGGGGGCATCTTGATGGTGGGCGCCTCATAGGAGTCGAGCTCGCAGATGGGGGGCACCGAGATCGTGACGGTAGCGCTCAGCTGCTCGTGCTCCACAACGGTAGGAACGTCCTCACCGTAGTCGGGACGCCCGACCGGCACGACGTCAAGCTCCTCGAGCATCTGGGGCTGGGCCATGTTGATGAGGTCCTCCGTGGCCTGAGCGAGGACCGCATCGCGACCAACGATGCCGTTGACAACAGGGCGCGGCGCACGGCCACGGCGAAAGCCCTGAAAGTTGTACTTCTTGGCTATGTCCTTGTAGGCCATGTCGATGGCCTTGTCGACCTCGTCGGCAGGCACGGTAAGATTTGCGATCACCTGATCGTTCTGGGACCTATCGGCAGTGACGGTGATGTTCAACGTTCCTCCAGTGTCTCGATGCAGGCGATGCCTGCGGCACCACCCTCAGCCCTACGCACATGCGCCTCGTGGTGCGGGCGAAAGGACTCGAACCTTCATGGGGTCACCCCCACTGGAACCTAAATCCAGCGCGTCTGCCAGTTCCGCCACGCCCGCGTGTGCACACAGCCCAACTATGATAGCAAACTACGCCCGAACCGCAAAAGACGGAACCATCTTTTTCATTGGCTCAACGTGACGTGGCCTAATAGCTTGAGGCAAGCTCGCAGTAATGCGACAAGCTCGCAGTAACGCCAGGCCTGACACCCCCAAGCCCGTCTCGCTCAGGGGAGGTCCTGCAAGGCGTAAACGTTGAGCGTGGTGTCTCGCACCGCAGCGATCGCCTGCACGAGGGCCGTCGTCGCCGAGAGGGCCGTCACGCAGGTAATGCCACGGTTCACGGCCTCGCTGCGCAGGATTGAGCCATCACCACGGGCGCCGTTGCCCTGCGGCGTGTTGATGATGAAGGCGATGTCCCCGCCCTCGATCTCATCCACGATGTTGGGATGTCCCTCGCTCAGACGCTTGGTGACCTCGCAGGCAAGGCCTGCCGCACGCAGCGTCTTTGCTGTGCCGGCCGTCGCGACGAGCTGGTAGCCCAGACCTACAAGCGCCATGGCCACCGGCGCGATGGCGCGCTTGTCTCGGTCGCAGACGCTCACGAAGACCCTGCCCGCACGCGGCAGCTTGTAGTCGATGGCCTGGCGCGTCTTGGCGTAGGCCACGGGGAAGGTCGCGTCGATGCCCATGACCTCTCCGGTGGACTTCATCTCTGGACCGAGGACGAAGTCGGCGCCCGGGAAGCGCGACCAGGGCATCACGGCCTCCTTCACGGCAAAGCGCCCCACGTCGCGACCCTCCTCGGTTAGCTCGCCCGAATCCCTAAGCGACGCGATGGTCTCGCCTGCCATGATACGAGAGGCAAAGCTCGCGAGCGGGACGCCCGTCGCCTTCGACGAGAAGGGCACCGTGCGGCTCGCACGGGGGTTCATCTCGATCACGAGGACCTGCTCGTCCTTGACCGCATACTGGATGTTGAGGGGACCTCGCACGCCTACGGCGAGGGCCAGCCTACGCGTGATCTCGCGAACGCGCTCCACGATGGCGTCCGAGAGCGAGAAGGGAGGGTAGCAGCAGGCGGAGTCACCCGAGTGGATGCCGCACTCCTCGATGTGCTCGAGGACGGAGCCCACATAGCACTCCGTACCGTCCGCCAGGGCGTCCACGTCGAGCTCAATGGCGTCCTCGAGAAAGGCGTCCAGGTAGACCGGATGGTCGGGCGAGACCTGCGTAGCCTCGGCCATGTAGGTCGCGAGCTCCTCCTCGCCATAGACGATGGCCATGCCGCGACCCCCAAGCACGTAGCTCGGACGCACCAGCAGCGGATAGCCCACCGCTCGGGCGACCTCGCGCGCCTCGTCGAGCGTCTCTGCGGTGGAGCTGGGCGGGTAGGCTATCGACAGGCGGTCGAGCAGGACGGAGAAGCGGTCGCGGTCCTCGGCAAGATCGATGGCGTCGGGCTGGGTGCCCATGATGGGAACGCCCGCCTCCCTGAGGCGACCCGCCAGGTTGATGGGGGTCTGGCCGCCTAGGGTCACGATCACGCCAACTGGCTTCTCGCTGTCGATGACGTTCATGACGTCCTCGAAGGTCAGCGGCTCAAAGTACAGGCGGTCAGAGGTGTCGTAGTCCGTCGATACGGTCTCTGGGTTGCAGTTGACCATGACCGTCTCGAAGCCCTTGGCCGAGAGTGCCATCGCCGCGTGAACGCAGCAGTAGTCAAACTCTATGCCCTGGCCTATGCGGTTGGGTCCTGCCGAGAGGATGACGACACGCGGACGGACAGCCTCCTCGAACTCGGAGGCGTCTCCCCGCTCGTAGGTCAGGTAATGGTAGTTGGTGCGAGAGGCGAACTCTCCCGCGCAGGTGTCGACGGTCTTCACGAGCGGTCGTACCCCAAAGACCTCGCGAAGGGCACGCACCGTGTCCTCACGCTGTCCCGTGAGCTGTGCGATCTGCACATCTGAGAAGCCCAGTTCCTTGGCAGCAAGGAGGCGCTGTGCCGTGAGGCCTTGGACGCCGCCCGCGCGAAGCGAGCGCTCCGCAGCCACGATGTCCTCGATACGGGAGATGAACCAAGGGTCGATGCTCGTAAGCGCACAGATGCGCTCGCTCGCCCAACCGCGGCGCAGGGCCTCGGCGATGTAGAAGATGCGCTCCGGGGTGGGGCGAGCGACAAGATCGGCAAAGGAGGAGTCGTCGTACTCGCAAAGACCGTCCGCACCCAGGCCCATGTGGTCCTGCTCGAGGGAGCGACAGGCCTTCTGCAGAGCCTCCTCGAAGGTCGAGCCTATGGACATGACCTCGCCCACGGCCTTCATGCGCGTCGTGAGTGTCTCACTCGTACCCTTGAACTTCTCGAAGGCAAAGCGCGGTATCTTGACCACGCAGTAGTCGATAGAGGGCTCGAAGCAGGCCGGCGTCGTGCCGGTGATGTCGTTCGCTATCTCGTCGAGGGTGTAACCCACCGAGAGGAGCGCCGCCATCTTCGCTATAGGAAAGCCCGTCGCCTTGGAGGCCAGGGCAGAGGAGCGGCTCACGCGAGGGTTCATCTCGATCACAAGGACGTGACCGTCTGTCGGGTTCACCGCAAACTGCACGTTGGAGCCACCGCAGGCCACGCCCACGCGCTCGAGGATGGCCAGAGAGTAGTCGCGCAGTCGCTGCAGCTCGCCGTCCGTGAGCGTCTGGCAGGGCGCGACGGTGATGGAGTCGCCGGTGTGGACGCCCATGGGGTCGAGGTTCTCGATGGAGCATATGACGATACCGTTGCCGGCCTCGTCGCGCATGACCTCCATCTCTATCTCCTTCCAGCCCTCCACGCTCTGCTCGACGAGCACCTCGCCGTTCGCCGAGAGGGACAGGCCCTCGCGCGCGATGCGCAAAAGCTCGGCGCGATCGTGCGCCATGCCACCACCCGCGCCGCCCAGCGTGAAGGCGGGACGGATCACGACGGGATACCCCAGCTCGTCCGCCACCCTCTCGCACTCGTCGAGCGTACGGGCGATGCCAGAGCGCGCGACCTCAAGGCCGATGTCGCGCATGGCGGCAGCGAAGAGCTCCCTATCCTCGCCCACCTCTATGGAGTCGATGTCACAACCTATGACCTCGACGCCAAGGCGCTCGAGCACGCCTGCCTTGCCGAGTGCGACGGCGCAGTTGAGGGCCGTCTGACCGCCCATGTTGGGAAGCAGCGCGTCGGGACGCTCCCGCTCGATGACCTTCGTCACGGCCTCGACCGTGATGGGCTCGACGTAGGTGCGATCGGCCGTATCGGGGTCGGTCATGATCGTGGCCGGGTTAGAGTTCACGAGCACGACCTCGAAGCCCTCACGGCGAAGGGCCTTGCAGGCCTGGGTGCCGGAGTAGTCGAACTCGCAGGCTTGCCCAATGACGATGGGGCCCGATCCGATGATCAGGACCTTATGGATGTCGCTGCGCTTGGGCATCAGTGGGCCCTCCTTTCACGGACGTCAATGGCAAGGTAGTCCTTGCACCCTCCCATGAGGCGACAAAAGGCGTCGAAGGCATAGCTCGAGTCATTTGGCCCGGGTTTGGCCTCGGGATGGTACTGCATCGAGAAGGCGGGAACGTCCAAGAACTGCAGGCCCTCGGGCGTCCCATCGTTGAGGTTCACGTGCGTAAGGCGGATACGACCGAAAGGCTCGCTCCTGACCACGGGAGCGATGTGTCGGCTGCTCCAGAGGCGCAGGTCTCGCGCGTGCTCAGAGATACCACCCGAGAGCTCTGGCACCAGTGGCCCCAGGCTGGGAAAGACAGGGCCGTAGTTGTGGTTCTGGGCCGTGATCTCGACCTTGGACGTAAGCAAGTTCATGACAGGCTCGTTGCCGCCGTGATGCCCATAAGGAAGCTTCTCAACCTGACCTCCCGCAGCTAGGGTCAAGAGCTGGTTTCCCAGACAGATGCCAAAGATGGGGATCCTACCCAGAAGCTCGCGGGCCGTCTCGGCAGCCTCGGGCACGCTTTTGGGGTCTCCCGGCCCGTTCGAGAAAAAGACGCCATCGGGACCTAGGGCGAGCACGTCGGCCGCAGGGGTGTCCCAGGGCACGACCGTGACGTCGCAGCCAGCGGCGGCGAGGCGCTCGACGATGCCACGCTTCTCACCAAAGTCGAGGGCGACGACATGGGCACGCAACCTGTCCCCGTCTGCGGATGGCGCGCCTCCGCCCGCGAGCGGTCCACCCTCGCCTGCGACCTCGTAGCGCTCCTTGGTCGAGACGTCGGCCACGAGGTTGCGGGCCGAGATGGACTCACTCTCTCTCACACGGGCGACAAGGCTCTGTGGGTCAAGGTCCTCTGTCGAGAGGGCGGCCCTCATGGCGCCCCCCTCGCGTATGCGCAGGGTGAGGGCGCGCGTATCCACACCCTGCATGGCGACGACGCCACGCTCGCGCAGGAAGTCGGGGAGGCTGCCCGCGCTCTGCCAGTTGCTGGGCGTGAAGCACATGTCATGCACGACCACGCCGCGCAGGGCAAGGGAGGCGGCCTGCATGTCGTGTGCGTTCACACCGTAGTTACCTATCTGGGGATAGGTGAAGGTCACTATCTGGCCCGCATAGCTCGGGTCACTTACAATCTCCTGGTACCCCGTCATGGAGGTGTTGAAGACCATCTCGCCGAAGGCCTCGCCCTGAGCCCCACAGCAACTGCCCTCCAAGGTCGTGCCGTCCTCGAGCGCGAGTAGGGCCTTGGGCAGGCGATCCGCCCCAGCAAGCAGGTTCATGTGCATCCTTCCCTTCTCCCATGCGCCGCTCCTCCCCCACACGACACTTTGGGGGTCGAGGGCCGTTTTCACCGAGGGCGCCCTTGGCGCGTCGCGTCTCTCTCGGAGCGTCGCGTCCCTCGGCGCGTCGCGCGCATGAGTCCCCGTTAGTATCTCCATGCCACCAATAAAGGCCTCTATGGATTCTAAGAATCCGAGATGCGGAGCGATGCAACGATAAGGTTCGTTTATCTGAATAGACACATTTGCGAACCCTTGCTGGATACATCCTACCGAATCCCACCGGACCACACCAGATCCTTACCGTAAGCGTCGAAATAATAAGAAATTATTTAATGTTCTGATATGCCGCTGCTGTTTTAGCTACATGCCGATGCGAAGTGTGTGAATCACTCACATCGTGCTCACGATGTGAGTGATTTTTGCGTCAAAAAGGCCTGACATTAGATATGGTGAACTTATATACTCGCAGCTCAGCGACTTATTGAAAGCAATATGGAAGTGAGTGATTCACTCACATCGTGCTCGCCAAGTGAGTGATTCACTCACATCGCGAGGCATGGCACGCTACACTCCTAACATCACCCAACACCAAGGAGGCCACAAATGGCAACCATCGAATGTCCGCACTGTCATACCCGCTTCGAGCTCAAGAGCTCTGACTACCAAGAGATCCTGAGCCAGGTACGAACGAGCGAGTTCGAGCGCGAGATCCATGAGCGTGGTAAACTTATGGAAAGCGAGAAGGAGGCCGCCCTCGCGGAGGCGAGGGCCAGCGCCAAGGCAACCCTCCAACGGGAGATCTCCCAGCGCGACCTCGAGATCGCACGCCTGAAGGCGGACGCGGAGGGCAGGCGCCGCCAGGAGGAGGGCGAGCGCGCCCTTGCGGTGAGCGAAGCAACCGGCCAGCTGCGCGAACGCATGGCGGCGCTCGAGGGCGAGGTCAAGCGCGGCAAGAGCGAGCGAGATGCCCTCGAGGCCCAGTACAGGGAGCGCCTGAGTAGCGCGCAGAAGGCCACCGACGAACTCATACGCCACAAGGACGAGGAGATCGAAAGCCTTAGGGACTATCGCACGCGCCTCTCGACCAAGATGGTCGGCGAGAGCCTCGAGCAGCACTGCGCACAGGAGTTTGACCGCTGGCGCTCACTCAATCCCGAGGCCTTTCGCAATGTCAGCTTCGAGAAGGACAACGAGGCTCTGGGCGGCACCAAGGGTGACTTCATCTACCGTGAGCGCGACGATGACGGCACCGAGCTCGTCTCGATCATGTTCGAGATGAAGAACGAGGAGCTCTCGTCCACCAACAAGAGGACCAACGAGTCGCATCTCGCCAAGCTCGACCAAGACCGGCGCAAAAAGGACTGCGAATACGCGGTACTCGTCTCGATGCTCGAGCTGGACAGCGAGCTCTATAACCAGGGCATCGTGGACATGTCGTATCGCCACGAGAAGATGTATGTCATCCGCCCGCAGTTCTTCCTGGTGATCATCACGCTCCTGCGCAACGCAGCCCTAAAGTCGCTGGACTACCGAAGGCAGATAGACAAGATCCGGCGCGAGCAGATAGACATAACCCACTTCGAGGGGGCACTCTCGGACTTCCAAGACAAGTTCGGCCGTAACGTCGAACTCGCCAATCGCAAGTTCGTGACCGCCATCGACGAGATCGATAAGACCATCCAGCATCTGCAAAAGGTTAAGGACAATCTGCTCAGCTCGCAGAACAACCTCAGGCTGGCAGATGACAAGGCCCAAAAGCTTACCATCAGGCGCCTCACCAAGAACAGCCCCATGCTCGCGGAGCGTTTCAAGGAGCTTGAGGACGAAAGCAAGAGATAAGCTCTTCGCAGCCTGGGGGGCGGACTCTTCGCAATCTCTGATGGCAGAGTGAGCCAGAGTGAGCGCAAGTTGAGCGCAAGCTTGGCGGCATCAAGCCTGACAACGGTCCCGATTTCCCTGCCTGCAAACGGTTCACAGGCGCGGCCCCTGTGGGAGATGCTCGCAGCACTCCCCCACAGGGGCCGACTTGTGGCTATGGTAGTAGGTACGGAGGCCGATCTCCAGCTGAGAGGCCAACCAACCTCCGACTATGGATGCTAGCAGACGCCTTGAGCCATCATGGCATCCGCGACCTTCAGGAAACCGGCAATGTTGGCGCCAAAGACCAAGTCTCCCTCATGGCCGTACTCCTTCGCGGCGCTGGACGCGGCCGCATAGATGGAGTTCATGATGCCTTGCAGCTTCTGGTCAACCTCCTCGAAGGTCCATGAGAGGTGCTCATGGTTCTGGCTCATCTCAAGACCGGATGTGGCGACACCGCCTGCGTTAGATGCCTTGCCGGGGGCAAAGAACACGCCGTTGTCCTTGAGATACTGCGTGGCATCCAGGGTAGTCGGCATGTTGGCACCCTCGGCCACGTACCTGCAGCCGCCGGAGACGAGCTTCTTTGCATCCTCGAGGTGCAGCTCGTTTTGGGTGGCACAGGGCAGTGCGATGTCACAATTCTCGCCCCAAGGGCGTGCGCCCTCATGATAGACGGCGCTCGGACGTGACTCAACGTACTCCTTAATGCGGCCGCGCTTGACCTGCTTGATGTCAACGAGCGTGTCGAAGTCGATGCCATCGGGATCATAGACATAGCCATTGGAGTCCGAGACGGTGATTACCTTTGCGCCGAGCTGCTCGGCCTTCTGAACGGCATACTGGGCGACATTGCCAGCGCCTGAGACGACAACGGTCTTGCCGTCGATGGACTCGCCCCTCTCCCTCAGCATGTTGAGTAGGAAGTACACCGTACCATAGCCGGTAGCCTCCGTACGGGCGAGCGACCCGCCATAGGAGAGACCCTTGCCCGTGAGGACGGAAACCCAACTGTTAGTGAGACGCTTGTACTGGCCAAACAGGTAGCCTATCTCACGAGCACCCGTACCGATATCCCCAGCGGGAACGTCGGTGTCGGGACCGATATGCTTGACCAGCTCGGTCATGAAGGACTGGCA
>ERZ772921.1171-NODE-1171-length-15533-cov-15.111319_pt1 | contig 15533 bp, 10 predicted proteins | sample MGYA00512117_ERZ772921 | MGnify/ENA primary metagenome ERZ772921 (study PRJEB29015, sample SAMEA2737944) | human oral metagenome | biome: human oral; feature: human-associated habitat; material: dental | place: China | collected 2150 ... | reverse complement strand
AAAGGTGAAAGGGTGAAAAGGTGAAAAGGTGAAAGGGTGAAAGGGTGAAAGGGTGAAAAAGTGAAAAAATGGCTAACGCCATCAAGGCATTTGACTTAACTCCTCAACTGTAACTATTCAGCGGTATTGACCAGTCCGTATTCTCTCCTCTAAAATCTTCGTATAAAGGCTATAAAGATGCTCGTTTTTCTTGCGTATTTCAGATTTTCTTTGTACCTTTACATCTATGAAAGAGCAAGTTACGGACATATCAAAAGTATTACAAGACATGACGGAAGAGATGCGGTTGTTGCGTGAAACTGTCAACCAGCAGTATTCCGAGATTGTCAAATTGAACCGTAACATAGATGCCCTGAATCTCCAAATCCGCAAGAAAGACAAAGAAATCGAAAGGTTGCTGGAACGCTTGGCCAAGTATGAAAACCCCGATAAGAACTCTAATAACAGCAGCACTCCGCCAAGCAAGGAACGTATGAAGGATGAGGTTGTCAGAAGAACAAGAAGCCTGCGTAAGCCAAGCGGCAAGAGGCCGGGAGGACAAAAGGGACATGATGGGCATAAATTGTCTTGCGCTTCCGTACCTGACGAGATAATCGATGAGGCACCTAACTATTGCACTCGTTGCGGAGAATCTTTAGCAGACGTAGAGCGTGTACTTGATTATGTGACGCAGGTTATCTCCATTCCAGAGTTGAAGCCTGTAATCAAGGAAATCCGACACTATGTGATGGTATGCAAGAACTGTGGCGAACGTATTCGGACGGCACCGAGACGGCGGTCAAACAACGTGGTGTATGATTCAAGCGTAAAGGCTCTAGTGGTTTATCTGAGTGTCGTGCAATTTCTTCCATACGGCCGTATAGCAAGACTTTTGCGTGAGGTATTTGGTCTCACTCCAAGCGAGGGCTCGCTGGTGAACTGGGTGAATGAGGCAAAGAGAAATGCGCAACCCGTGATTGATAAGATTAAAGAATACATCAAGTCGTCAGCAGTAGTTGGTTTCGATGAGAGCGGCTTGTACTGTAACAAAAGACTCGACTGGGCCTGGATAGCACAGACGGTTTATTACACACTGCTTTTCCGTGCTGATGGAAGGGGCTCGAAGGTGTTGGCAGACAAGTTTGGCGACAGCTTGGAACGAATGACTGCCGTTACCGACCGCCATAGCGCATACTTTGCACTCCATTTCCTCAATCATCAGGTATGTCTTGCTCACTTGCTTCGCGAACTGCAATATCTTTCAGAGTTGAACACTGAGCAAGAGTGGTCTGGGAAAGTAACCAACCTGTTCCGTGAAGCCATTCACGAGCGGAACACCAATCCGAACGACGTTATAGACAAGGTGTCATGGATTGAACGTTTAGACAATCTACTCAAACAGAATATAGAGGGGCTTGGTAAAAAGTTCATTACGTTCAAAAAAGGCCTAGTCAAATGCAGGGACTACATTTTCAATTTCCTTGAAAACCCGATGATACCCTCTGACAATAATGGGAGCGAACGGGGAATACGCAAGCTAAAAATCAAACTGAAGAACTCATGCACATTTCGTTCCGACTTCGGAGCAGACGCTTTTCTTGAACTTCATTCGATTGTAGAAACAGCTAAGAAGCACGACAAAACTCCATATAATGCGATTCAAGCCTTATTTAAGGTTTGATAAATTGGTATGCACTGTATATATCGGGTATCGCTGAATAGTTACAGAGATTTTGGGATGAACGCCAAAAACAATGGCCGAACAATAATTGAACCAAAGGGAAATGCGGTTATTAGGAAAAACTTATTGGACGGATCGTTCAAAGAAGGTGGCGCATATTTTGGTTTTCTAAGCCCCGAAGAAGATACAGTTGGCCCTTACTTTGACTTTTCTTTCGTTGTTCTTCCTGACTCAAAGGATAATGTGCAAACTTGTGTTGTTTGCCTTGCTGTTGGCTCATCTGGATTCCGTAATGATTATCAACTCGCCGTCCTCCCTGGACTACGTAGAATTTTCCTAAATAGAAAAAATAAAGATACGTTTTTTAAGACAGCATTTGATGATATAGAAAGTACATCGACTGATCTATTAAAAGAAATACGGATAAATTATCCCCAATTAAGAAGTGTTGTAGAGAATTATAAGACCGTTTTACCTGCGACTTGTATTATAAACATTCAAAAGGATGGTTTACAATCACTTTTCGTCTGGCTAGCAACTTACGCTAAAATACGTTCTTGGGGAACGGCGCAACAAAAAAAGGCAATTGAAAAAATACTAGCAGAAAAATTTTCTTCAAGTATTTCCAACGAAGAACAAGACATTAAACTGCTGCTTAAAAAACGCAAATATGTTGTATTGCAAGGAGCTCCAGGAACTGGGAAAACTTATACATCATTGATAATCGCTAAAGAATACGATAAAACATTTTTTGATCAATTCCACGCAGAAACAAATTATTCTGATTTTGTCTTCGGAATAGAACCAAGTATGTCATCAGATACATCACACCCACAATTTAAGCAAAAGCAAGGTATTCTCTACAAAGCCATAGATTACGCAGAAAAGCACCAACAAGAAAAGGTGCTACTCATCATTGACGAAATTAATCGCGCCAATTTATCGAATGTACTTGGTCCTATTTTCTATCTATTCGAATATCAGCCTGGTGACAGAATAGTAAAAATCAGAATCGGCGATAAAGAATTGACAAAACTACCTGATAATATTGATGTTTTAGCTACAATGAACACTGCTGACAGAAGTCTGGCCGTTGTGGACTTTGCCTTACGTCGCCGATTTGCTTGGTATACTCTACGCCCTCGCATAATAAAGAGTGAACCAGGAAAGAAATTCATGGAATCGCTCTACAATAAGTTTGCAGACATCTTCTTTCAGTTTGCTTCAGACGACGAGCTTAACCTTCAACCAGGTCAATCTTATTTCATTGTTTCAAATCAGGATTCTGAAGCAGAGATGGGTCTTGTTGTCGGTCAGGTCGTTGACGGCGACGATCTCGAGGTCCGCACCCTGCTCGAGGAAGGCGCGGAAGAAGTTGCGGCCGATGCGGCCGAAGCCGTTGATGCCAACGCGGGTGGTCACTATGTTCCTCCTGCTCGTGCCCGGGCCGGGCACGGTTCCAGTTGCGACCGGGCCCGCGGGTTTGCAGGCCCGGCCCGCAGATCACTGCGGTTCCAGCACTGCTAATCTACACCCCGGTGAGGCCGGAAGCACATCCCATTTTGCGAATCGGCCCGTGGCGTAATTCTCGTTATCAGGGAACCAGCCGTTCCGCGGCGCCGATCGGGGGACTTCAGTCCTCTTCGAGCATCTCGAGGGTCAGCGCCGCCTCGGTGTCCGGGATGCCCCGCTCGTGCGCCGCCTTGTCCGCCATGGTGAGCAGGCGCCGGATGCGCCCCGCCACGGCGTCCTTGGTCAGCGGCGGGTCCGTGTGCTTGCCGAGCTCCTCCAGCGACGCCTGCTTGTACTCCAGGCGCAGCCGCCCCGCCTCGAGCAGGTGCTCGGGGATGTCGTCGCCGAGGATCTCGAGGGCGCGCTCCACGCGCGCGCCCGCCGCGACCGCCGCCCTGGCGGACCTGCGCAGGTTCGCGTCGTCGAAGTTCGCCAGGCGGTTGGCGCTGCCGCGCGCCTCGCGCCGCTCGCGCCTCTCCTGCCACACCCCGAAGGTCTCCTTCGCCCCCATCGCACTGATGAGGGCGCCGATCGCCTCGGAGTCGCGCACGGACACGCGGTCGGCGCCGCGCACCTCCTTCGAGCGGGCGGAGGCCCCCAGCTTCCGGGCGCACCCCACCATGGCGAGCGCCGCCTCGGGCCCCGGGCAGGTGATCTCCAGGGACGAGGAGCGCCCCGGCTCCATGAGCGAGCCCCTCGCCAGGAAGGCGCCCCTCCACACGGCGGCCGCCTCGGCGCGCCCGGCCCCGACCAGGAAGGGCGGCAGGCCCCGCACCGGGCGCCGCATCGAGTCCACGAGCCCCGTCAGGCGCGCGAGGTCGTCGGCGCCGTGGACGACGCGCACGACGTAGCGCTTGCCGCGCCGCAGCGAGCCGCCGGAGACGACGACCACCGAGGACTGCGCGTTGTACAGGGCCTGCAGGAACGCGCGCAGGCGCCTGGCGGCCACGGGGGAATCGAGTTCCGCCTCGATGAGGATCCGCCCGCCCACCAGGTGGAGGCCGCCCGCGAAGCGCAGCACGGAGCAGACCTCGGCCGCCATCTCGGACTGGGTGGCGACGCTGGTGCGGGCCAGCTCGTCCTTCATATCGGAAGTGAGAGACACGTTGTTCCTTCGGGTCACAGCAGGAGCGGGGGACGGCCTAGGGGAGCCACATCTCGGGCTGGCCGACCTCGCCCAGGAAGCCGTCGAATGCGTCGCGCAGCGCCGCCGCCAGGCGCAGCGGGTCGTGGTGGGGCGCCCCGTCCCCCGTGCGGACCTGGCGCAGGACGACGCGCGCGCCCAGGTCCTGGGCGGCCCTGATGAGGTCGTCGACGTCGTCGCAGGCGGTGGGGTCGGCGATCACGACGTCGAGTTTGAGGTCGGGGGCGTAGTCGCGGAGCACGCGCACGTGGTCCGCCGTGGACATGCGGTCGGTCTCGCCCCTCTGGCGCGCCAGGTTGAGCACGAGGGCGCGGTGGGCGTCGGTGGTGGCCAGGGCGCGGTGGACCCCGGGGACCAGCAGGTGCGGGATGACGGAGGTGTACCACGACCCCGGCCCCAGGACCACCCAGTCCGCCTCCGAGATCGCCTCGGTGACCGCGGCGGGCACGTCCGGGGCGGCCGGGGTGATGCGCACGTGCTCGACGGTGCCCGGCGCGATGGCGACCTTCGACTGCCCGGAGACGACGTAGCGGGTGCCGTCGTCGTCCATGTCGGCCTCGATGTCGATGGGGGTGGTGGACATCGGCAGCACGCGCCCCTGGGCGCCGAGCAGCCGGCCCACCCAGTCGAGGCCCTCGACAGGGTCGTCGAGGAGCTGCCACAGTCCCGAGATCAGCAGGTTGCCCAGCGCGTGGCCGTCCAGCGGGCCCGTGGTCCTCAGGCGCAGTTGCATGACGTCGCGCCACGTCAGGCCCCATTCGGACTCCTCGCACAGGCTCGCCAGGGCCATGCGCAGGTCGCCGGGGGGCAGGATCGGCATCTCCTTGCGGAGCCTGCCCGACGAGCCGCCGTCGTCGGCGACGGTGACGACCGCCGTCAGCTGGCGGGTGATGTGGCGCAGGGCGCGCAGCGTGGCGGACAGGCCGTGCCCGCCGCCGAGGGCGACGATCGACTGCCCGTTGTCGCCGCGCTGGACCCAGCCAGCGGCGTCGAGGTACGCCATTAGTCCCTCCCGATGTCTCGATGGCGCGCGCGCACGGTGTGCCCCCGCTCGCGCAGGCGCTGCGCGATGAGCTCGGCGCACGCGACGGAGCGGTGCTTGCCCCCGGTGCACCCGACGGCGATGGTGACGAAGGGCTTGAGCTCGACCAGGTACCCGTCGAGCATGGGGGCCAGGAGATCAGCGTAGCCGAGCGCGAAGTCGCGGGCGCCGGGTTGGTCGAGGACGTAGTCGGCGACGGCCTGGTCGCGCCCGGTCAGGTGGCGCAGCTCGTCCACCCAGTACGGGTTCTTCAAGAACCGCACGTCGACGACGTGGTCCGCGTCCAGGGGCAGTCCGTGCTTGAAGCCGAAGGACTCGACGGTGACCTGCAGGGGGCGGGCCGCCTCGCCCGCCACGTAGTCGCGGATGTGGCGCGTGAGGTCGTGGACGCTCATGCCGGAGGTGTCGATGACCTGGTCGGCCGTGGCGCGCAGGGGCGCCAGCAGCCTCTCCTCGGCGGCGATCCCGTCGATGAGGGTCCCGCTGCCCTGCAGGGGGTGGGGCCGGCGGTTCGACTCGTAGCGCTTGACCAGGGCCTCGCGCGTGGCCTCCAGGAAGATCACGCGGTAGGCGATCCCCGAGGCCTTGAGCTGGTCGAGGGTGGTGGCCAGGGACGTGAAGAAGGTCCTCGAGCGCACGTCGACGCCGACGGCCAGGCGGTGGACGCCCGCGGTGGGGTCGTTCGACATCATCCCGACCAGGGCGGGCAGCATCGTGGGGGGCAGGTTGTCGACGACGTACCAGTCGAGGTCCTCCAGGGCGCGGGCGGCCCCGGTGCGGCCCGCTCCGGAGTAGCCGGTGATGATGAGGACCTCGTTGGTGGGCGCGGGTTCCCGCTTGGGCGCGGTCTCGTCGCGCAGGTCGATTCCACGGGGGAAGGTCGGCGGGTTCTCCGCCTCCCCCAGGTCGGTGGGCGATTGGGCCCGGTCACGCTCGCTCATGTTACAAGGATGCCATTTCCCGCCCGCGCGGGTCCCGTTGAAGCGAGGGGTAGTTCTCGATCCGGACGCCCGCGGCGGCTTTCCGCGCGGTGGCGCGGGCCTCGTCGACGGTGGCGCCGCGGACGGTGACGACCCCCACACGACGGCCGGCGCGGGAGACGGGTTTGCCGAAGATCCTCACATCCGCGCCCAGGTCGAGGGCGTCGCCGACGCCGACGTAGCGGGGCGCGGGCGCGGGCGCGGTGGATTTGATGACGGCGGAGGCGCCGGGGCAGCGCAGGGAGGCGTCCACGGGGAGGCCCAGGATGGCGCGGGCGTGCAGGTCGAACTCGTTGAGGTCCTGGGTGGCCATGGTCACCATTCCCGTGTCGTGGGGGCGCGGGGACAGCTCGGAGAACCACACCCGGTCGCCGCGCACGAAGAACTCGGCGCCGAACAGGCCCAGGCCGGGACCGGGGCCCGCGTCGGCCAGGGCGCCGGTCATGGCGGCGGCCATCCGCTGGGCGGAGGCCAGGGCCGCGGGGCTCATGTCCGCGGGCTGCCAGGACTCCACGTAGTCGCCGTCGCACTGGCTGTGCCCGATCGGCTCGCAGAAGCTGGTGCGCACGCGTCCTTCCCGGTGGCTCCACCAGCGCACGGTGAGCAGGGTGATCTCGTAGTCGAAGTCGATGCGCTCCTCGACGATGACGCGCCCGGTGGCCGCCCTGGCCCCGCGGGCGGCCGTGTCCCAGGCCCTCCGGGCGTCCGCGCGGGTGCGCACCAGGGTCTGGCCGTGCCCGGAGGAGGACATGGTGGGTTTGACGAAGACGGGCAGGCGCAGTTCGTCCAGGGCGGCGCGCAACTGGTCGGCGGAGGAGGCGAAGCGGTGGGCGCCGACGCGCACGTCGGGCAGGCAGTCGGCGAGGGCGCGGATGGCCTGGCGGTCCATGGTGGTGCGCACCGCGTGGGCGTTGGGGACCACGCGGGCGCGGCCGGCGTCCTCGGCGGCGAGGAGCAGCTCGGTGGCGATGGCCTCGACCTCGGGGACGATGAGGTCGACTTCGACGGCCTCGAGGACCTCCGCGAGCGCGCGGGGGTCGGTCATGTCGAAGATCCTGGCCTCGTCCGCGACTTGCATCGCGGGGGCGCCCACGTAGGAGTCGCAGGCGACGATGAGGCAGCCGAGCCTTTTGAGGGAGATCGTGAGCTCCTTGCCCAGTTCCCCCGCGCCGAGCAGCAGGACGCGCGCGGGGAGGGAGGAGGGTGCGTAGGCGATCATGGTCTCTCCGATTTCACGAGGCGGGCCCGGGCCCGGGGGTGTCCGCGGTCCCCGACTCGGACAGACTATCGCGTATGGCGGCGGCGAGCACGGGTCCGATCCCGCTGACTTGGGCGATCTGCTCGGCGCTGGCCGCGCGCAGGCGGCGCACGGATCCGAAGTGCTTGAGCAGGGCGGTCTGCCTGCTGGGGCCCAGGCCGGGGATCTTGTCGAGGGCGGAGCGGGTCTGGGCCTTCGAGCGGCGCTTGCGGTGCTTGGTGATGGCGAAGCGGTGCGATTCGTCGCGCAGGTGCTGGAGCATGTAGAGGGCGGGGGACGTCCTGGGCAGGATGATGGGGAACTCCTCGCCGGGCGCCCACACCTCCTCGAGGCGCTTGGCCAGTCCGATGACGGGGACGTCCGCGCCGACTCCGTCCAGGGCGGCGCGCGCGGCCGCTGCCTGGGCGGGGCCGCCGTCGACGACGACCAGGTCGGGGCGGTAGGAGAAGCGGCGGGGGCGCCCGGTGGCGTCGACGGGGCCGGACTCGAGGGGGACGCCCTCCTCGTCCTCCCCCTGTTCCCCCGATTCCTCGGCGAGCAGGCGCGAGAAGCGGCGGGTGAGGACCTCGTCCATGGCGGCCGTGTCGTCGGGGGCGCCGCCGCCATCGGCGCCGCGGATGTTGAAGCTGCGGTAGGCGTCCTTGCGGGGCGCGCCGTCCTCGAAGACGACCATCGAGGCGACTTGGAGCGTCCCCATCGTGTGGGACACGTCGTAGCACTCGATGCGCAGGGGGGCGCCGGGCAGGTCGAGTTGGGCGGCGAGCTCCTCGAGGGCCTGGGCGCGGGCGGTGATGTCTCCGGCGCGTTTGGAGTGGTGCAGGGCGAGGCCCTGCCGGGCGTTCTCCATGACGGTGCCCATCAGGTGGGCCTTCTCGCCGCGCTGGGGGACGCGCACGCGCACGCGGCCCCCGCGCAGTCCGGTGAGCCATTCCTCGATGGTGGCCCGGTCGGCGGGCGCGGTGGAGACGAGGACCTCGCGGGGGATCGCGGAGGTCGGGGTGTGGGCGACGTCGTCGACGCTGACGGCCTCGGCCTTCTGGGCGCGTTCGCCCGGGGCGGGGGGGTCGTCGGGCGTGGCCTGGGAGTAGACCTGTTCGAGGAGGCGGGCGATGAGCGCGGGCTCGTCGGCGTCGTCGGAGCGCTCGACGACCCATCCGCGGGTGCCGCGCACGCGCCCGCCGCGCACGTGGAAGACGTGGACGGCGGCGTCGAGCTCGTCGGTGGCCAGGGCGAAGACGTCGGCGTCGGTGCCGTCGGCCAGGACGACGGCGTTGCGCTCGAGGACGGCGCGCAGGGCGGCGACGTCGTCGCGCAGCCGGGCGGCGGTCTCGAAGTCGAGGGCGGCGGAGGCGCTGCGCATCTGCTGCTCGAGGTCGGCGATGACGGGCCCGGCGCGCCCCTGCATGAAGGAGCACAGCTCCAGGGCCATCGCGCGGTGGTCCTCCTCGCTGATCCTGCCCACGCAGGGGGCCGAGCACTTGTCGATGTAGCCCAGCAGGCAGGGGCGGCCCTGGGCCCTGGCGCGGCGGAACACGCCGGGCGAACATGTGCGCACGGGGAAGACCCGCACCAGCTGGTCGATGGTCTCGCGGATGGACCATGCCTGGACGAAGGGCCCGAAGTAGCGGGCGCCGGGCTTGCGGGCGCCCCGGACCGCGTGGAGGCGGGGGTAGGCCTCCCCCATCGTCACCGCCAGGTAGGGGTAGGACTTGTCGTCCTTGAACATGACGTTGAAGCGGGGGTTGAACTCTTTGATCCACGTGAACTCGAGGGTGAGGGCCTCGACCTCGTTGCCCACCACGGTCCACTGCACGCGGGCGGCGGTGGTGACCATCTGCTGGGTGCGCGGGTGCAGGTTCGCCAGGTCCTGGAAGTAGTTGGCGAGGCGGTTGCGCAGGTTCTTGGCCTTGCCCACGTAGATGACGCGGCCGTTCGCGTCCGAGAAGCGGTAGACGCCGGGGGAGGTGGGGATGTCGCCCGCGGGCGGGCGGTAGGTCGAGGGGTCTGCCACAGCCCCCAGACTAGAGGCGGGCGGGCGGCGGCGCGACCGGGCGGGCGGGGCAAGGCGGGCGCTGGCGGCCACGTGCGTCCGAGGGTGCGACAGACCACCATGCGGGCGCGCCTGGCGGGAACGGCACCGTTGCGGAATACACTTGCCTTGGCGCAGGGTTTACGGAGCCTTGACCGAGGGGTTTGTCCCAGACCGGAAGGAAACCAATGTTCACCTCCTCCGATGAGGTCGCGTCCTTCATCGACAAAGAGAGCATCGAACTCGTCGACGTGCGCTTCTGCGACGTCCCCGGGGTCCAGCAGCACTTCACGATCCCCGTCGGCGAGTTCCTGGGCGGGGCAATCGACGACGGCCTCATGTTCGACGGCTCCTCCGTCAGGGGCTTCACCGCGATCCACGAGTCCGACATGAAGCTGGTCCCCGACCTGTCCTCGGCGTTCGTCGACCCCTTCCGGGCCCGGGCGACCCTGGTCGTGGACTTCTCCATCGTCGACCCCTTCACGGACGAGCCGTTCTCGCGCGACCCCCGCCAGGTGGCGGCCAAGGCCGAGGCGCACCTGCGCTCGACCGGCATCGCCGACCAGTGCTTCGTGGGCGCCGAGGCGGAGTTCTACCTCTTCGACGACGTGCGCTACCAGGTGAGTCCGAACAGCACGTTCTTCTCCGTGGACTCCCCCGAGGCGCACTGGAACACCGGGCGCGCCGAGGAGGGCGGCAACCGGGGCTACAAGGTCCCCCTCAAGGGCGGGTACTTCCCGGTCCCCCCCACCGACAGGTACGCCGACGTCCGCGACGAGATGGTGCGCCTGCTCGAGGGGGTGGGCCTGACCGTCGAGCGCGCCCACCACGAGGTCGGCTCGGGCGGCCAGCAGGAGATCAACTACCGTTTCGCGACGCTGCGGGCCGCCGCCGACGACATGATGAAGTTCAAGTACGTGGTGAAGAACGCCGCCCTGGCCTTCGGGCACTCCGCGACCTTCATGCCCAAGCCCCTCTTCGGGGACAACGGCTCGGGCATGCACACGCACATGTCGCTGTGGAAGGACGGCGAGCCCCTGTTCTACGACGAGCGCGGCTACGGCGCCCTGTCGGACACGGCGCGCTGGTTCATCGGGGGCCTGCTGGAGCACGCCCCGGCGCTGCTGGCCTTCACGAACCCCTCCGTCAACTCGTTCCGCCGCCTGGTCCCCGGGTTCGAGGCGCCCATCAACCTCGTGTACTCGGCGCGCAACCGCTCGGCGTGCATCCGCATCCCCGTCACCGGCACCTCCCCCAAGGCCAAGCGCGTCGAGTACCGCGTCCCCGACCCCAGCGCGAACCCCTACCTGGCGTTCTCCGCGTGCCTCATGGCGGGCATCGACGGCATCAGGCGGCGCTCCGAGCCCGCCGCCCCCATCGACAAGGACCTGTACGAGCTGCCCCCCGCCGAGTACCGCGACATCGCGAAGCTGCCGTCGTCCCTTGAGGCCGCGCTGGAGGCCCTGCGCGAGGACCACGACTTCCTCACCGAGGGCGACGTGTTCACCCAGGACCTCATCGACACGTGGCTGGACTACAAGGAGGCCAACGAGGTCGCCCCCATGCGCGCCTACCCGCACCCCTACGAGTACCAGCTCTACTACGACCTGTGAGGCACCCGGTGTGATCGTGGTCCCCGGCACAGCCGTTCCGGCCGGGGACCGCGTCCTTTGTCTGTAGACTCACCCTTGTCCGCACCGCGACGGGCCGCCCCGCGGCGGCCGAAGGAGGACCCGATGAAACGGATGCGCGACGGCTCCTACACCGTCCCCCCTGCGTTCACCGTGCGCCCCGGCGACTCGCTCTCGACGATGCTGCTGGCCCGCGCCGACGCCCACCCCGACCAGGTGGTCGTCGAGCAGCGCACCGCCGTGGGCTCGGCGCGCCCCATCACCGCCAGTGAGCTCGTCAGGCAGGTCGACGACGCGGCGCGCGGCCTGATCGGCATGGGCGTGGACCCCGGGGACGCGGTCGCCATCCTGGCCCCCACCTGCTACGAGTGGATGATCCTGGATCTGGCGCTCGCCTCGGTCGGCGCCGTGTCCGTGCCCATCTACGAGTCCGACTCCGCCCAGCAGATCACCCACATCCTCGCCGACGCCCATGTGACGCTGGTGTTCACCGCCACCGCCCAGCAGGCCGAGCTCGTGTCGCTCAGCGCCCCCGAGCACTGCCCCGTCCACTCCTTCGACCGGGGCGCGATGCGCCTGCTGGCCAAGAGGGCCCGCCCGATCCCCCTCGAGGAGGCCCACCGGCGGCGCGCCCAGGTCACCAGCTCGTCCACGGCCACCATCATCTACACCTCCGGCACGACGGGCGCGCCCAAGGGCGTGGCGCTCACCCACGCGAACTTCGTCGGCACGTGCCTGTCGGCCCGCCAGATCCTCGGCAGTGTCATCGACTCCCCCAGCACGCGGCTGCTGCTCTTCCTGCCCGTCGCCCACGTGCTGGCCCGCCTCGTCATGCACGTCGTCCTGGCCGGCCAGGGCGTCCTGGGCTTCTCCCCCTCCATCAGGAACCTGCTGCCCGACATCCAGTCCTTCAAGCCCTCCGTGCTGCTGGTGGTGCCGCGCGTGCTGGAGAAGGTGTACAACTCGGCCTCCGCCAAGGCCGGCGGCGGCTTCAAGGGCCGCCTGTTCGCCTGGTCGGCCAAGCAGGCGCGCGCCTACGGCGCCTCGGGCAGGCGCCGCCCCTCGCCCCTGCGGCGCGCCCGCCGACGGGTGGCCGACGCCCTGGTGCTCAAGAGGATACGCGCCGTGCTGGGCCCCAACATGCGCTACATCGTGTCGGGGGGAGCCCCCCTGGCCAGCGACCTCGCCGAGTTCTACACGGGCCTGGGGCTCACGCTCCTGCAGGGCTACGGCCTGTCCGAGACGACGGGGCCGATCGCCGTCCAGCGCATCGGCGACAACCCCGTCGGCACCGTCGGCCAGCCGATGCCCGGGAACTTCATCAAGACCGCCAAGGACGGGGAGGTCCTGGTGCGCGGCGTGTCCGTCATGCCCGGCTACTACGGCCTGCCCGACCAGACCCGGGCCGTCATGCCCGACGGCAAGTGGTTCCACACCGGCGACCTGGGGTCCATCGACCGGCGCGGTCACCTGACGATCACGGGCCGCAAGAAGGAGATCATCGTCACCGCGGGCGGCAAGAACGTCTCCCCCGCCGTCCTCGAGGACTCGCTGAGCACCCACCCGCTCATCGCGCACGTCATCGTGGTCGGCGACCAGCGCCCCTTCGTCGGCGCGCTCATCGCGCTCGACGCCGAGATGCTGCCCGCCTGGCTGCGCAAGCACGGCCTTCCTGTGTGCTCGCCCACGGAGGCGGCCTCCCTGCCGCAGGTGCGCGAGTCCCTGGACCGCGCCATCGAGCGGGCCAACCGCGCGGTGTCGCGCGCCGAGTCGATCCGCGAGTACCGGATCATCGACGCCGTGTTCACCGTGGAGAACGGCTACGTGACCCCGTCGATGAAACTGCGCCGCTCCAAGGTGCTGGCCGACTACTCCCACGAGGTCGACGAGCTCTACGGCGGCCCCGCCGCCCCCGCGCGCGAACGCGGTCTGCTGCGGCTGCTCCGGCGCAAGAAGCACTGATACCGGGCCCCGCCCGCAGAAAGGGACACTCATGACGGTACGTAGGCTGGCCGACGGCTCCTGGGAGTCGGTCGCGCGCCGCGAGGCATCCGAGGACATGAACATACCGAAGATGCTGCACCGGCGCGCCCGCGAGCACCCGGGGCAGGTGGCGGTCGAGCGCCGCTCCCCCGTCGGCGACTGGCGCCCCGTGACCATCGACGAGTTCCTCGCCGAGGCGGACACCATGGCCAGGGGCCTGGTCGGGCTCGGCCTCGAAGCCGGGGAGCACCTGGCGATCCTGGCCCCCACCTCCTACGAGTGGGCCCTGCTGGACATCGCCGCCCTGTCGTGCGGGGCCATCACCGTGCCCATCTACGAGACGGACTCCGCCTCGCAGATCGCCCACATCCTGGCCGACGCGGACGTCAAGATCGTCATCACCGCGACCTCCCAGCAGGCCGACCTGGTCGAGTCGGTGCGCACCAACGGCGTGCGCATGGTCCTGGCCCTGGACCGCGGCGCTGAGCGCCTCCTGTCCCAGACGGCCCTGGACGTCCCCCTGGACCGGGTGCGCTCGCGCACGGACGGCGTGGGACTGCGCGACGAGGCGACCGTGATCTACACGTCGGGCACCACCGGCATGCCCAAGGGCGTGGTGCTCACGCACGCCAACTTCATCGAGACGATGCTGCAGGCCTACGACATCCTGCCCGTCCTCATCAACGACCCGCGTTCGCGGTCCCTGCTGTTCCTGCCCGTCGCCCACGTGCTCGCCCGCTTCGTCATGTACTGCCTGCTGTCGGGCCAGGGGGTCACGGCCTTCTCCCCCGACACCCGCAACCTGGTGGACGACATCGCGACCTTCAAGCCGACGATGCTGCTGGTGGTGCCGCGCGTTCTGGAGAAGGTCTACAACGCGGCCTCCGCCAAAGCCGGCGGCGGCTTCAAGGGCCGCCTTTTCTCGTGGGCGGCCAACCAGGCGCGCGCCCTGTCGCGCTCCACGTCCTACGCCGACACGCCGCTGCCCGAGTCGGAGGTGGCCGGGCCCCTGCCGGACACGACGACCGTCCCCGACGCCTCGGGCACCCCGTCGCCGGGGCCGTCACTGGGCCTGAGGCTGCGCGGTCGCCTCGCCGACGCCCTGGTGCTCAAGAAGGTGCGGGCCGTACTGGGGCCGAACCTGCACACCATCATCTGCGGGGGCGCCCCCCTGGCCGTCGACCTGGCGAACTTCTACCGGGGGCTGGGCGTCACCCTGCTGCAGGGCTACGGCCTCTCGGAGACGACCGGGCCGATCACGGTGGAGCTCCCGCACGACTTCCCGCCGGATTCGGTCGGTTTCCCGTGGCCGGGCAACCGCCTCAAGCTGGCGCCCGACGGGGAGCTGCTGGCGCAGGGGATCTCCGTGACGAAGGGGTACCACAACCTGCCCGGGGCCACCGCCGAGGCCTTCGTGGACGGCTGGTTCCGCACGGGCGACCTGGCGTCCATCGACGACCGCGGGCACGTGCGCATCACCGGCCGCAAGAAGGAGCTCATCGTCACCGCGGGCGGCAAGAACGTGTCCCCGGAGGTGCTGGAGGAGTCCTTGTCCACGCACCCGCTGATCGCGAACATCGTCGTCGTCGGCGAGGGCCGCCCCTACATCGGGGCGCTCATCGCCCTTGACACGGAGATGCTGCCGGATTGGCTGCGCAGGCACGGGCTGCCCGTGGTGGACGCCGCCCAGGCCGGGGAGCTCCCGGAGGTCCGCGAGTCCCTGGAGCGGGCGATCGCACGGGCGAACACCCGGGTCTCGCGCGCCGAGTCGATCCGCCGCTACCGCATCGTCAATGCCGCCTTCACCGTGGAGAACGGCTACATGACGCCTTCCCTCAAACTCAAGCGCCGCCGTGTCCTGGCCGACTACGCCCACGAGGTCGACGCCCTGTACTCCTCGGGCACGGATGCCAGCGCGGGCGGGGACGGGGCCGCCAAGGACTGAGCCCCGCCCCGGGGCACGACGGCGCCTCAGCGGGAGCGGGTGGCGCGGATGCTCCGCAGCACGAGGAGGGCGCCCGGCAGCCCGGGGACCACGGAGGTCGCGGTTCCGGGCATGAAGGAGCGGGTGCGCGCCGACACGGCTATGTGCATGCAGAACGCCGCCGCCCAGCCCAGGGTCAGCGCGCCCGTGGCCGCGCGGGTCGCCCGTCCACTGCGGCGCGTCGCCAGGTACAGGACGCACAGGGCGGCCCCCTGCACGGCAACGGCCCCCGCCCTCGCCCAGGGGTCCCGCCCCGCCAATGGACTGGATCTCATGTGGGCGTCGAGTCCGGCCCATCCGCTCGATCCGA
>ERZ772921.1167-NODE-1167-length-15572-cov-3.853322_pt1 | contig 15572 bp, 14 predicted proteins | sample MGYA00512117_ERZ772921 | MGnify/ENA primary metagenome ERZ772921 (study PRJEB29015, sample SAMEA2737944) | human oral metagenome | biome: human oral; feature: human-associated habitat; material: dental | place: China | collected 2150 ... | reverse complement strand
AATTTTTGGATTTTATACCTGCGACTTCCTGCTTCAGTAGTTGCCTTTTTCTATATCCTTACCCTGTCTTTGGGCTACATAGCGCTCCTTATGGCAGGTTCGTGGATGAGTCGCTTATTAAAAGACAACCTTTTAGACGATGTTTTCAACAATGAAAACGAGTCGTTTATGCAGGAAACTCGCCTGATGAAAAACGAGTATTCTGTAAATTTGCCTACTTTGTTCTACTATCGCAAGAAGTGGAACAAAGGTTGGATCAATGTGGTAAATCCCTTTCGGGCAACCATAGTGCTGGGTACTCCTGGTTCTGGTAAGTCTTATGCCATTGTGAACAACTATATCAAACAACAGATTGAAAAGGGTTTTGCAATGTACATCTACGACTTTAAGTTCGACGACCTCTCCACCATTGCCTACAATCACCTCTTAAAGCATTTAGATAAGTACAAGGTCAAGCCCAAGTTTTATGTGATTAACTTTGATGATCCTCGCCGTAGTCATCGTTGCAATCCTATCAACCCTAACTTTATGAGTGATATTTCCGATGCTTACGAGTCTGCTTATACCATTATGCTCAATCTCAATCGCTCGTGGATTCAAAAGCAAGGCGATTTCTTTGTAGAGTCACCTATCATTCTATTGGCAGCTATTATTTGGTTTTTGAAGATTTACAAAGGTGGTAAGTACTGTACTTTTCCACACGCCATCGAGCTATTGAACAAGCCTTATGCCGATGTCTTTACTATCCTCACCTCGTACCCCGAACTTGAGAATTACCTATCGCCTTTTATGGATGCTTGGCAAGGAGGTGCACAAGACCAGCTACAAGGGCAGATAGCCAGTGCTAAAATTCCGCTTTCCCGAATGATTTCGCCTCAACTCTATTGGGTAATGACAGGTGATGATTTTTCATTGGATATCAATAACCCCAAAGAACCTAAAATCCTTTGTGTAGGCAATAATCCTGATAGGCAGAATATCTATTCGGCAGCTTTGGGTTTGTACAATTCACGTATTGTAAAGCTCATCAACAAGAAAGGGCAGCTCAAATCCTCAGTGATTATTGACGAGCTACCTACGATTTATTTCAGAGGCTTGGACAACCTGATAGCTACTGCCCGAAGTAATAAGGTAGCAGTGTGTTTGGGCTTTCAGGATTTCTCACAGCTCACTCGTGATTATGGCGATAAGGAAAGTAAGGTAATACAAAATACTGTAGGGAATATCTTTAGCGGACAAGTAGTAGGGGAAACAGCTAAAACCCTTTCTGAACGTTTTGGAAAGGTATTACAGAAAAGGCAATCTAAAACCATTAATCGCAATGATACTTCTATGTCTATTTCCACGCAGTTAGACAGTTTGATTCCTGCCAGCAAAATATCCAATCTTACTCAAGGGATGTTTGTAGGAGCTGTTTCCGATAATTTTGATGAGCGTATCGAGCAGAAGATATTTCACGCTCAAATTATAGTAGATAATGAAAAAGTAGCTGCCGAGACCAAAGCCTACCAGAAAATACCTCAAATCCTCTCCTTTGAGGACAAAAACGGAGAAGACCAAATGCTACAACAAATACAAGCTAATTACAAGCAAGTAAAAACCGATATTATCCAGCTCATCACTGACGAGATCACCCGTATTGAAAACGACCCTGAATTAGCCCATTTGATTAGAAAAGAAGAGGGAGGGGAATAATATAAAAAGGATAAGATGCTTTATCCTGATTCTTGTATATCAAATCCTACTATCTTTCTATTAACAATTTTGAAAGAATAGGATATTGAGGATTCTACGCTAATAGGCTCCTCTCCTTTTTCAAATTGAACAGTATAAGAATAATTAATAACCAGTCGAAAAGTCTTGTTAGGATAAGATTCTATATAAATAATGTTTTCATAATCAGAAGTCTTATATTTTTGCATCTCACTATGGATCATTTTATGATGATATTCTTTTTTAGTTATATCATAAGAGGGGATACTATCTTTCAAATCTAATTGACTGATATCATATAGATATTTACTCAACATTTTAGGTGTTATATTTACAATATCCTTTTTTTTATGCTTTGGATAATGAATAGCAGATACTGAATCTATTTTTTTAAACAAGTCTTTTTGTAGAATTTTATCTTCAAGTAGTAGAAAGTCTTTTAAAAGAGGTAAAGAATCATTAACTATTGTTATTCCTGCACTTTTAGATAAAAAAACATTTTCGGTAAAATCTAATCTTACCTTTTTACTCTCTTTACAAGAAAATAATAAAATGCTTATCAAAATTAAAAAAAACCTCATTATTTCTTTAATTTATGTTTATGTTAATAGCCTTCTGGCATTCTCATTTCTTCTACCTGAGATATTTTGTACTTGACTATATTCACAATAACGCCATCTCTAACAGCTGCTCCATTTTCAGGTTGATTACCTCCCAAAACCCAGACAAAAGTATCATCAAAGTTATATATAAAAGTAACATGAGACCATTTCATTTTAGCAATAGCCCCATATTGAGGACTTTTTATTTTGACTGAATTTTTCCAATTTGTATTATAGAAACTAGCTTTTGAAGGATGCTCCCAACTTTTTCCTCGTTCTATTTTTACTCCTGAAAGTACTAGCATATTATAAACAAATATTCCACACCAAGGCTCATTATCAGAAGATATAGGTTTTTCTTTTCCATCTAAATTAAAATCTTGATTATGTCTATCAATCCATCCTTGTATAACAGGATTACTTGCAGAAGATTTATCTTCATAAGTTCCTATGTACATTTTAGCTATTTCCATCCAAGGGGCTATTGACTTGTTTATTCTAAACCATTTTCCTTCTCCAAAGAAGCGATAAAAATAAGAATCTTTATATGCAAATTCTTTTATTAGTTTTAAAGAATATTCAGGATTAAAATCTCTAACTCCCCAAGTAAGTTGCATAAATATATTTAAAGGAGATAATTTTTCTAATATTTTCATTTTTATTTTATCCTGAGTATATAGCTCAACTTCTGCTATAGCCATATAAATAATTTCATTATTTTTAAGAGTAGTATCTATTTTTGTTTCTATTATATTTACTTCATTTCCATTTTGTTGTACATTAAAAACAAAATTTTCTTTAGTTCTGCTATCGCAATAGTACAGCTTTAATTTTAAATCTAAAAGAGTAGCAATCCTTTGAGGAACATTTACAACAATACAGACCTTTTGATAAAGACTTGCCTCATTCAATTTTTCATAAAGAACAGATTTTTCTTCTATTCTCTTTTTAGCAAAGAAAATATCAACAATAGGATCTATTATTCCCAGTTGTGGTGCTTTTATAAGTAAATTTGCCATAATATTATTGTTTTTGTTGTGGGATTACTTTTAATCTTTCTTGTTGAATATTTTTATTAATTGTAAGATTTTTTAGTATATCATCTTTTAAAATTTGTCCTTCATATTCAAAATCTCTTGTATTATCTGATAGGTCAACATCGATTACCTGACCAATCATATTTTTACTTTCCAAAACTAAATATATTTCCTCTCCTATGATAGCTTCTTCAATTTTATCACCTTCTAAATTAGTATAATATGTTTCAATAGTTTGCGACTTAGAAACATATTCTGGCAAGGGCATTCCTGTAGTATCTATATTTTCAGGAACATTTATTTGTCCTGAGTCTATGAACTCTATTTTACCACTTTCAATAGGAGCATTGGCAGGAGGCATTTTGCCTGTACCCATAATAGTAGATTTCTTTATTAGAGCTAAGTTATCTTGAAATTTAACCGTTCCAACATCTTGCCATTGTGTTAGAGTCAATAGCTGAAATCCATCCATAAATGTAAAGTTAGCAGGGCTTTTTTCTATTTCAGTACCTATAGTTTTACTTTGGATGGTAGGGGTTTTATTTAAAACTTTAAAAGTACCTATATGAGGACCAAACTTTACTTTAGCTCCATCTATTACAAAAAGCAGGTCTTGTTTAGACTTTAATTCTTTTTGTTGAGAAGCTTTTATAGGTTTCATTTCCTCACTTCCTTTGGATAATTCTCTTTCTATTTCACGTTTTTCTTGAATTTCAGGAGAAATTTTTCCAATAGCAATGATATCGGATTCTTCCCTTTCTTTTTCCTCTCGTATCTTATTATTTTTTTTTAAGTTTTCAATATATTTTTGTTTCTTATTGCCAAATAACCAACTCATAACTATTGTTTTTTCTTAATTAAAATTTCATACCTTAAATCTGTATCTATACAACTTGTCTCTTTTAGAGTATTGTCCTGATAGAATATAGACTGCATATTATCTTTTGCTTTCAAAAAGACACCATATACCGAATGTTGGTATACAAAATCTAACAATAAATCAGTATTATTAATAATTTTGTCAATTTGTTGAAAATATTCTTCAATGCAAACTCCTTTATTTTCAACAAGGAGTTCTGTTTTAAGCTTATTCCAATTTTCTTTTAAAGTATCTTGATTTCGTACTTTCTGAGACTTTATTTCAGTGCACTCAGTGTCATAATACTCTATTTCTAAGATAATTTCATTAAAAAGAAAAGAAATTGCTTTTTTAAACAAGGAAATATCTTCTTCATTTATTCCATAGTTATAATTTAAAGCTAAGAAATGAAATATTACTTTCTTTTCAAGAAAAAATTCCCTTATTCTTACGTTTCGAATATATTTACTTCCTGTTTTTATAAAGAAAGTAGTAAATGAATAGATATTGTTTTTACTTTTCATACTTCATTTTATTAGGCTGGAAACTCCCTTCTCTTTCTATCCTCATTAGGTTTATGAGGTTCTATAAAAGGTCCCGAACTTCCATAATGTGCTGATTGATGCAAATATTTATGACGAAGTTTTTTTAATAATCCCTGTTTTACTCCTGATTGGAAAGTCCAATCTTCTTTTACTTCATTATCTTTTTGTATGAAGTTTTTTATCTCTTCATTACTTTTTATTCCTTCTAATGTTTGAGAAAGTACTTTAAAAGTTGTCTCATCTAGATGTTTTTTCACCTCTTTTAAAATATCATCTTCTATTTTATATAAATCTTTGATTTCTTTGAACAAAATATATTCTTCTTCAATTAAAAAAGATGCATATTTACACATCCATAACAAAGGGAGATAGCTATATTCTCCTTTTAGATTTCTTGTACCTATAAGTTCATTTTGCTTGGGCCAATAATTATCATCCAACTTTAATTCTTCTTTTGAATACCATCCTTCATTAATCAATTGTTGTTTAAGTTTATCTAATTTTTCAAGATGTGTTAGATTTTGTCCGAGTATTACCTCTTCTGAATGAACTTGGTCGCAGTCATAGCTTCCCCCTACATCAGAATGAGCTCCTGGCAAATTTTTCTCAATTGCTTTGGGACGGGATAATCGAGTTAGGGAGAAGTATTTACGAATTTCGTCCAATGCTGTAAAATGAATTGCTAACATTGGATTACCAATCTCATTTAAATGTAATAAATGGACATATTTCTCAAAATTAGTATCAATATTATAACGGACAGGATTAAAAGAAACAACAGTATCATAAAGCCCAACAAAGCGGATATTGATTTTTTTTACTAATTTATTCAATCCTGCTTCTTTTAAAGCCATTTGTAGGTAGCTTTCTTCTACATTTGTTAAAATGGTTTTTGTAGTAAAAGTATTTCCTACTGGCACAGATACTACTTTTACTTTAAGATGTTTGTTATTTGATACTTGATACAAAAAGTGCCTTGCTGCTGTTGCTCCACGACTAAAACCAAATACATCAAGGGTTAAAATAAGATTTTTGTTTTTTGTTTCCCTATAGTGTTCTTTTATTACTTTTATTAATTCCTCACTTCCTTTTCTTATTTTTTTAAGGAGACCTTTTTCTCCATCAGCATGTGAAATACCAGGGAGATCACTATCTTTTAGCAAATCTCCTGTTCCTACACCTTCTATATAAATAGCATATTTTTTTCTATTGGATTTAAGGTATATTTTTGCTATATTGGTAAGGTCATTCTCGTAACTTGTATTATCTTTATAGTTGTCGTATGCAGTTTTAAGCTCATTACGTGTGTACTTATGCTCACTATCTTTTTTTTCAGGATACTCTTTTTCAATACGTTCTTTTTCTTTTTTCTCTCGCTCACTTAATCCTTTTTTATCTTTATAAATCACATATTTGCGAGCATCTGTATTGTATAAATTATTAGCTGTACCATCGAAAAATAATCCTATTTTCAATTCTGATTCTCCTGTTTGTGATTCTTCAGAAAAAGAGCCACTATTATATACATACACTTTTCCCATAGTTATTCATTTTTTTATAATTACCATTCATCATCTTCAGATATATAAAAACTACCATTGCAAAACCATTCGTTACGTTCTCCTACTTTTAGGTGAGCATTTATATCTGTTTTTTCTTGATTCACTTCTACAATAAGTTCTCCTGCCTTATCTTCTTGCCCCTTAAATGCTTTCTCAAAAACATCCATTGCTTCTTTTACATTGAACTTGATAGAAGCTTTATAAATAATGCCTTTTTCATCATAAAATTTAATATATACAACAAAGGGTACTGACCTTTGAGCAATGGTTGTGTATCGAAATTTTTCAGGGATACTATATTTTTCTATTTGATTTTCACCCCATATTCTTTCGCCAAATAATTCTTCTATTTCACGATTAAGACCTTGGTAATAATAAGAGTGAATGAATTTTGTTCTGTCTTTGGTAATAAGAGTCATTTTCCAAGGATAACGTTTTCTAAAGGTATCCCATAATCCATAAGGAATCTTAAGAATATCATCTTCTTTAACAGAACTTTCAGTAACAGGTGTACCGCATTCATTGTGTTTCATCGATATTTTCTTCTTAGGCATACCTAATTTTATAGCATAATCTCTATTTTCTATAGTATGCTCATCCAAAACAACATCTCCTGTTCTTTTATAATATTGACTTGCTTCTTCTTTAGTTACAAAATGAATGTCTTTTGTCTTTTTTGCTTGGTAACGCCCTACTTCTACAACCCTGCCATAGTTGTGTAACCAAACAAAAACCACTCCTCCTGGAGCTAAACCTACAGATATATTATACTCTTCTATTTTTGGAGCAGTATCATTCTCATTAAGAGAAAGAGTATACACATTATCTTTTAAAAGTTCTGCTATCTTAACGCTGTCTAACGGCTGATCTTCTAAGAGATATTCACATTTTTCTACATACGAAAGCCAAGAAACATCCAAGTGAGTAGGGATACCTTTAGCTTCACCTTCTTCGGCATTTTTAAAAAGACCTGGTGTTCCATTACTTATTGAAAAAAGGGGAAAAGGACAATCGTTTTCAAATATAAAATTTGAACTTGTTCCAAATTTACTAGCTCCATCTTTTCCATATACTACCCCACGATAAACTCTTATAGGATATCCTGATACAGGTTTTACATAAGCGACCCAATGATATTTTTTATTCATATTTTCTTTTTCTTTACAAGAAGTTAATGATGAAAGTAAAACTAATAGGGTTATAATTATATTTTTCACTGCTATTTTTTACCTTTTTTATATTTATTTAAGTTTGACCAAGGCACTTCTTCTATCTTTGAGGAAATATACTTATTATCCTTAAATTCTAAGCTAATAAAATAATCATATTCACCCACAGTTGAATGAGAATAATTTTCTAATTGAATTCTTACAAAAGTTTTATCTTTCCTTTTGGTATATTTAATTCTCTGTGGTATACAAGTTGTTATTGTAAAGTCGGGTTTGGATGGAATGTAGATTTTATTTCCATTAAACTCAATAATTGGATTGTGTTTCTTCAATTCTTCTCTTGTAGTTGTCGTTTTATTTTCTAATGATAAGGCACATTTCCTTTCTAAAATAGCTATAGAATTCTCTGTTTTTATAAAAATTTTTATATTATCTTTTAGAAGATGAATATCTGCGATATAATATAATTCACAAAAATTTCCATCACCACAAGGAAGTAAGACTACACAATAATCAATGCGTTTTTTTATTGATGTTTGTGAAAACAAAGAAAACGTACTGATAAAAACGAATACTAATGTTGTGATTGTTCTCATATTCTTGTTAAAACTTATGTAATTTCAATTCAGAAAAAGGTATTTCCTCTATCTTTGAAAGAGATAGTTTATTATTCTTATATTCAAGATAGATATAATACTCATAATTCCCCACAGGTGAATGAGAGAAATTTGTTAGATCTAACTTTAAAAGCGTTTTGTTCTTACGTTTTTGATACTTAATTTGCATAGGAACACATTTTTGAATAGTCTCTATGTGTGTAGTATCTAAAATAACAAAATGGTTATTAAATTGAATTTTTGCTCTCTTTTTACCTAACTTTAAAAGCTCTTCTTTAAGATTTGCATCAAGGAGAGCAAAGGGAGAAGATTTCTCACCGAAATAGTCATTATCTTCTGCCATAAAAAGTTTTATTTTATCTTTAAAGAAAGTTTCTTCAAGCACATAATACCTATTACACGACTTTGTACTATCTTCTCTACAGTCAAAATTACCATTTTTAGAAGGAATTTCTATAAAATAATAATTATCATCCACTCTTCTAATACTATTTTGTGCACAGCAAGAGAATGCTATGAGCAGGGAAATAGTTAAAAACAAGTTATTTTTCATCTTCTTTGTATTTATAAAAAATTGTTGAACCAAAACCTTTTAATCCTTTGTAAACAGAGACAGATACACAAGTAAAATCTTTTTCATTTTTCCAATTCTCAAATCCGTACAATTGATGTTCTTTTTTGATGAAAAGATTCCTTTTCCACCAATTATCATTAAAAATATCTGTTGTATGCCAACCAACAGCTTTTTCACTAATATCTTCTTCTTTTCCTTGGAGACACAATAATGCTTTTATAGTATAATTGATAGCCAACCTCATTTTACTATATTTGTAGTAAAAATTATCTGTATTGTTATTTCTCTCCTCTAAAAATTTATCAAAATCTACTATTTTTTCTCCTTCTTCCATTCCTAAAAAAGCACGAAAAGCAGCATTAGCATCTTTTCCACTAGCCTTTTTCCCATTAGCATACAAATAATCTGTTCGTTTGGATCTCATATTTATGAAAGAATCTTTTAATCTATTCCTTAAATTTTTATCTTTATTAAAACGAGATCGATTAATCACTGCAAAAGGCAATCTCATAATAGCTTCATTATTGTATCCTGTTTCACCATAGGCTGTTCCTGCAATGCTTAGGAAAAGGTCTTTATCAATTTCCATATTTTTAGGGTTTTCAAAAATTGGATTCCCGTTTTTATCTTTTTCTTCTTTCTTACTATTGCAGGCAAAAACATCGTTTTTATTTCCTTCTTCGGAAGTAGTTACCTTAGCTAAGAACCTTCCTCCATAGTCAAAATAGTACCCATTAGGTGTGATAGGTTTCTCTTTTTTCTGTTCTTCTTCTAAAGGTTTATCTCCTAACTTACCAAACAAAGTTTTAACACTTTGTCCACCTCCCGTATGTATGGTTGTTTTAGAAAGTTTTTTAAGAATATCAGTTAGTTTTGCTACCTCAGATATATTTACCTTTGTATCACTACTACCTAATAATTTTGCTACTTGTGCACTATGAATAGTAACATTTCCTTCACGGGCTTGGTGGAAAGTCTCAGCTGTACTCTCTAATAATTTTCCTGATATTTCAACACCTTTGTCTCCTTTTATCTCTTGAGAATAATTATTACTACTAAAGTCATAATCATTAAGCACTTCTAATTTATGATTATTTTGTACAGTAGTAAACAAATCGTTCCCTACTTCCATAATACAATTAGTTCCCGCTTTGATATTTACATTTTCTCCCGCTGAGAAGCTAATGTTCTTAGGAGCACTTACATTGATATTTCCTTGTCCATCCATTAGGTAGGTATTACCACTAGGATCTTCTATAAACACGCTACCTTCCCCATCATTGAGAATAATTTTAGTACCTGAGCGGGTGTGTATCACTTTCTTGTCGTTGCCTGCTGTATGGTATTTACTAAATTCCTTACCATTGTAGTTGCTTCCTACTACAAACGGACGTTCAGCATTCTGATCTTCAAAATCTACCCATACTTCCTCGCCTATTTCAGGGATAAAGTAAAAGCCTTTGTCAGCTCCTGTGTGAGGTTGTACCACACGTATCCAAGGGGTTTTGGTTTGATGTTTTTCTTGCCAAATAAACTGTACGCGCACACGTCCCCAACCTTCGGGGTCGTTATTGTCAATCACCCGTGCAGGCTGTTGTTCAGCTTTTGGAAGAGCTTGCTCATCATAATAGTAAGCTACAAATACATCAGGAATGGCTACAAACTCATTGTAATAGATACCTTCTCCCTGATAGTGAGTTACATCTATCACTCGATAGGTTTCCATGGGTAAGCCATTGATATCTATGAGCTTTACAAAACATCCGATATGTACATGAGGATTTCTGCTTCTTCCTCTGACCTGCATTAACTGCTCACGACTTTCTTTTTCTCTTTGGACAGCATCTTTCAAATAATCTCCTCGAAACTCATCTGGCAAAGCTCCATAAGTCTGATCGGTAGTCTTGGCAAATACTTTCTCTGAAGCCTTGATAGCGGTAAATTGAAATGGATTCTCTTTGTACTGTGTCTCTGTCTGCTCACTACCCTTAACCTCTGTTCTGGTCATTTGTGAATTATAGGAAAGATAGTTAAACTTTTGAGGTTTAAGTAGTAACTCAAATTCAACTTCCCTAAGGTCCCCCCCTTCATAAAGAGTTATGGTTTTCTGTGCCCGACTACCAAAGATAAATTGTGTGCCATTATAATAGAAAAACTCTCCATAACGCTTGGCAAGGCGCTGGATAAATTGGTAATCAGACTCATTGTATTGTACAGTATAAGGGATTTTCTCTTCATTATTGATAAGTCCCTCTATATGTATTTGAGATTCCTGTGGATATTCCTCTGTAGCTTCTTTGATAATTTCTGGAAGTGTCTTATTCTCATACGACTGACAAGTTTTTCCTCCATCTAATACAATGCTTGGGGCATAGCCAGAGATATGTAATTTACCATAACCTCCTCCCTGATTTTTCTTATTGCAGATATGAGCAATAATCCCTCTAAAAGTGTAAATAACACTTCCATACTGATGGAAATGAATAGTAATGTTCTGCCCTAAGAGTTCTTGAGAGTTTTTCATTACTTGACCTTTAAAGTCATCAATAGCTGTATCATTGACGATAATAGTAAACTCATCGTGGGCATTGGTATGTTGGGTAAGATGGGTTTCAAAAGTAGCATTATCTAAGAACCCTTTACCATCAATAGTAAGGGTAACCATCACTACAGGATTAGCCTTGTCCACTAAAAAATCTTGAAAGTTTCTCACAGAAGCAAAGTGGGCAAGATCATCAGGGTGATTGGTGCGATAACCAGTGAATTGTTCATCTTTTGTACTCATAAGATTCTCTTTTTAAAGGGTAATTTATTGGGATAATTTAGTTCAAATATATTGCTCTATTTGATTTTGCAATAGAAAACACTTTTTATAAATTAATTTTCCATTGCTTTTCAAAAGAAACTCCTCCGATGATAAGTTGTTGTGCCGATATAATAAGCTCTATTTGTAGAGGTTCTGCACTATTGGCATTAAAATCTTCTATAAAGTTTACACAAAACGCCTTCTTAAAGACAAGTTCTTGCAGCTTACTCATAGCATCACGGCGATAGTAGATAATCTTACCATCTTTGGTCTCATTATTATCTCTCATCCACTTAAAGAAATCAGGTTCTCCTGTACTTTCTAAGCGGAGATGTATTTCGCCTCCTGTAGGCATTCCTTCAGGTAAGCCTGTTCTATCTCTACTTTGAGAAAGTTCATATTTGCAGGCTAACACATTGTAGGTTTTTCCGTCTAATTCCAATTTAACTTTGAAAGACATATCTATATTATTTTAGAAATTACTTTTATTTTCATCTATTTTAAGCAGAAAAGGGTAGCACCCTAAAGCGCTACCCAATTTCCATAAGTTTTACACCCACTCATTTTCGTAGGCACCTGTACCCATTTCTAATTTCCTTGCAGAAATAGTAAAGGATTCAGTGAGGGGTTTTTCTCCTGAGGCATCAAAATGCTCTCGATGTTTTACAAGGTAAGCCTCAGTGAATTTCAATTCTTTTAGGGTAGCTTCACTATCTCTTTTTAAGAAAGTGATACTACCATCTTTACGTTCAAAAGAATTGGTCATCCACTCGAAGAAGTCGGCTTCTCCTGTGCTTTCCACTATTACATCAATTTTTCCACCACGTGTAACGGTAGAGGGACGACCTGTTGCATCTGTTTCTTGGAACAATGCATAACTAACGCTAAGAACATTATATTCTTTGCCGGCTACTTTAAGTTTGGCTTTGAAAGACATACGCTTAAAATTTAAAAATTAATAATTACATTAAAAAATCAAAAGAAGATTACACCCATTCATTGGTATGTTTGGCTGTACCCATTTCAATCTCTTTGGCAGAGAGTGTAAAGGTTTCTGTCAGCGGATTATCACCTGCTGCATCGAAATCTTCTTTGTACTTCACGATGTAAGCTTCTTTAAATTTCAGCTCTTTCAAAGTAGCCTCGCTGTCTCTTTTGAGGAAGATGATGCTTCCATCCTTGCGTTCGAAGGAGTTGGTCATCCACTCAAAAAGGTCGGTATCACCTGTGCTTTCCACAGTGATAGTAATTTTGCCACCTCTGGTAACCGAAGAAGGTCTACCTGTGACGTCGGTTTCTTGTAACATTCCGTAGTCTACGGAAACGATGTTGCGTTCTTTACCCGCAACATTCAGTTTGCATTTAAACGACATAATTAAAATAAATTAAAATTTAATACTCAATAATACCAATTATGGAAATATATATAAAATGTCTCCAATGCCTTATGTTGGAATCTAAACCTTATATTATTTTGCTTAGGATTAGATTTTCTTCATAAGAGGTACTTTACTTTTGTTCATATTCAGTATCCCATTCATTAGCGTCAGTTCCCTTGTGTCCATCCATTTTGATAAGGAAATTTTTAGCGGGGAAATAAGGTTTCATATGAATGTCTAAATAAATTCTGTCTTTTTGTTTAGGGTCTTGTTCAAATCGTCTTATCTCAAAATTCTCAATAAGGTTTTTAGGACCTGTGATGCTATCCAAGAATTGGACAATTTGGTTCATAATATCCTTACGAGTAGTAGCTGTGAAATTCTCAAAAGCTCTACGGTTAAGGAAATCCATTAGCACTTTGGTCACATAGTCGAACACACGTACTACAGAATACGTTTGTAGTCCTAAGTTATCTCCATTGAACAATGTTTTGCCAGAGAAAGCCATTACTTTTCCGTATTCATTTACCATAGGGATAAGTCCTAAACTTTCTAAGTTGGCTATTTCGCTTTTTTTCAAGTCGAAACGTACACCTTCTACTTCATTGATGCCTCCAAATTTTTTTCCTGCAGTTACCTGAGACATCAATGTTTTGTAGATTTTCCCAGCTAAAGCAGCGGAAGGAGGGACAAATAAATCAGTTGTTTCGCCTATTTCATTGAAACGACCTCTACCTACTAGCCAGTTGCAGGTCATTAGTACATTGGCACGATACACATCACCACCTGTGAGGTTTGCTTCCTCAAACATCTCCATTACATCATCGGGTTCATCTAAGTGTTCAAAGTCAGTAACGAGCATTACTTTATTTTCGTGAGCGATTTTCGCCCATTTCTCTACTACCATATTAGAGCCTAAATAACCTGGAATCACTAACAAGCCATAGTTATTTCTAAGGTCTAAACGGTCGTAGTTATCAGAAAGCTCGGCGTGTATGGTATCAATAAAACGTGTGTTATCAAGGTCCTTAAGTTGCTCTAAGGAAGCGTTCATCACTGTAACATTTTTGATTTTGTCTTCCTCAGTATTTTTGTAGAACAAAGCTATAGTACGATAATTGGCTTCTAACTCACGAGTAGCCTCTACAGCATTGTATAAGTTTTTAGAAAGCAACTCTTCTGCTGATTTTTGTTGATCTTCACAATGTGCAACCATTTCAACCAAAGAATCACTTTGTTTTAAAACACTTGCCCAAAGTTCTAAGGTTTTCTTTAGGGTATCTCTTTCTTTTTGCTTACTACTTTCGGTAAGGAATATCTTTCTACGAGCGTTTCTCTCAGGATTTACATTTTGTACATTCTCTATGGATGCTTCTAACAAATCAAAACCTCCATAACGCACTAATTTATCTAATGACTTTTCTAATGAAATAGGTGATTTCTTAACAGATTCTTGTGCTTGTGATGCTGTATTTGCTGTTTCTATTTTATTTGACATCGTTTCAAATATTTAATTGGGAATTTAAAGAATTAACTCAACTCAGCTATTAGAGCTTCTAATGTATCTTGTAGAGCTTTCTTAGCATCAGGATCTTCTAAGGCTGCTTTAAGGAGCTTGTTTGTTTTTAGTTGTTTGATTATTTTCTGATATTGGTCTTTTTCAGTAGCCAATCCCGCAAGGAAAGCGCTTTGGGCTGTAATCCCTTTGGTACCAAAATCTCCCAAGTTTTTAAAGGTCAATTCTTCTACTTTGGTAGCTCCTTCGCTATCTTCAAAATCTACCTTCATAGTAGGTTTAAAGTGCTCGAAGACTTTATCTAAAGTATTGAGCCCTTCTACCAATTCAGGTTTTATAGGATTTTCCGCACTCAACTTTTGAGCTATCAATGTACGGTTTGGAGCTATTTCTAAAATAGCTTCACTTGCATCTATAGGCACCTCATTGCCCCCTATTCCTTTATTTACTAACATAGATTTCTATATTAAGAGAATTAATACTTTAAAAAATTTTACTCTAAAAAATATTTTGTACTTTTATACTGCGCAAATGTAGTTTATTTAAATGAAATTTCCAAATTTTTCTTCGATTTTTTTCAAATTATTTTTCAATAAAAATATATTTACCTGATTATCAGTAATATAAACTATTCTATTTTTATAATAATTTAAACTGTACAATCCTTGAAAACAAGATTTTTCTGTTTAAAGTAACTTTTTCAATCAATTACTTCTCAAAAATCCTATAAGGATAGATGTTCGTAGAAGACTTTTCTAACTTAATCAAGAAACTATCCTTTAAGTATTCCCATTCTGTTTCACTTACTTCTATCTCTTTATTTTTATCTAGGTAAATATCTATAGTTCTTTTGAAACCTCCTTTTAGTGAGATTTCTTTTTTAGTACCTTTTTGTACCTCTAATCCTTTAATAGTATGTTTGAAATGGCTTTTAGCAAAGGTTTTCACATCAGCAATAGTAACAATTCTACCTCGTGAAAGCAAAGCATTGCGATATTCTAAAATTTTATCAGAAGTAGTAAGTCCGCGCCTACCCCCTAAGGAAGGTCTTACCGTAATGGCCTTACTAATAGCTGTTTTGTTTTCACTATCACAATCCAACAACACACCTGTTTTTATATCATTTCCTTCTTCTGCAGCTGTATGCCAATAGGAAATGGTAAAATTCATATCCATCTCTCTATTATTTGAAG
>ERZ772921.1163-NODE-1163-length-15610-cov-7.072260_pt1 | contig 15610 bp, 14 predicted proteins | sample MGYA00512117_ERZ772921 | MGnify/ENA primary metagenome ERZ772921 (study PRJEB29015, sample SAMEA2737944) | human oral metagenome | biome: human oral; feature: human-associated habitat; material: dental | place: China | collected 2150 ... | reverse complement strand
GAGCGTTCGACTGAAAATCGAAAGGTCACCGGATCGACGCCGGTCGGAGCCACCAGCAAGTCCCCGAAGCGTAAGCTTCGGGGTTTTTGTTTTGCCCGCGACAAGGCTGCCGCGAATGCAGATCACACCCTCAGGCACATAACCCCTCGGGCTCGCAGGTCAATAACACTCACACCCATAATTACCCACCAATCCCACAACTCCTATAGGATACCGACTAACGATACGTGTTGTCACACACATTATCTCGCCCAATAGGAGGGGTACCAATGTCGCTATGGAAGCGCCTCATCGCCATGCTCGTCGGCACATTCGTCATGATGGGTGCGCTGAGCGCCTGCGACCCATACGTACCCAACGTAGTCGGCGACGCTCTCCCGAAGGCGGTCGAGCGTCTACAGAATTCCGGATACAGGGAACTCGCGGTCGTCGACGACCACGGAATGTCGATCACCGAGTCGCACTACGAGGACGGCTACAAGGTCACGGAGCAGGACGCACAGGGCAGCGATATCCCCACGACACAGACAATTTCCCTAACAGTCACCAAGAGCGAAATCGCAGCACTAGTACCTACGCCGACCGAGACTCCTTCCAGCGCCTCGGACGAGCCGAGCCCAGACCCCGAGCCGGCCACCGAAGAGCCTGAACCGGCCCCGGAGGTGCCTACCGAAGAACCCGCAGAAGAGCCAGCTGCTCCAGCCCCCGCACCCGAGCCGACGCCGGCGCACGTCCACTTCTCGAGCTGCAAGCAGGCCCGCGAAGCGGGTGCAGCTCCCCTCTACCGCGGAGACCCCGGCTACAACCCGAAGCTGGACCGTGACAACGACGGGGTCGCCTGCGAGTAACGCCAGTAAGGCCCCTAGGCGACAGGGAGGACGCGCTCGACAAATTTCGCACATAATTTCCAACGGTCATTTTTCAAGCACGCCAGATAACGTTGCGATTTCAACGACCTTCCTTCAAAGCTTGGAATACCCTCGATGGAATTACGTGCGAAATTTCTGGAGACCCGAGACCCCGTAGCCCTATGGCGCGACCTCACCACTACCAATCGGGGGAATTGCACGACACGGGGATCCGACACGCCGATGACACGCCGTCAGAAGGCTTCATGTAGTGATATCCCCGACGGCTACCCCGCCAGTCACGCCGACTCCTTCGACACCGAGCTCGGCCACTCCCCCGGCCACAGCAATGCCTTCGACTCCCGCGCCTCCAACTCCCAAGCCGAAGCAACTGGCTCGCACCGATGCAGACATGGCTGGCATCCTCGCTGACGTCGGCATGCTGAGCCTGCTGGGTGCACTGGCGGTGGCGACTCGCAGACGCGGAGCCTGGCCGTCCCGGCCTCCACGTGAGGATACGCATCGGACGCACTGAGCCCCGGCCTCGTATTGAACTGCGCTCCGAAACTTGGACCCTATAAATGGTAGCCGTTATGCGGCTTCCTGTAGGGCCTCATCCCCACTCACACGGGGAAAACGGGATGTTCACACCGCCCGTGTACAGTTTCGCAGGCTCATCCCCACTCACGCGGGGAAAACGCACAAGCCGTACTGCCAGAAGCGTCCGTGAGGGGCTCATCCCCGCTTGCGCAGGGAAAACAGCTGGTTCAGTTCCTGAGTGGTCACCTTTTGGGGCTCACCCCCACTCACGCGGGGAAAACCTGTCCGTCGTCGCCTTGTACGATTCTGGGTCGGGCTCATCCCCGCTCACGCGGGGAGAACGCAGGCAAGACCGTGGACATCCTGGTTGCCCCCGGCTCGTCCCCGCTCACGCGAGGAAAATCCTGCTGACGACGAGTGGCTGATGGGGTGCTGTGGCTCATCCCCGCTCACACGGGGAAAACAAGCAGCTTCTCGTGGCTGCTGCGTCGCAGCGCGGCTCATCCCCGCTCACACGGGGAAAACTGACACAGCCGAAGCTCTTGTCAGCGACAGGCCGGCTCATCCCCGCTCACGCGGGGAAAACTCGATTAGCGGCCTCATCGTGGACCGCGCGACGGGCTCATCCCCGCTCACGCGGGGAAAACAAACGAATGAACCTGGTTGAGGGCAGCCCATCGGGCTCATGCCCACTCACGCGGGGAAAACCTGTACATGCCGCGCGTCAACTTCAGCACCCCAGGCTCATCCCCGCTCACGCGGGGAAAACTTCGAGTGGCGCGCACAGGGCAAGTGGTGGACGGGCTCATCCCCGCTCACGCGGGAGAACCAACGAAGCGCCGTCTACGACGGTGTACAACATGGGCTCATCCCCGCTCACGCGGGGAAAACTGGAACGTCACGGTGCAGTAGCGGGGGGCGCGGGGCTCATCCCCGCTCACGCGGGGAAAACAGCACGTGGTCGCGCGCCTGTCGTTTACGGGCGGGCTCACCCCCGCTCACGCGGGGAAAACCGCAGGAAATGAACCAGCTCGCCGACCGAGGTAGGCTCATCCCCGCTCACGCGGGGAAAACATTGGACGTTTGATTGGTACCCAGAGTATGAGGGGCTCATCCCCGCTCACGCGGGGAAAACCTCGGGCATGGTCGTGGTGCCAATGGTCACCAGCGGCTCATCCCCGCTCACGCGGGGAAAACAGCCAGCCCAGGTCATTGTCCTGGCTTCCTCGGGGCTCATCCCCGCTCACGCGGGGAAAACATTACCTAGCGCATAGCGCCAGGACATTTGGTAGGCTCATCCCCGCTCACGCGGGGAAAACGTCAGCGGTCGACACGCCCGCCTTGGCGAGCTCGGCTCATCCCCGCTCACGCGGGGAAAACAAATCGAGCGCATGACGGGGACTAGGCCAGAACGGCTCATCCCCGCTCACGCGGGGAAAACGGTCGGCGCGAATGGCGAAATGAATGAACCACGGGCTCATCCCCGCTCACGCGGGGAAAACCGGCTTGCACTATACGTCGCGTGCAATGTATAGGGCTCATCCCCGCTCACGCGGGGAAAACCACCGTGACCGGCTACTCGATAGATCTGGCCGAGGCTCATCCCCGCTCACGCGGGGAAAACGCGGCCTCGCCAGCGTGCTTGCTGCGCGCGGCCGGCTCATCCCCGCTCACGCGGGGAAAACCCAGTGGCGAGCCGCCAACCGGAATATCGTGCGGGCTCATCCCCGCTCACGCGGGGAAAACTCGGTCAAGTCCGTGGTCGCCAAGCCCATCAACGGCTCATCCCCGCTCACGCGGGGAAAACTCTGGACGAGGCCAGCGGCTTCAAGAACCATCGGGCTCATCCCCGCTCACGCGGGGAAAACTCTGTGTTGAATAGGGGCGGCGCGTCCCGTTAGGGCTCATCCCCGCTCACGCGGGGAAAACACTTTCTGACCTGCGTTTTTATCGCGCAGATCGGTCAGATCTTGGAAAGCCTTGAGCTTTGCGCCTCTTCTGAAAGTTACTCATCGCAGGACGCTTACGCAACTGACGCGCCGCAGGATCAGGTTCGGAGTATTGGCCTCGTCCCTCGGAGTAGTAGGGACGCATCATGAGCGTCAGCCCATCGAAGTCGACGGGCTTCCAGGGGTCTCCCCACGTCAAGAACTCCAGGCCCTGTTCGTTGCGCGCCCGATAGACCATGACGGCACGCCCAGTCTTCATGTTCTCGGTGACAATAACCCACAAGCGTTCACGAACCCGTGCGGACAGCGTCCCCACGAATACCCCCGGGGAGATTTCCATCAACCACCGAGTCACGTGCCCTCGCAAACCTTCAGGCACTGCGGACAGCACAAGGACGATCACCAGGATCCACTCTCCTCATACGACACGCCAGCAGCGACCGCGCCCTCGCGGTCATCCCACAACCGCAGATCAGCGACAATCAGATCGTCATCATCCTCAACACTCAAGGCACCCGACACCAACAGCAGCCCCTTGATGTCCGCAACACACCGCTCGAGCAAACGAAACTCTCGCACAGCATCGCGGACGGCCTTACGAGCGGCACTGCCCACGGCCTCGTCAGTCGGAGAAGCCGCGACATCAAAAGCGATCGGAATAGTGAGATCAGCCTTGTACAGGTCGGCGATGTCGTACACAAACGATCTATAAGTCCCATTGTGGACGAAACCCAGCCCAGGACTACATCCTAGTGCAACGATCACCGCGTGAACGATCCCGTAGATCGCCGAATTCGCAGCCGAGAGAGCCTGGTTCACAACCGTACCATCCTCATAGTTCTCGGGATCATACTCGCGCCGATCCCAGGGCACCCCCGTACGCTGCGAGTGTTCCCGGTACAAGCGACGCACCCGAGCACCCTCGCGTCCCCTCAACTGCTGAAGACTCAGTTTCGACACGTCCTCACCTGCGAAGCGCATCAAGTACATGTTGCGCGCGACAGTCAGCCGCATCGACGGATCACTCACCGCGCGAGCCTGCGCCTCCAACAACCTCGAGGAACGCGAGGGCGGTGAGCCGTGCGCGTAGTAGCGCACCCCATTCTCGCCAACCCACACGATGGTCGATCCGCTCTCGGAGAGGACAGACACCGCCGAGTGAGTGATCCGAACCCCGGGTCCCAGCAGCAGCACCGCCAGCGCTGCCGCTGGGACGTGGGCGATTCCATGACCATCAGCCACAGTGATCGCGTTCGAGTCACGATTGATCGTGCACCGCTCGACGTAGAGGAACGTCAACCGGTCTCGAACACGGACCAGATCCTTCGGCTCTGGCGGCTTCGCCCCGGGGATCGGTCTCATGGCCGAGCCAAAGTCATCAAGCCGCAGCCGTAGGCCTTCCCTCGGCCGATTCCGTGAGTAAGGACTCTGCGCAGAGCATCAGGGTCTGTCACCTCAAGGACACCCTCGAAGGTGGCGACCCCAAGGGTCACGCGACGCTCCCCGCGCTTAAACTCAGCGATACTGCGTTCAACACCGTTGATCAGCAGATTCGCTCCATCGACGCGTTGCCCGTCGCTGTCCTCGAGAACCGGTAGTTCACCACCAAGCTCAGCGGAGGTGAGCACCCTGAACCCGCATTTCTCAGCGCGTTCGAGGACCCACTGCGTCTGCTGATCCTGCGTGACGTGTGCGAGAACCTTCTTGCGTCCCCGTGCATTGACCTGGCTGCCCTCCCGGAACGTCGGATTGACGCAGAGGCGGAAACCCCACCGCTGCCCAGCCCACAGCCCCTCAAGGAAACTACTCATGTCGCGGATGACTACCCCGCCCTCGGTCGCGTAACCAGCCTCTTCGACAATATGCGAGGGATCCGGAGCAACCGGGCTCGAGATGTAGAGAGAACACGAGGGACTCCCCTGACGAGGAGCAGCTCCCCGAACGGCCGGCGGACGGTCCAGCCGCCAGAGAACCCGCGGTGCGACGAGATCATCCAGCACGCTCGGAGGGAAGCAATTCAGCACAGCCGCGTGCAGCGTCTGCCGGCTGCGCATGAGCTGCTTCGCCCCACGACGGTGCGGGTTGAGGTAGATGCGTGTCAGATACATCAGAGCACCTCCATCGGATCATGCACGAGGCCGGGGTGGGCCTGCAGCTTCGTCTCCACGTACTGCGGATTCTCCAGGTCGATATATGTCTCCTCGACGGTACGCAGGGTGTATTTGCGATTCTCCGAGTCGAAACTGATCGGCATATCCTGAAGCGTCTGCTGGGCGACTTTCTCCACCTCGGGAGGAATAATTCCCAGATCCGCAACGACTCGCATCCGAACGAAATGATCGTGACGCTGCTTCTTCTGGTAGTAGGTCGAGGCCATCCACGGAGTTTCGCGCACGGCGTCCCAGGCGCTGCCCTCCCGGACAGCGAGACGTAGCGGCAAGGTCGGAGGGCACGAACGTCTGCCGAGGTACAGCGGGAACACTGGGCGAACAATTGCCTGCGCAAGCGCATCAATCATGTCGTCGGGCCCCTCGATGAAGGCTCCGAACGCAGCATCCGCCCGGTAGAAACGGTGGGACAAGGGCATCGACGTATCGCCCCTGTGCGCCGTATGGAAGTCGTGGAGCAACTGCCCCGGTTGATCAACTCGGACGGCAACGCTCAGCTCAGCGAGGTCCTCGATCGGATCACTGCGCCTGCGCCCCTGTGCCGCACCGAGCAGACCGACCAGCGCACTTTTCGTGGGAAAAGCCTCCGTCGACCTTCGCGTGAATCGGCTGTCCGCGCCCCACGATTGCATGGGACCCGCCAGCCTCAAGACGAGCACCGCACTCATCGCGTGCCTCGCACCGCTTCCGCTGCGGTTTCACCGAGAGACGCCAGGCGCACCTGCTTGCCAAGCTCCGAGAAGCTCTCGCCACGAGGCGTCGTCCACGACACGAGAGACTCGACAGCCTCCAGACCCGTGAGCTCACGCAGCTGCGACTCAAACTCAACGAATCGCGCAATGGCAGGCTCGGCGAAGCCGTGCTGACCGGCGATAATCGGTTCCTCAAAAGCGCCACTCATGTTGATCGGCTGGTCATCACGGACCTGAACCAGAACAGCCTCCGGCAGCGTGCGATTCGCGAAAGTCGTGACCTTTCCGGTCGGCATCGAGCGGACGAAGCTATCCACGAAGAGTTCGACGGCTCGATCCGCAACCGCATCGTCGCCCAGGTTTTCGCGTAGCAGGCCGACGTTAATCGTCGCGTAGCGGTACACCGTCGCGGACGCGAACTCGATCGTGCCGATCATTCCCGCACCCTCGTCGGCCTCGTCGTTACGCTTCTTCGCGTCGTCGACGGCCGTGTAGTAGTCGTACTCGCGCTCAACAGCGCCGACACCAATCGCGTGCGCAACCTGGCATGCGGCATCGACGTTCAAAGCATTCGGTTCGGCGACCATACGCCCGAACAGAGCGATATCGATCGAGTGATCCGTATCCACGAGGCTACGCGGCTTCAATTCCTTGAATGCTGCCGCGGGATCGTCCTCATGAGCGACCGAAATCAACGCGTCCGAAACATGCTCGATCTGCTTGGCCGACAGGAAGACGAGGAATCCAGATTCCTTCAACTCCTTGTCGCTCTTATTTCCACGCGGCTCAGCAAGTTTGAATCCGATGGCTTTTAGCCCCATCTCAGCGAGCTCAATCGATGCGGCCTCCAGGTCGGGACGCTTCTCGGTTATCGTTCGCGCAACCAGCTCGACGATCTTCTTCGTGCGTACACCATAGTTTCCGTCGGCGATCTTTCCCTCGAAGTCCTGACGCGTCGCGCGCTTGATGGCCTGCGACGAAATGCGCATACGCTGGACTCCACCGAAGGTCGCACTCTTGGGCGCGCCGGTGTCATCCCTATTCGGGTTCGAGGGAGGGAGGGTCTGCAGGACGTGGATATCAACGAAGACGGACATTGTCTTTCCTTTCACAAATGAAGCGATTGATTGTGGTGTCCGACATCAGTCGTCGGAATCGGTTTCGGTGTGGATGGTTTCAGCGTGGCGAGCGAACTGACGCCCCCAGTTGCGCATGACGGACGTGCGGTCACGCGGATCCTGCCACGTGAAGAGGTCGGCTGCCAGCTGCGCGTAATCACAGGGAATTTCGGCGGCTTCGAGCTGAGAGATGAGCGAACGCAGATGCACAAGAAGTCCCTCGAACGTCGGCGCTTGAACGGCCGCTGAAAAACGCCGATAAATCGGAGTCTCTTCAGCCCGCTTGTCGCCGCTCTGTCCCTCGGCCACAACTCGGACTGCGGACGCGAAGCTGCGCGGACGGTCCGACGTGTCGTGCATGGGTCTCGAATTTGAGCCCTGATGGAGGGCCCAGAGAGTGAGAGCTCCGTGAACGGCCTTCTCGCCTCTGGTCGGCTCATCGCCCAGATAACCAGGGCGGTCATCGAGCGTCAGGTCCCATAGCTCGGGCACTGATCCCGCTTCCTGTGAAAGCGCTCCCCTCAGCTGCGCGCGAAGGGCACGGGCCGAAGGAGTCTTGTTCCAGAGCCGAGTCACAATCAGCCCACCGACGCGTCCGTACACTGCACGCCGTGTTGACAAACCTTTCGCACCGCCATCCGGAGGGGTCTCCGGAGCAGCATCATTGCTGGTCATTTCGTTCCTTCCTGATTGGTGTTCTGTACCGGGAGACGCTTGTTGAGCGCCGACCGGAAGTAGTTCTCGGCAATACCGACGTTCATGTATCCCCTGCCGGTATCCCGACCGACAATTGCCGACGATGACGCACTCCTGACGAGTTCGGTCTGGATTCCCAAAGCGTGCTGCCTCAAGGTACACTCCCACCGACACCCAACATCCCGTGCGCTTTCGTGCCCATCGACCTGGGTCAGCCATGCCCTAAAATCGTTGTCGACAGCGGAGAAGAAGAGTTCCTTAGCACGGTCTCGAGCCCCATCACCGGCACCGTCACCGCTCTCGCCTGCGGCACGCGCGAGGTTCGCCGCAAGAGTTCCCACATCCCTGGCAACCTCTTCTGTCAGACGAACCTCCCGGTCGATCTGGGCAGACAGGTCCTCGCGTTCGACTCGCATGACGGCAACCGACAACGTCAGCTCGTCCGAGTAGATATCCTCGAACGTCGCTTCCTGCGGACCGTACGTAACACCAACAGCCTGAATCCTCATCACCTTGGGATAGCTGGTCTGGATCGAGGCATTGTCGAGCTGGTAGTGAAAGGACAGCGTCGCGGAGGGGAGGAACTCACGCTTGGGCTGCTTATCCACACCCTGCACGGTTGTCACGGTGGGCAGGGTGCCGGGAAGGTTACGCCACAGCGCGCGGCCCGCCTCGAATTTACGAGGCATGTAGACGTCGGTCTTAAACTTCTTCGATTGCGGGGTTGAGTACCTCCACAGGCTCTGAGGCTCATAGAGTCGCATCTCCTGGGGGGCGAGTTTATCACCCTGTGCCAAAACAACGCCCGTCACGCCGGACGAGTCGCCAACCAACCTGATGCGGCGAGAGTGCCAGGTGAGAAGTCGAGGGATGCTCAGCTCCTTCGGAGTACCCGCGGGGTCGAGGAGGGAGTAGTCACCGCGAACGGAGGTTTCCGGTTCGGGATCCTCCCAGCTGCATGCTCCCCAGTCGGTCGAGCTGTCGACGCCACGCAACTCCGCGGTGGTCGCAGGGATCAGGTTGAGGACGAGCGTCTCGTCGAGGTCCTTTCCTTTGAGCCACACGAGTCCGAGGTGTCCGCACCACGCTGGGCCAATGGGATAGCCTTTCCCTCCCTTGACCTGGGAATCACCGACTGCTCCCGAACGGATGCCCGAGGGGTCATACGCCTGCGCGTGAACTAACCAGCGCGCAGCTTCGGAGGCTGGTATGCACGCCAGCGCGCGACCGTGACGGGTCGTGAAAAACTGCTCACCGTTAGGAACATCGGCAATCAGCTTCTCCAGTCCAGACACAGCATCCTTCGCTGTGCGCAGATCAGCCACCTGCATGAACGGGAAGCGGCCGCCGAAGAGGTAGAAACGATCCCTCCATCGTTCGAGGTACTCGATCATCTGCTCCGTGGGCGCACCCTCGTCCCACTGCCTGACCCAGTCACGCGTATCGCGCGGAGTGGCCACGCGATACATAATTGCCAGGATCAGTCGCTGGATCGCGCTGCTCTGCGTGGGTAGCTCGCACGCTAGGTCCGCGATGTCGGTCGTGCGCCGGAGTAGCTCCAGCAGGCCGACATCGATGATGGTCCCATCGACGAGCCGCACGGGTATCCACGGCTCATCGAGTAGGTTGTACTCAGGGTTCTTCATTGGCCCTGCACCTCCATTCCTCTTTCGAGAGAGTATGTGAATGTGTGTCCGCACAGGTCGCGCGTGAGGCGCTCCCCGTCGGGAGTTTTGTACATCGCGAGGATCAGTTCCCCCGCCAGGAACGGGTGCTCGCGACACGACCATTCCGTCGTGATGGGATCATCCCAGATAGCACCTGCAACTGCGTCCACCGCCTCGTCGATGCTCTGCCCGCGAGCGCGCAATGCCCACGGCGGCAGTGAGATGCTCCACGAGCAGATGTCGACGATACGCCCTCGTGCGTTGTATTCACCGACTGCGAGAGGCGTGTCGCCTTCTGGCGCCCCGCTGATGGGAGGAGCCATTGGTACGTTGCCCAGCTCGGGGTCGAGGGCGACAACGAGGACGGGGATCTGGTCTTCTCCATCGCGCACGGCAGCGCGGGCAGCTGCGACTCCCGGTCCCTTTGATTCGTCACCGGTCGTGGCATTGCCGAGGAATTTTTCTTCGAGTTCGAGGGACTGCCAGGAGGGTGTGCTCTCTTCGCCGAGACACCAGGTGGTCGCCTTCGCTTGCGCTTGGGCGCGTGCTTTGTCTCGCTCTTCCAACGCAGCATCGAAGGCCTCGCTCCACGGCGTGGGACCGACCTGTGCATCATCGTCATACGCCAGAGTTGTCAATTCCGCGTAGTCCAGCGGTTCACGGACGAGTATTTCTCCGCGACCAGCGATGATCCCCAGGGTCCGCAGGACGGCGTAGCGCGCGTACACGTAGTCGGTGCCGCGAGAGTATGTCCAGGGAGAGGAAGTCGTATCATCGATGATCACAAGGCACCTTGCGTCATGAAGACCGCTCGGCCGCCCGTCTCTCTCGTGCCGATGGAGCCGCCCGATACGCTGCAGCACGAGGTCCATGGGCGCGGGGTCTGTGAGCATGAGGTCGAAGTCGACGTCGAGGCTTTGCTCGATCACCTGCGTTGCCACGACGACGTGCCTGAAGGGGCGTTGCTGACTATCTTTCCCGAAAAGTTCGAGCATGCGGCGATCGCGGGCAGCACGTTCGGCGGCCAGGAAACGCGAGTGCAACAGGGTCGACTGCTCACGACCAAACACGGACCTCACAGCCTCGTATGTTTCCTGGGCCTCACGGACCGTATTGCGGATGACGACTGCGCATCCACCGTAGGCGAGCTCGCGGTCCAGGAGCTCCGCGATTTCCTGCGGGGAGCCGAGCGATGTCGGGATGATCCGCTTGGGGACCTCAGCCTCACCGACAACTTCATGAACGCGCACGCCTGCGGCGGAGACCGTTGAAATAGCCGGATAGCCGATCATGACATCGACCGACTCAGCGCTCACGCCCGACGAACCACGGCCGCGGCGATACGCGTTCAGGAGAGCAAGACGCCGCGCGGGCGGCAGGGTAGCCGACAGCAGCACGACGGGGATCCCGTACATACCGAGCCATGTGAGGGCGGCTTCCAGGTACGTCTCCATGTACTCGTCGGCGGCGTGCACCTCGTCGATGACGACGACCTTTCCCATGAGCCCGAGGTGACGCACCAGCACGTGGCGCGACTTCAGGGCTGCGAGCAACACCTGGTCGATCGTGCCAACCACAACCGGCGACAGCGTCGAGCGCCACCGCTGACCCATCCACCGGCTCGCATATAGACCGAGGTCTTCCTCATCATCATGCACCTCGAGGGGGCTCTTGCCGCGCGCGAGGAGCTTCACGAAGGACTCATTGAGGCTGTTCTTTCCGTGCGCGAGCTGGATGCCAAGCTTCTGCGGTTCATCGCCCAGAATGCTCGTGAGCCAGGCGGTGACGCGCTCAAACATCGCGTTCGTCGTGGCCTGCGTGGGCAGCGCAACAAACACCCCCTGCAGCCCCCGAGCACGCATCAGAACCTCAGCGGCAGCGAAGGCCAGCTCAGTCTTCCCGGACCCCGGCGGCGCCTCGACGATCATGAGATCCGGGTCCTCGCCTGTTGCAATCTCAATGGCGGCGCGCTGGGCCTCGGTCGGACAGTACGAGGCCGGCCACCCGAAACGGTGACGATAGAAGTCTGTGACCTCATCGCTCGGCGTTGTAGGAATACGCAGAGGGGTTGGGAAGGCCGCTCGCTTCCATGCGCGCCGGACACGATCGCGCTGCTGATCCGCGGTGAGCTCGGGGTACCCATCGATCGACAGCTTTCCAGCCTCATCGACCGGTCGAGGCCGAAGCGGGAAGTAATCCTCGTTGGATGCAAGCCAGTCTGCAATCACGAGGGCCGAGGCGTAGGCGGATGCCACTGCGATGGGCAGCTCCGGCAGGGCAGTTCCGGGTGCAACGAGCGGGAAACCGCTGCGCGCAGCCATCCATCGAAGAATCTCCGAGCGAACCTGACCCCAACGGGGATCATCCTCGCGCGAGCCTTCTTGTGTCCTGTACTGCTGTCGTGCGACGTACACGGCACCCGCGTCCGGGTATCGACCATGATGGACACCGACGAGGATCGCCCATTGGAGAGCCCGGGATCCATCACCACCAGCCGCAGCTATTTCCTCCTGAAGCGCAAACTGACTGACGAGGCCATGGGGAAGGAAGGAACGTTCAGCGTAATCGGCTTTGCGCATGACGACCAGCCCCTCGCTACGGATCAGCTGAGCCAGGTCTTGGCGCTGGCATGCGAACTGGGGACTCATTTTGCCCACATCGTGCACCCCTGCGAGGAACACAAACGAGGCCCTTGCCTTGGCGCAATCTCCTCCCCAGACCGAGGCCATGAGCCTGCGATGATGCTCGCTCAGGTAGTCATCGAAGAGGAATCCAGCAACGTCAGCGGCATCCATCAGATGCTGGACGACGGATAGCCAGCTGCCAGAGTCTCCACTCTTCGCCCAGAAACTCCTGGCCATTTCGGAGAGATCAGCAGCGCCGAGGCCAGGCTGGGCGGCAGGGAAAACTGGGGGTTCCGCAGTTGCTGGCGTCGATAACGAAACTCTCTGCTTGTCTTTTCGGGCCATTTCCTCTTCCTTGAGTCGAAACCATCCTCTAAGTACGGCATGCGCACTAGCATGAGCTCATGCGGTTACTCTGAAAATGTTGAGCCCGACAGCACCAGCGGAGCTGTCACCACCCCCTCGGAGGTGATGGAGTAACCATAACAGAAGAAATTCTATTATGCAATACACGTTCTCGATATTGCAGACAGGATTTCATTCACCCGTCTTCAAATAGAAAAATCCCCGCTTTCGCGGGGAATACGTCCTCCTGATGCACTACACAGGATCATCCCCTGTCGGGGAACACCGCGACCGCGGTCGCGCCGAGCACTCGCAGGACCTCACAAACGTATCACCCCACCCACTTCCGCGCGCCATTACGACACAATCGACACGATCCTGAAACAATGGGGGCATGTCGAATGACCCGCGTGAAAACCTGCATGGCTCGGACAGCCAGGAGCTGGCCGACGTGACGGCCGACGCCGCGCGCGCCGGCGCCGAGCGAGCCGCCTCGACCCCCGCCTACACCTCCGACGAGGCACCCGCCCCGCGCAGCGCCCTGTCGTCGTTCGAGGAGATCCTCAGCGGCACCACCCACGAGGTCGACGCCCCCACCACTGACACCGCAGAAACGCTCGCCGACGACGGCGCGCAGGACCTGCAGGAGACCCTCGTGTCCTCCACTCCCCTCGTCACAACCGACGAGGCCGAGGCCTCCCCCGCCGCGCTCACGACCGACGCGGCGGCAGCAGCACAGACCACAGCGGAGACCGCGAGCGACATCGCGCCCGAGACCGCGACCCCGCAGGCCGCGCCGCAGCAGCCCACCCAGGAGCTCACGCCCGCCAACAGCACCAGCACCACGGGCAACAGCGCGGCAACGAACGCCAACAACGCCGTCGCCGCCCCCGTGCACCTGCCGCCCGCCGAGCCTCGCCCCTGGTACCGCTCGCGTCGTTCTTTCTCCGCGAAGGGCCGCGGCGGCCGCGTCCAGGTCGCCGGCCTGGGCCTGACCTACACGGACCACGTGACCGGCGCGGTCCTCCTCGCCAACATCGACCTGGGCTTCCGCGCCCGCTCGCTGAGCGCGATCCTGGACCCGACGGGTCGCCGCGCCCGCGCCCTTTTCCTGATCCTCGCGGGCCTCGAGGAGCCGCAGGCCGGCCGCATCGTGGCCGCCCCCTCGCGCTCGCTGGCCGCGCGCCTCGCGGGCCGCATCGGCTCGGTCGCGCTGATCCGCGCGGACTCCCCGCTCGACGAGTCCCTGACGATCCGCCAGAACATCCTCGCGCCCCTATCCGCGACGGGCTCCGTCGCCGACTGGGATAACCTCGTGGGTGCCCTGCAGATCACGGGCCTCGCCCAGCGCGTCGACCTGCGCCCCTCTGAGCTCTCCGAATGGGAGCGCTTCAAGGCCCTCATCGCCCGCGCGATCGTATCCGGCGCCGAGGTCTTCCTCATCGAAGACCCGGTCTCCCTACCCGCCGCTGCGCGCGAAGAACTCGGCCCCCTCCTGCGTTCCCTCGCGGACGCGGGCTGCGCGGTCGTTATCGCGACCCCGAACGCCGAGGTCGCGGCTGCCTCCGACCGCGCGATCCTCCTGACGAACGGCCGGGTTGCGCTCGACGCACCCAACCCCTCGGCCGCGATCATCGCCGCCTCCCTGGAAGCCAACCCCGAGGACCCGAAGGCCCTCCTCGGCCCGATCCCCTCGGCGCTGCCCGCCTCCTTCGACGAGGTCGTCTCCCCCACCGGGTCCGCCTCGGCCCCCGCGTGGCACCCGCTCGGCACCTCCGACGAGGCCGGGGCGCAGACCTCGGACGCTCAGCAGGCCTCCGAACCCGAGGAAACCGACCCGGCCGAGGCCGCCCTGGACGCCGCGCTGGCCCCGGCGCGGGCGAAGGAGGACAATGACGCGCGTGCCCGCGCCTCGTTGGGTTCGCGCCTGGCGCGCCTGAACTCCCAGATCGCGGCGGTCACCTCCTACATCACCACCCATCGCGGGGCGGTGGGCCCCTCCGCGCGCACGGCCCTGTCGGAGGCCTCGCGCCACGCGAACGCCGCCACCACCATGCAGGCCTCCAATGCGGCCGCGGCCCTGGCGGAGGTGGCGGCCGGGGAGCCGCTGGTCGCCCAGGCCCAGGCACTGGCGGAGGCGGATGTGCGCAATTCGGGCGCCTGGAGCCAGTGGGGCGGCGGCGGGGAGCCGGGCTGGCAGTACGGCGGCTGGGGTCGGCGGGGGTGGACTCAGGGACCGCCTCCGCGGCGGAGCAAGGGCATCGACGTCGGCTCCCTCATTCTGGGCGGCCTGATCATGAGCGGCCTGGACGACATCTTCGACTGAGGCTCCGCCCGCCGGTCCCGGCGCTCCCCGATCCGCCCCGACTCCGACTCGCCCTGAGCGATACGACAATCGCCGTCTGGCCGTACGGAGCGGATTCGTGGGAACCTGACCCCCAATCCGACGACCGCCGACGGCGGAGCCCGCTCCGGGCGCCCCGACGCCGTCGGCGGGAACGAGAATGAGAAAGGCACCAACCCCATGGCTGAGAAGCAGTCGATCCTGGGCCGCATCGCCCAGCTCACCCGCGCCAATATCAACGCGCTCCTCGACCGGGCCGAGGACCCTCAGAAGATGCTGGACCAGCTCGTGCGGGACTACACCGCCTCCATCGGCGAGGCCCGCGACGCCGTCGCTCAGACCATCGGCAACCTGCGCCTGGCCGAGAAGGATCACGCCGCCGATCTGGCCGAGGCCCGCGACTGGGGCAATAAGGCCCTGGCCGCCTCCCGGAAGGCGGACCAGATGCGCGCCGCCGGCGACGGGGCGGGCGCGGACAAGTGGGACTCGCTGGCCAAGATCGCCCTGACCAAGCAGATCAACGCCGAGAACGAGGCCAAGGCCGCCGAGCCGATGATCGCCTCGCAGCGCCAGGTCGTCGAGCAGCTCAAGACCGGCCTGCAGCAGATGGAGGTCAAGC
>ERZ772921.1162-NODE-1162-length-15631-cov-9.623395_pt1 | contig 15631 bp, 17 predicted proteins | sample MGYA00512117_ERZ772921 | MGnify/ENA primary metagenome ERZ772921 (study PRJEB29015, sample SAMEA2737944) | human oral metagenome | biome: human oral; feature: human-associated habitat; material: dental | place: China | collected 2150 ... | reverse complement strand
CAGCGGGGCTTTCTCCTGTCGGAAGGATGATTCAGCACCACCCATCCTGACAGCCCAGGCCCCGCTGCCCCCAACGCCCCATGACTACAACCTCATGACCCACAACAGTTAGCCCTCCGAGCTCCCACGTCGCCACCTGGACAATGCCCGCGGTTTCGGAGAGCCTGCCGTAGAGAAAGCTCAAGGTGTCGGAGACCTGGGCTGAGGCCACTGCCCGGGCCAGGTCCTGCGGTGAGGCGTAGGTGTCGCCGTAGCCGGGTGCCAGTAGCGCGGTCGTCAGCCCCGTCACCGCAGGTAGCGCCACGAGCCAGACCCGCTCGTGGGAGAGCGCCAGACGGGCCGACTGCCGGACCGCATCGAGACTCCGCGGAAAGGATGTCATCGCGCCGCCGCCTCATAGTGCTGGAGGAAGACCTCGTCCAGGGATGCCGGGGTGCAGGTGACCTCCTGCGCGCCGGCGGCCAGCAGTTGTTGCAGCGTGGCCGGGACGCGGTCCGTGGGAACCGAGACGCTCAGGCGGCCGCCGGCGTCGGGCTGGGGCAGGGCGACCCGGGTGGGATCCTTGGACGGGCTCCGTTGGAGGTCGCGCTCGCGGTGCGGCCACCACGACCACCGATGACGCCCGGGAGGTGGGCTCTGCTCAGGAGGCAGCACGCAGGTGATCCGGGAGGCCCGCAGGTGCCTCAGCTCCTCGAGCCGCCCCGACTCCACGGTTCGTCCGTCCTTGATGATCGTCACCGAGTCGCACAGGCGGTCGACCTCAGCCATGATGTGGCTCGACATGAGCACCGTGCGCCCCTGGCCGGCCACGTCACGAACAGCGTCGACGAATACCTCCGCCTGGAGCGGGTCGAGCCCGGAGGTCGGCTCATCGAGGATGACCAGGTCGCACGGTGCCGCCAGCGCCGCCACGAGCATGACCTTCTGCCGGTTGCCCTTGGAGTAGGAGCGGACCGGCTTGTGGGGATCCAGCCGGAAGGCCTCGATGAGCTCGGCCTCGCGGGCCCGGTCGCGTCCGCTGCGCAGGGCGGCCAGGGCATCGAGGGTCTGCGCCCCGGTGAGTGCGGGCCACAGCGCCACGTCGCCCGGGACGTAGGCGCACCGGCGCGTGATGCGCTCGGCGTCGTGGCGCGGATCCATGCCCAGAACCCGCACCAGGCCACTGTCTCGGCGGTACATGCCCAGAAGGACGCGGATCGTCGTTGACTTCCCCGCGCCGTTGGGCCCCAGGAAGCCGTGGATCTGGCCCGTCTCAACTGTCAGGTCGAGACCGTCGAGCGCGCGGAAGGAGCCGAAGGTCTTCACCAGCCCTGAGGCGTCGATGGCGGGGGAGTGGTGCCGTGCGGGCAGGACGAACGCTGTTGGGGAGGCTGTGGTCGTTGGCATATCCCCAGGGTGAGGTGTGACGCGGCGTCGTACGCAAAGCCGACGCAGCAACGTCCGGGCGCGTGCGGTCTATTCGTCCGAGCGCCATCGATCGATGGCGTCGAGGAACTCCCGCTCCAGGGCCCGGACGAGTCGCGGGTCGAGGTAACGGGTGGTGGCGACGAGGTGGAAGAGCGAACGTACCGCCTCAGCATCGACGCTGCTCGCCAGGGCCTCGAGGCGCTCGGGCGTCAGCTGGTCCTCCAGACGGGAGACGGTGATTCGTGCGCGCTGCCCGATCTGCGTGTCCGAGAGCTCAGCGGGATCCTGCGAGTAGAGCGTCAACGACTCGGCGTCGTAACGGGGGTCGGGATCGACGAAGAGGAACTCGGCCTCCGGCGGCATCTGTCCCCGGTAGCAGGCCAGATCGGTCAGGTCCCGCTCCCTGCGCACAGCGGTGCGGGTGGCCTCGTCGGGCGCGGCCTGCTCCATCCGGTCGAAGAAGGCCGCCATGCGCGGGGACATCGGTGAGACGGTCGAGCCGGTCCTGGCTCGCTCCAGCAGACCGGAGAGCATGTCCCTCTGCCCGGTCACCTCGGCCAGATGCTCCTCGACGGAGCTCAGTGCCCCGGCGAGGTCCTCGACGATGGAGCCGGCAACGGGATCGACTGCTGAGATCGCGTCGTCCATCCCGTTCGCGGGTGCGTCATCGATCCGCAGGACGGCGGCGTTCGCCTCGGACTCGCCGAGGACGCGCTTGATGGTCTCCAGGGACACTCCGGCCTGCACCAGCCAGCGTATTCGGGACAGCCGGGCCACATGTCCCAGGTCGTAGTCGCGCCACCCTCCGCGCTCGGCGGGGACCGGAAGCAGCCCCAGCGAGTGGTAGTAGCGCACCGTGCGCACCGTCGTCCCGGTCAGCTCGGCGATCTCGGCAACGCGCATGGGGACAGTCTCGCACGGCACGGGAACGTCGGGCCCGCACCGGTGCTGACGGGCCGAGTCGGCTCTGGAGCCGCTGATGATCGACGGTCGCCGTTCGCTCGTAGGAGGAGGGTGGGCACCTCACCCCGTTCATCGGGTGCCCGCCTCGTTGCTACCGTGCTCGCGTGAGTGCGGTGAGTCTGTGTTCTGCCAGCTACAGGATCAGTGGTGCCGAGTCGCACGCGCTCAACGATCCGTCCGTGGTGGAGTCGGTTCTCCGCGATGCCGCCCGGGAGGCGGGGCTGACAGTCGTCTCCGGAGCCCGCCATCGGTTCGACCCTCAGGGCGTCAGCGTCGTCGTCATCCTGTCCGAGTCGCATATCGCCGCCCACACCTGGCCCGAGAGCGGAACAGCCTACGTCACACTCACCAGCTGCCGTGAGCTGGACGGGGCGACGGCCGAGGCGATCGGCGCCCTCCTGGTGCGGACGCTGCGGGCCGAGTCGGCCGTCACCGGGATGGTGGTCCTGTGAGCGGGATGAGAGCCGATCTGAGCGTCGGCGAACGACTGCGGTGCGACGGAGCGCGGCTGCGCGTCGAGGGCTGCCTGCTGTTCAAGGAGTGGGATCGCCAGGATGGGCGGTACTGCTACTGGGAGGAGTGGCGGCTGTCGAGGACGACCGAGTACGGCGTGCAGGAGATGTGGGTCGAGCTCGATCACGACGACGGCCGGGTCCACCTGTACGAACCACTGCCCTTCGCCGAGCTGCCCGACCCCGGCTCCCTCGCTCCGGGGCAGATCCTCACCCTCACCAGCGGTACCGATGTCTATCACGATGTCTACGCCGCGCGCGTCGCCGAGGTCGGCGTCGGCGTTCTCGAGCAGGCACTGGGAACGACTGCCTGCGGTCTCGCCCAGGGCCAGGAGATGATGTACGCCGAGATCGAGCTGACCGATGCCCGGGGCGCCACGAAGCAGGTCACCGTGGACAGTCACGGATTCCGGGATCTCGTGTCCTATCGGAAGCGGCCGCTGACCCGTACGGGGCAGCGACGGCTGTTCGGGAAGGTGATCGCCGCGGGAGGCCCTGGTCATCGGGACTCGGCGGACTCGTCCGAGCGCTGGTCGGTCCCCGAGATCCTAGTGGTGGCGCTGGTCGTCGTCCTGTGTCTCGTGATGATGGCGTGCTGCGACGACGACGATGACGGCGGTGGGGTCTTCTTCTGGAGGCGGCGCTCCGTGTACGGCGGCGGTGGCAGGGGAGTGGGCAAGTGACGGCGTCGTGGATGCAGGGGGTGTTCACCGAACGGCCGCGGGACGATCAGGAGTCTCCAGAGGCGTCCAGGGAGATCCATCGCCATCATCATCGCGGTGACGATCAGCGGGTGAGCCGCGATGACCGTGGGGGCCGGGAGAATACGGCCCTGTTCGCAGCCGCTCTGCTGGTCGCGATCGGCGGGCTCATCTACGAACTCATCCTGGGCACGGCGGCCTCCTACCTCATCGGCGACTCCGTGCTCAGCTTCAGCCTGGCCACCGGCATCACCCTGTTCGGCATGGGGATCGGCTCCCTGCTGGCGAGCCGGGTTCACGGTGCTCCGGCAACCGTCTTCGCGGTCAATGAGATCCTGCTCGGACTGATCGGCGGCAACTCGGTCCTCATCCTCTACGCGGCCTTCGGGCTGACCCGGGTGTACTGGACGGTCTTCGGGGCGATCAGCCTGCTGATCGGGATCCTCATCGGCCTGGAGATCCCCCTGCTGGTCAAGACCTTCGCCCAGTTCGGCAGGGGTTCCTCGGTCGAGCTGCTCAGCAGGATCCTGGCGATCGACTACTTCGGGGCGCTCATCGCCTCGCTGCTCTTCCCGCTGGTGCTGCTTCCTCAGCTGGGCCTCATGCGCGGCGCCTACCTGGTGGGCGCGCTCAATGTCGCGGTGGCCATGGTGGTGCTCCGTCTGGTCGATGCCTCGCGTCGAGTCATCGCGGCGGGCACGGCCGCGGCGGTGGCGCTGGTGGGGCTGTACTGCGGGGCGAGCCGTCTGGAGCGGGGCATCGACGGCCGGATCTACGGAGATCCCGTTGTCTACTACGAGCAGACCCCGTACCAGAAGATCGTCCTGACCAAGTACGGGGAGGATCTGCGCATGTACCTCAACGGGCAGCTGCAGTTCTCCAGCCTGGACGAGGCCCGCTACCACGAGACTCTGTCGGCCAGTGCCATGACCTCGGTGGCCGATCCCGCCCGGGTCCTCATCCTCGGCGGCGGCGACGGCCTCCTGGCCCGCGAGGTGCTGCGCTACGACGACGTCGAGCGCGTCACCCTGGTGGACATCGACCCGAGCATGACGGAACTGGCCCGTACCAGCCCCGTCCTGACGGAGCAGAACAACGGCTCCCTGTCCGACCGGCGCGTGGAGATCGTCAATGCCGATGCCTTCAGCTACACCGCTGAGGCCGGCCAGACGTACGACGTCGTCATGGTCGATCTGGTCGATCCGTCCAACGAGAAGCTGGCCAAGCTCTACTCCGTTGAGTTCTACCGCCAGATCGACGCGCTCCTGGCCGGCGATGGCGTCATGGTCACCCAGGCCACCTCGTCGTTCTTCTCCCCGCACGCCTTCTCCATGGTGGCCAGCACGGTCGCCGCCGGACAGCCCGATCGCGGAGTCCACTCCTTCACGGTCAATGTGCCGTCCTTCGGCGAGTGGGGCTTCGTACTGTCCACCCGCACGCCCGAGCAGCTGCTCGCCGGGCCGCTGCCGGACGGGCTGGTCTACCAGAGCGACCGGTTGCTCCACTTCCTCATGGTGGACGACCCGCCATCCGTGGAGCAGACGGAGCCGTCCACACTCCTGCACCCCAGGATCGTGGAGACCTACAACAACGACATGACCCAGTGGCGCTACTACTGACCCGCTCGCGACCCGCTCGGCCGGCGGAGCATCCGGCCGTGCCGCGCCCGATGCCGGGTGGCGGCACCGGGAGGGGCCCGTCTTTCCGCCGACCCTCGACTCGTCCTCTCCCGGCTGCTCACCTCCGGAGCCTGATGGTCAGCCGGGCGGCGAGGCCGACGATCGGGACGCAGCCGAGCAGTGTCACGAGCGTCTCCATATCCGGGAAGCTGACGATGTGGATCACCGATGTCAGCGCTGCCGGCCGGATGACGGCGATGCCTGGGCCAGCTCACGCCCCCAGTCGCGGGCCGCCGCCTCCTCGCCGTCGCCCAGGGGGCCCTGGCCCGACGTGACGAGGAAGCTCTTGACGGCTGGCTCGCCTCGGCCCGCGCGTCGCAGCGTCTTGGCGATCGCCTTGGCCGCCGAGCCGCTCAGCCAATTCCTTCCGACGACCGTGTCGAAGGCGGCCACGCGAGTGGAGGCCGGGATCGAGACCGCCGCCAGCCACTCGCGTACACCCGTGGCCGAAGTTGTCGCCCCCTGCTTCTTGCAGGCCGTCGCTCGAGTGCCGGCGGTCGGCAAGCCCCGGTTGTGAGTCGGGGCGCCTAGGACGAGCCGGTCGAGGTCCGCGGGCAGGACATCGGGCGCTCGGTCGACGTCGAGGACGCGGGCCTGCGCCCCGGTCTCGCTCAGCCCGGCGGCGATGGCCTCGGCAATGGTGCGGGTGCTGCCGAAGTACGACTCGACGATCACGAGCGCTGCCGTGGTTCCGCTCGATGTGTTCTCTGTCGTCACGATGTCCTCCTTGGTGCTGGTAGCGGCGTCATGGGCCCAGGTTCGGGTGCGACGCGACGTCGCACGCAAGCAGAGTCGCTTGAGCCGGGCGTTCTGGGCGACGCGCATGCAACGAGTCATGCACCGTGACGGGGAGTCTTCTCGAATTCCGAGAAGAGCACTCGCTGCGACCCGTGTCGCTTCCGGTCGAGTCGGCGCGGAACTCCGGGCCTCGGTGACGCCTGCGCGGAGGGAGGGGCGAGGTCGTAACAGAACCGATATTGACAGCGGCGACACGGTGCCTAAACTACGAACTGCGTCGAGGCTTTGAGCCCTGATCCTCACAGCACTGCCTAGGAACGACTATGGTCTTCTGCACGTCCTACTCGAATCGATGTCGCGTTCGGTGAGAATGCGCTGATGTGCGTCATAGGCAATCTTACGCCGATGATGACTATCGGAGAACTCTGACGAGGCGCTGGCCCTTTTTTCTCCGAAAGACCATCTGATCGTCCTTCGATATGGATGTCGTGCCCGACGACGGTTATTCGTGTTTCCCGTGACTATCCGGCCGGGGTGTGTCGGTGTCGGGTCGATCGGCGCCAGAGGAAGAACGACGCTACGAGTTCTACGAGCACAGGGCCGCATTGGGCCTGTCCCGCCGTGCGGCCCCACCGCGACCGTCCCTTGAGCAGACGTTATATAACGGCGTGAGGGACCAGTCCTGACTAGTCCCGATCAGTGCATGGGTGGCGGAGTCACTAAATGACTGGAAAGAGAGGAATGGATGTGATTGGTCGACTTTGGCCATTCATCATAGGAGGCGTCGCGCTCGGGCTGGACGCCTATATGATCGCAGGGCTGCTGCCCGCGATCGCGGAGAACCTGGCCGCCACCGAGGGCGTGACCGGGCTCGGGGTGACCGCCTTCACCGGGGCCTATGCGGTCGCGGGGCCTCTGCTCGCCGGTGCCGCGGGCCGCCGCTCCAAACGGGGACTCGCGATCGCCCTGTCGATGTTCACTCTGGGCAACCTTGTCACGGCGGGCGCGCCCAACATCGCCGTATTCCTCATCGCCCGGGTGATCGCCGGCGCCGCCGCGGGCGTGTACTCGCCCCTGTCCTCGGCCGTCGCGGCGGCATCCGTATCGGAGGAGCGCCGCGGCCGGGCTCTCGGTCTCGTCCTGGCCGGGCTGGCGATGGGCACCGTGTTCGGCGTCCCGCTGGGCCTCCTGCTCGGAGGCCTGACATCGTGGCGGGTGAGTATCCTGCTCATCACGATCGTCGGGGCGCTGGCCCTGATCGGCATCTTCTCCTCCTGGGGGCGTGAGCTGCCCGGCGTGGACGCCCCCTCCCTGGTCGCACGCCTGCGCTCGATCGGATCCGGACCGAATCTCATGACCGTCACCGTCACCCTGTTCACCGGGATCGCCTCCCTGGGCCTGTATACCTACATCGCTTCGCTCCTGGGCGATACCGGCCTCGCCTCCCATCCCACGGCCGGCATCTGGGCCTGGGGCGTGGGCGGAGCCGTCGGCGTCATGCTCATCGGCCGCCTGGTCGATCGGGTCGGCGACTCGCTCCGCGTCACCGCGGTGATCCTGGCCCTCCTGACGATCGTTCTGGTCGTGCTCGGCACCGGCCCTGCCGTATGGCTGCTGGCGGCCGCGCTGTTCGCCTGGGGCGCCCTGGGATGGTCCTCCCTGGCCCCGCAGCAGGACACGCTGCTGGCGACCAATCCGCGGGACGGGGCGACCGCGGTCGCCGCGAATGCCTCGGCGAACTACCTCGGCTCCGCGATCGGGTCCGCCCTCGGCGCGGGCGTGCTCGCCGTCGGAGTGGCCGGCACGAACCTGGCCCTGCTCGCCGCCATCCCGGCCCTGCTGGCACTCGCCCTGCAGCTGCTGCGCATCCGCATGCACCGCACCGCATGACACCGGTCGCGAACGGCGACCACGACGAGAAGAGATGAGAGGGAAAGGAATTCTCCATGTACGCGGACACGGCTCTCGAGCGTCTCGACGATCTTAAGCGGGAGGGCAGTTACCGGACCTTCGTGACCCTCAATCGGCATGCTGGACGGTATCCCATGGCTACGGTCAAGCGTGATGGCGGCATGTATGAAGATGTGCAGGTCTGGTGCAGTAACGACTATCTGGCCATGTCTCAGCACCCGACGGTCATCGCCGCGATGCAGGACACCGCCGCTCGCTACGGCGCTGGGGCCGGCGGCTCCCGTAACATCGGGGGCACCCACGAGGAGGTCGCTCTTCTCGAGGCGGAGATCACGGACTGGTTTCGCAAAGAGCGTGCCCTGGCCTTCCCGACGGGCTACGGCTCCAATGATGCTGCGTTAGAGGCATTCAGTATGATATATCCGGATCTGCTGATCTACAGCGACGCACTCGATCACGCGTCCATGATCTCCGGGATCCGCCGTAATAAGAATGGTCGTCGTGTGTGGCGCCACAATGATTTGAATCACCTCGAGGAGCTTCTCTCCGCCGACGACCCATCTACACCCAAAATCATTGCGCTGGAATCCGTGTACTCCATGGACGGCGATACGGCCGACCTCCCCGGAGTCATCGACCTCGCTCACCGGTACAACGCCCTGACCTATCTCGACGAGGTTCATGCTATCGGACTCTACGGGGAGCAGGGGCGCGGGATCGCCGATCGAGAGGGCGTCCTCGACCGGATCGATGTGATCCAGGGGACGATGGCGAAGGCCATTGGCGTGATAGGAGGGTTCATCGCGGGTCCCGACTGGCTCGTCGACGCCGTGCGCAGCTTCGCTCCGGGATTCATCTTCACGACCTCCATGCCCCCGGCGGTGGCTGCCGCCTGCCGGGCGAGTATCCAGATCGTCCGTGCCGACGATCACGCACGTGATCTACTGCAGAGCCGAACCGCGCAACTGCGACACGAACTGGATGTTCGCGGCATCGAGATCATGTCGTCCTCGACGACGCACGTGCTTCCGGTTCTCATCGGCGACGCCCGCGATTGTCGGGCCGCCGCGGCGATGCTACTCGATGAATACGGGATCTACATCCAGCCGATCAATCCGCCGACAGTGCCGCCGGGCACCAGTCGCTTCCGCATCAACGCCACGCCTGCTCACACTGCGGAGCAGGTCACCCGCCTCGCCGATTCCCTTGATGAGGTCTTCGCTCGCCTGGGAATCTCCGAGAACAAGAAGAGTGTCCGGTAATTCGATGACGCGCGTCGCCCACTCGACAGTCGCAGTGCGACGGGCCACCCGCGCCGATATCGAGTCCGTGCTGGCATTGCGCCGGAGTCTTCTTGCCGCTGGCGAGGCTCATTGGGCCCGAGGCGATGCTGGCGGCTGGGAGGCGGCCTATCGTGCGCAGTTGGAGGAGGAGATCAACGGAACCGTGTCGGCGCAGGCGACCTTTCTCGCGGTCGCGGACGCTGCGCCCGTGGGCGTGGCGACCGCGATCATCGATCGTCGCTTGGCCAATCCTGCTAACCCGAAGGGCTTCGAGGGCTGGATTCAGGGCGTCTATGTTAACAGGTCCGCCCGAGGACTCGGACTCGGCACCGCCCTGACCCGGGCGGCCGAGGACTGGCTCGCCGCCCGTGGTGCGGATGCCATCTACTTGGATTCCACTCCGAGTGCACTGCGGATGTACGCGCGCCTGGGCTACGTGATCAACGACGAAACGCACCTCAGGAAGGAACTGCATTGACTCTGAGAATCGACCTCATCGGCGCCGGTTACGCCGGTACGCGGCTCGTCCGAGCCTTCGAGCACGTCGCCGCGGGAAGGGGGGAGGATATCGATGCGCGCACTTATTCGCGCGCGGACACTGCCGCACTGCCCGATGATCCTGCGCGGATTCATCTGATGTATGAGGGTGCTGATGTCGTCATCAACGCCGCCAATGACGACCAGCATCTCAGTATCCTCAATATTCTTCAGCACGTCGACGGATTCGTCCTCTCGGAGAAGCCCCTCGTTGCGCCTCAAGATTCCGTTCCTGATCGCTGGGCGGGGGTGTGGGAGAGTGGCGACAGATTTGCTATGAACTGTATCGAACGTTATTCTCCGGCAGTTGACCACGTCCTCGCCCAGACACGTCGACGCGATCTGCGGATCGCACGGATCGACTTCACCTGGGCGAAGAACCGCTTCGATGACCCGCGGCCCACTGTGGGCGTCGTCAGCGAGGTCGTACATCCGCTCGATTTGTGCTGCTACCTCACTGGCGCATCGGCTGAGGATGTTCATCTGCACAATGCTGCGGTCATCAACTCCGACTATACCAGTCTTACGGATGACACTCCCGAGTCCGTGCAGATCATGGCGAGTATGAATGACGTCGCCGTCACAGGATACTCGAGTTTCGCTCATCCTGACCGACGACGCGCATTTGATATCATTCTCGTCGGCGACGACGGCGCCCGGGAATACGTGGAGCTCATTTTTGACGACCCCGGCTGGGATCACGACCGTCTTCGGCACTGGAGCGCCGACGGCGCCCAACCGTGCCAGGACACGGCTTTCATCACCGGTGGTACGGCCCCGGAGACGTGCGGGAAGCTCTGCCTATTCGCCGAGGATGTCCTGTGGGGCGATCATGGCCGCCGCTACACCACCTTCGTTGAAGCCGCTGGTCTGCAGCGCCTTCTCGCCGATATTCATCGTTTCTCCCAGGACGCGCTCTCGTTGCGATATGGTCGAGGACCACGTCGAACGACCCTCGATAGGAACAACCTCGAGCGGCTCGGCTGACGACGTGGGCCTTCGGAACTCTTCGGAGACTCTTCAGAGGCTCCGCCCGGGCGCCTCGAAGGTGCTGCACTGCTGGACCGACCCGGAGTCCATGCCGGTCGTGAACCAGCGGACCCGCTGCTCGGAGGATCCGTGAGTCCACGAGTCGGCGTCCAGCGACTCGGCCGTCGCCGCCATGCGGCACTGGGTGTACTGGTCGGCGGCGCCACGCCTCCCGCCCGAGGTGGAGACGCGGTTCGGATCGATCTTGATATCGCGGTTGAAGCTCATGGTGACCTCGGGGGAGGGAGGGGCCGAAGCCAGCGTAACGTCGCGCCGGCGCTCGTCCGAGTACGCTGGCGACGTGCTCTACGACCTGCTGTACAAGACCGTCCTGACGCGTACCGACCCCGAGCTGATCCACGACGCATGCATCAAGGCCATCGAGGTCACCAGCAGGATTCCGCTCGCGCGCGATGCGGTGAGGCAGATGTGGGGGCGTCGCCCCATCCTCCCCGTGCCCAGCGCCAACCAGGGCGGTCCCTTCGCGCGACCCGTGCCGGGTCTGCTCGGCCTGGCGGCCGGCATGGACAAGGAGGGGCGGGCCGTGGAGGGCATGGACATGCTCGGCTTCGGCTTCGTCGAGATCGGCACCTTCACGGCCCGCGCCCAGGGCGGCAACGACAGGCCCCGCATGTGGCGTCACCCGCGTACCCGCGCGATCCGCAATCGTATGGGATTCAACAACCCCGGTGCCGACGAGGCCGCTCGGCGCCTGCGGGCCCTGCGGGCGACCGCGCGCGGCCGCTCCATCGTCGTGGGCGCCAATATCGGCAAGACGAAGGCCACGGCACTGGTCGATGCCGTCGAGGACTACCGCTACTCCGCCGGCGTCGTGGCGCGCTGGGCCGACTACCTGGTCGTCAATGTCTCCAGCCCGAACACGCCCGGCCTGCGGACCCTCCAGAACGTCGACGCGCTGCGCCCCATCCTGGAGGCCGTGCGCGAGGCCGGCGACGCCGCCGCGCGCCGCCACGTGCCGCTCCTGGTCAAGATCGCCCCCGACCTGGCTGACGAGGACATCGACGCCGTGGCGGACCTGGTGACGCGAATGGGACTGGACGGCGTCGTCGCCACCAACACCACGATCGACCACGACCTGGGCGAGGGCGGTCTGTCCGGCGCTCCGCTGCTGCCGCGCTCCCTGGAGGTCGTGCGCCGCCTGCGCGCCCGATTGGGGGAGGGTCCCACCATTATCGGGGTGGGCGGCATCTCCTCCATCATGGACGCCGAGCTCATGCTCGATGCGGGCGCGGATCTGCTCCAGGCCTACTCCGCCTTCGTCTACAACGGCCCGGCCTGGCCCGGTCGCATCAACCGGGCCCTGGCCACGACACGTCGGCGATCATGACGGGTGGCCATCGGCCGGTCTCTGATAACCTGATCGCAGCCTGCGCCACGACGCGGGAAGAGGGATAAGGGGCTGCCTGTGAGGTCGGGCTGGCAGCCGCAGTCGTCAACCTCTCGGACCTGCCTCTCAATGCCCATGAACATCTCCGACCCCTCTTCCTCATCCAGCGCATCCCTCTCCTCCTCCGGATCTCCCGACTCCTCGACGTCCTCGGAGTCCCCCGTGCGCACCCTTCTGGACGCGGCCGGGCCCGGCTTCCTCGTCTGCGCCTACCTGGGCCGTCTTCCGGCCGCCATGAACCAGCTCGGCCTGCTCCTCGTCGTTTCCGCCGCGGGGCGGAGCCTGGCCCTCGCGGGCGCCGTGGTCGCCGCCGTCGGTCTGGGAACCGCATTCGGAGCGCCGTTCATCGGTCGTCTGCACGATCGCGCAGGCGCCTGGAGGGTCACCACCTGCGCACTTGTGATCCAGATGGCCGCGCTGATCGCCATCTGGGGCGCGTTGAGTCGTGCGCTGGCCGACTGGATCATCCTGGTGGCCGGCGCCATCATGGGCATGGCCAATCCGCAGGCGGGATCGGTCGCGCGTGCCGTGTGGTCCTCCATCGCGCGCGCCGGCGGCCCGCCCGTCCGCGCCCTGAGGATCGTCCGCGTCGGCATGGGCTGGGAGACGGCGGCCGACGAGACGAGCTTCGTCCTCGGGCCCGTCGCCGCCGGGGGCCTCGTCGTCCTCCTGGGAGCCCGGGGGACGGTCGTGGCGCTCGGGGCTCTGACCCTGCTCGGCGAGGGACTGTTCGTCGCGTGGCTGCTGGCCCACCGGCGCATCGGCCGTTCGGGGCCGGACCGGGCGCGATCCGATGGCGACCGGAGCGCGCTGCGCGGCGCCTCCTCCGGGGCGCCTGTGGGCGATCTCCTTCCCGTTCTCCTCACCGTCATGGGGATCGGCGTCGTCTTCGGCACGACTCAGACGGCGCTGACGGCTGTTCACGCGGCCCACGGCACGCCGGGACTCACCGGTCCGGTCTACGGATCCATGGGGATCACCTCCGCCCTGGTCGGCTTCATGAGCCCGGGCCTGCGCATCGGGCGCCTGCGGAAAACCGCTGTCGGCGGAGCGATCGTGCTCCTGTGCTCCCTGGCGTTGATGAGCGTGCCGTCCACCGCGTTCGCGGAGGCCGTCATCCTGTGCCTGGGCGCGGCGGTGGGCATGACCCTGGTGACCTGCTACTCGCGGGTTGAGGAGCTCGCTCCAGCCGGTCGCGTCACCGGCGTCATGGCCATGGCGTCGACGGGCAACGTCCTGGGCGTCTCCGTGGGGAGCATGGTCACCGGAGCGATCGGCGACGACCTGCATCTCGGGAACCTGCCCGCCGCGGTGGCCGGCGGGTGCATCGTGGTCGTCGCCCTGGTCGAGGCCTGTCGGGCGGGTCTGCGGGGCCGTCGCTGAGCGCGGATGGCGCGCTGTGCCCGCCGAGGACGGCTGCTCCTCGACGGGCTGCCTCGCGCCTCATCGGTGTCGGCCGATACGACCGACACAGCCGGGTACGGCCAGGGCGATCGGGGCGATCAGCGCGATGCCGAGTCGTCCTCAGGCCGGGCGCCTCTCCGGGGAGCGGGTGAGGGCCGGGTCGCGCTCCACCACATCGCCCAGGGCGGTGTCGATGGCCTCCATGACGTCATCGCCGAGCCTCACGCCCGAGGCCTTGACGTTCTCGGTCAGCTGCTCGGGCCGGGAGGCTCCCACCAGGGCCGCGGAGACGTAGTCGTGCTGAAGGACCCAGGCGATCGCCAGCTGCGGCATGGTGAGCCCGGCGTCCGCGGCGATCGGACCCAGCTTCTGGACGGCGGTGAGGACCTCGTCGGTCATCCACCGGGCGATCATGTCCTTACCGCCCTTCTCATCGGTGGCGCGCGACCCGGCCGGCGGCCGCCGACCGGGCAGGTACTTGCCCGACAGGACTCCCTCGGCCATCGGGGACCACACGATCTGGCCCATGCCGAGCTCGGAGGAGGCGGGCACGACGCGGTCCTCGATGACCCGCCACAGCGCCGAGTACTGGGGCTGGTTGGACACCAGCCTGAAGCCCATCCGGGTGGCGAGCTCCTGGCCGGCGCGGATCTGGTCCGCGGTCCACTCCGAGACCCCGATGTAGAGGGCCTTGCCGGAGCGGACGACGTCGGCGAAGGCCTGCATGGTCTCCTCCAGCGGGGTCTCGTAGTCGTAGCGATGCGCCTGGTAGAGGTCGACGTAGTCCGTGCCCAGGCGGCGCAGCGAGCCGTCGATGCCCTCCATGATGTGCTTGCGGGACAGGCCGACGTCGTTGGGCCCCTTGGGGCCGATGGGCCAGTAGACCTTGGTGAAGATCTCCAGGCCCTCGCGCCGCTGTCCCGCGAGGGCCTTGCCGAGGACCTCCTCGGCTCGCGTGTTGGCGTAGACGTCGGCGGTGTCGAAGCTGGTGATGCCCAGGTCGAGGGCGGTGTGCACGCAGCGGACGGCGGTATCGGCCTCCACCTGGGAGCCGTGGGTGAGCCAGTTGCCGTAGGTGATCTCCGTGACCTTCAGGCCGGAGCTGCCGAGATGACGATAAGCGACCATGACCGCATCCTAGAGGCCCGGGAGAGGCCCGGGAGGGGCCCGGGGCCCGCCCGCCGCTCAGGACGGGTACTGGCGGCGCGCCACCTGCGGGGAGGGCTGACGCCAGCGGCGCAGGTTGAAGCAGCGCGAGAAGACGTACCAGAAGACCGTGCCCTGGGCCCTCACCTTGTCCTCCCCGAACTTGGCGTGCAGCCGGCGGCGTACCAGCCACCAGCACACCGCGGCGTCGATAATGGACAGGAGGAACACCGCGTACAGGCCCATGATGAGCATCAGCCCGATTCTGGGCACCCGTGTCTGGACACCGACCATAATGACGATGAGCAGGATGCTCAGCGGCATGAACGCCTCGCCCAGGCTGAAGCGGGCGTCCACGTAGTCGCGGATGTAGCGCTTGACCGGGCCCTTGTCGCGAGCCGGCAGGTAGCGCTCGTCGCCGGTGCGCATGGCCTCGCGCTGGCGCCTCCAGGCCTCGTCCTGCTTGGCCCGGGCCTGGGCCTTGGCCGCCTTGCGGTCGGTGGGGACGACCGGGTGGAGGCGACGCGCCTCGGCGTCCCTGCGCCTGGGGGTGGCGCGGCCCTTTCCACCGGATCTGGCGGGGGTTTCAACAGTCGGCTCGGGCTGGGGCGCAGCGGCGCGCTTCTTGAACAGCTTCACGTCGACAGGGTAGCGGCTCTCCCGCGATACCCTGCAAACCATGATCACCGCCGCCGCCCTGCGCTCCGCCGTCCACGACTCCTTCGAGGCGATCGTCTCCGACCTGATCGAGCTCGTCTCCATCCCCTCCGTGTCCGCCTCCAGCCACGACCAGGCCCATGTGCGCCGCAGCGCCGAGCACGTCGCCGACCTGCTGCGGGGTGCCGGCCTGGAGGCCGAGGTCCTCGCCGTCCGGGGACCCGACGGCGCCATGGGGCGCCCGGCGGTCCTGGCC
>ERZ772921.1158-NODE-1158-length-15664-cov-10.174066_pt1 | contig 15664 bp, 8 predicted proteins | sample MGYA00512117_ERZ772921 | MGnify/ENA primary metagenome ERZ772921 (study PRJEB29015, sample SAMEA2737944) | human oral metagenome | biome: human oral; feature: human-associated habitat; material: dental | place: China | collected 2150 ... | reverse complement strand
CAGAATGTCTGCCAGCACCACCACAGACCATGATAGCCTCGGCAGAATGTCTGCCAGCACCACCACAGACCATGATAGCCTCGGCAGAATGTCTGCCAGCACCACCACAGACCATGATAGCCTCGGCAGAATGTCTGCCAGCACCACCACAGACCATGATAGCCTCGGCAGAATGTCTGCCGGTACTACCACACCCCATGATAGCCCCGGCAGAATGTCTGCCGGCACCACCACACCCCATGATAGTCGCGGCAGAATGTCTGCCAGCACCACCACACCCCATGATAGCCCCGGCAGAATGTCTGCCGGCACATTCACAGGCTATGACGGCCTTTTTGCAGCATGTCAGTTCTTCCCTATTACGGGATTTTTAATGCAATAAATGCAGTGAAAGCGGGGGTTGCGATTAACGAAGCGCAACTTGAATGGGCGTTTTGGTGTGAGATTGTAAGACGCTCGTTTTGATTTGTGAAGGCCATACCTATCTTTGTTGCGTTGTTCTAAGAGAGAATTAGTTGAGTCTTTAACCAAAAGAGTGTATCTATGAAAAGAAGTACGATGCTTCTCCTGTGCCTTCTACTGAGCATAGGATGGACCGTTGCTCAAACGGTCAAAGTGAGTGGGACGGTAATATCCGATGAAGATGGGCAACCCATCATCGGTGCAGCCGTCACGGTGAAGGGCGCCTCCAACGTGGGGACTGTCACCGATGTGGACGGAAAGTACGCGCTGGACGTCCCGAGTTCTGCCAAGACGTTGGTCATCTCTTACGTCGGTATGCGATCGGAAGAGATCCCCGTCACGGACAAGCATGCGACGACCGTGCTGCGCGCTAACCTTGCGCTGGACGAAGTCGTGGTCACGGCAATGGGCATTTCACGCGAAAAGAAAGCCTTAGGCTATGCCGTGCAAGACGTCAAAGGGGATCAGCTGACCCAGGCGGCCAACACCAACGTGGCCTCCGCCCTGCAAGGCAAGGTCTCCGGTATCGACATCGCCCCGTCGTCGGGTATGCCCGGCGCCTCGTCGAAGATGACGATCCGCGGATCGCGCTCCTTCACGGGCGACAACACGCCGCTCTACGTCGTGGACGGTATGCCGATCACCTCCTCGAGCGACATCGGTACGGGCAACTCTGTGGTTGGTGCTGACTATGCGAACCGTGCTATAGACATCGACCCGAGCGACATCGAGAGTATCAACATCCTGAAGGGGCAGGCCGCCTCAGCGCTCTACGGTATGCGCGCCACGAACGGCGTCATCGTCATTACGACCAAGAGCGGCAAGGGTGCCCGCAAGGGTAAGCCGGAGATCACGGTGAATACGGGCTTCTCGTTCGAAAACCCCTCCACACTGCCGAAGTTCCAGACGGAATACGCGCAGGGTATCGGTGGTAAATACGTAGCTACCGACTCCCGCTCGTGGGGTCCGAAGATTGCCGACCTGGCTAACGACCCGAAGTATGGCGGTAACACGGACAATGACTACACGAAGGAGTCCGGGCGGAAGCCGGGGCAGTATTATGTCGTACAGCGTGCACGTGCGGGGCTCGATCCGTGGGCTACGCCGCAGACGTACGACAACGCCCGGGAGTTCTTCAACACGGGCGTGACGTGGAATAACTCCGTCAACGTGGCGCAGAACATGGACAAGGGCAGCTACTCCCTCTCGCTGGGTAACACCACCGCCGAAGGTATCGTACCCTCCACCGGTCTCCTCCGTTACAACGCCAAGCTGACGGCGCAAGCCACCCTGAACAACCACTGGACGACGGGCTTCAGCGGCAACTTCGCCACCTCCAAGATCAAGAAGCAGACGGGTGCCAACAACGGTATCATCGCCACGGTCTACGGTGTGCCCGCCAGCTACGACTTCAAGGGCATTCCGAACCACATACAGGGCGACCCCTACACGCAGAACACGTATCGCGGTACGGGCGGCTTCGACGGAGCCTACTGGGCTGTGGAGCATAACTCCTTCGTGGAGCGTTCGCAGCGCTTCTTCGGCAACGCCTACACGCAGTACGCTACGAACTTCGGCGACAGCCACAAGGTGACCGCTAAGTATCAGCTCGGCGTCGACGCCTACACCACAAACTACACCGACATCTGGGGCTATGGCCACTCCAATGGTCGCGGAGAGATTGAAGAGCAAAGCGTGACGAGCAACGAGCTGAACTCACTGCTCACCTTCACTTGGGCTTGGACGATCAATGACAATATGAACTTGGATGTGCTCTACGGCAACGAGTTCGTGCAGACGGCCAGCAAGTACAAGGACAACACGGGCAGCAACTTCAACTTCCCAGGCTGGGACCACATGAGCAACGCCACGGTGTACACCTCTTCCGGCACCTTCCACCGCACCCGTACGGTCGGCAACTTCGCCAATGCCTCGTGGGCTTATCGCAACATGCTCTACCTGAGCGCTACGATCCGTAACGACGTCGTCTCGAGCATGCCGCGCAACAACCGTTCGTTCACCTATCCGTCCGTTTCGCTCGGCTTCATCTTTACCGAGCTCGACGCACTGAAGAACAACTTCTTGACCTACGGTAAGCTGCGTGCCTCCTACGCGGAAGTTGGACAGGCAGGCACCTATTACGCTTCTTATTATACGGTACCAGGCTACGGCGGCGGTTTCTATAACGGCACCCCGCTGCAATACCCGATCGGCTCGGTGATGGCTTACACACCGTCGTATCGCATCTATGACCCGAACCTCAGGCCGCAGAACACGAAGTCGTACGAGATCGGCCTCGACCTCTCGTTCTTCAACGACCTCGTTTCGCTGAACTACACCTACTCCCGCCAGAACGTCAAGGATCAGATCTTCGACGTGCCCCTGGCCGCTTCCACGGGATACCAGAAGCTCAGGACAAACGGCGGATCGGTGCACACCAATGCACACGAGATCACGTTGAACATCGCCCCCATCCGCCGCAAGAACATTCATTGGGAGGTGGGCGTGAACTTCACCAAGCTCGACAACTATGTCGACGAGCTGGCCCCAGGCGTGGAAAGCATCATGCTCGGCGGTTTCGTCGATCCGCAAGTGCGCCTGAGCAAGGGCGATAAGTTCCCCGTGCTTTACGGTACGAGCTTCTTGCGCAACAAGAATGGCGATATCGTAGTCGATGAGAACGGTCTGCCGATGGCTGGCGAGAACAAGGTGCTGGGCGATGCTGCTCCCGACTTCCGCATGGGCTTCAACACCACGCTGGAGCTCTTCAAGTTCCGCCTCTCAGCCGTCTTCGACTGGAAGCAGGGCGGATCGATGTACGCCGGTACGGCTTACATGCTCGACTTCTACGGTGTGTCGCAGCGTTCGGCCGACTTCCGCAACAAGAAGGACTTCCTCTTCGAACGCCCTGCCGTGAAGCAGTTGGCTGACGGAAGCTATGCCCCGAACGACATCAAGATCAAGGGCGAAAACGCCTTCGACTACTTCAATGCCCTGTCACGCATTTCGGAAGCGGGCGTCTACAAATCCTCGTTCCTGAAGCTGCGCGAGATCTCGCTGAGCTACCCCGTTTATAACAAACCGTTCTTGAGTGTGACGGCCAACGTCTTCCTGCGCAACGTGCTCCTTTGGTCGGAGATGAACAACGGTATCGACCCCGAGTCCACGCAGGGTAACAACAACATGGCCGGATCTTTCGAGCGCTTCTCCCTGCCGGGTGCGCGCAGTTACGGCTTTGGTTTATCAGTCAAATTCTAAAACTATTACCACACAGAGATGAAAGCAATCAACAGCAATATCTGGAAGTGCATCTTGTTTCTCGCCTTAGGCTTTACGGCCCTGGCCTCATGCTCGGAAGATGCGATGGATCGGGTCAATGAAGACAACGATCACACCACGAGCGCACCCGCCAAATTCGTCCTGGCGGACGTCATCACCTCCACCGCCTTCAGCAACGTCGGCGGCGATCTGAACACCTACTTCTCCGCCTACACGGAGCACACCGTGGGCGTGGACAACCAGCTCTACAACGCCGAGATCCGCAACGGTGAACCCTCCGTGGCGTCCACCTTCAACAACGTTTGGGAGAACCTATACTCCACGCTGAAGAACGCACGCATTGTGATACTTACGGCATCGGACGAAGTAGCGGCTAACTACACCACCCGCGGCATTGCCGAGGTGCTGACTGCCATCAACAGCGCCCTCATCACCGACGCTTTTGGCGACACGCCTTATTCACAGGCTGCCCTGCCCCAGCTCAAGGACGGCAAGCCGCAATACATGGCGCCGAATGTCGACACGCAGGAGGCCATCTATCAGGCCATCATGAAGTCGCTCGACGACGCCATCGTCGACCTGCCCAAGGGTGACGCCAAGGACAAGGTCGGATCGTACGACTTCATCTACAAGGGCGACGGCGCCAAGTGGATCAAGCTGGCCTATGGACTCAAGGCGCGCTACACGATGCGCCTCCTGGCCCGCTCGAAGAATCGCGAGGCCGACCTCCAGAAGGTGCTCGAGTACGTCGACAAATCGTTTAAGAGCATCGACGATCAGGCCGCCTACGCCATCTACGATGCCAACAACCTCAACCCGCTCTTCGGCTTCCAGTGGAGCCGTGACGGACTGGCCGCCAGCAAGAGCTACAGCGACAAGCTCATCGAGCGTAAAGACCCGCGCCTGCGCCGCTTCTTCTGCATCGGGCAGGACCACCTGCCGAAAGGCTCGAAGCGCGTCACGATACAGATCAAGGGCGCCGATGATCCGGCCTTCCTCATGGCCGAGAACGGCACCGCCACCTCGATCAAGTATCACTACAACGTGCCCATCTTCTTCTACGCTCAGGTCTGCCCCACACTGCTGATGAGCTACCACGAACTGCTCTTCCTCAAGGCCGAAGCCCTGGCCCGTCTGAACAAGACGGCCGAGGCCGAAGCGGCGCTGAAGGAAGCCGTCGTGGCCGCCATCGCCAACGCAGAGATGGGTCTCAAGGGCGCCTTCAAAGCACCCACCGTAGCCGGTTACGGCGGCATCGAGGAGACCACCGAGGCCATCACCGAGAAGGAAGCCGAGGAGTATTTCGACAAGAACGTGAAGCCGCTCTTCACCGCCAACCCGCTGCGTGAGGTGATGATCCAGAAGTACCTCGCCATGCTGGGCGCCTTTGGCGAATCCACCGAGTGCTACAACGACATCCGCCGCATGAAGGCCCTGAAGGAAGACTTCGTCAAGCTCTCCAACCCCAAGCCCTTCCCGCTGCGTGCGCCCTACGGCGACTCCGACGTCTTGGCCAACCCGAAGGTGAAAGAGGCCTACGGCAACGGTCAGTACGTCTACAGCGACCCCGTCTGGTGGGCCGGCGGTAACCGCTGATCGAAGAGCCGATCGCTAAGAACGAAAAGCCGGGTGCGACTATAGGACAACCGCTCCCGGCTTTTTCCATTTCTTTGCCGCCGCTCCGGGCGGAGGCTCGGAAATACATTATTTCTGACTGTCGCAGAATTTACAAGGCTGGAAATACATTATTTCTGGCTGTCGTAGGATTTACAACGCCGGAAATACATTATTTCTGACCGTCGCAGATTTTACAACGCTGGAAATACATTATTTCTGGCTGTCGTAGGATTTACAACGCTGGAAATACATTATTTCTGACCGTCGCAGATTTGCAAGGCCCGGAAATACATTATTTCTGACCGTCGCAGATTTTACAGCGTCGGAAATACACTATTTTGATTCATCACAAATACACATCTATCAGATGAAAGAAGTCAAGACCATCGACGGGACATGGAGTACCCGTCTTACGCTCGGACTGCATGCCAATTTGCAGTCAACCCTTTACACCCTGATCCATCCGATCGCACCGGCCAAACTGTTGCTCGAGGCGTCGGACATCGACACTTGGAACGGCGGTATCCTCGAGGAAATGGAAATCGATCGCGAAGCCAAAAAGGCCGAAGAGACGGCCCTCCTCCGTGAGAAAGACGACACGCGCGACGAGATCCTCTGGGCCCTGATCCAAGAGACACGCCTGGCCGCCAAGTCGCCCATCAAGGAAAACCGTGCTCCTGGCGCCCGCTTGCTGATCGTGCTCAACACCTACAAAGACATCATCCGCGAGAACTATGCCTCCGAGACGGCTCACATCAAGGCCCTGCTCAACGACCTCGACAAGCCCGCCGCCGTGGCCGACCTGACTACGATCGGGCAGACCCGACTGGTGCAAATGCTTCGCACAGCCAATGAAGAGTTTGACAGCCTCTATCTCAAGCGCCTCGACTTTGACGCCGGCATCAAGAAGTTGCCCTCCAGCGCCTCGGTGCGTCAGAAGAACGACAAGATGACAGCCACCATTTTCCGTCACATCGAGACGGCTTACATGATGGCCGCATCAGACGACGACCGGAAGCTGATCAGCGACCTTATCGACCGCATCAACGCCGCCATTAACAAGACGAAGAACGTCTACAACACCTCTGGCAAGAGGAAAGAAGACGGCGAACCGAAGCAGCCCAAAGAACCCAAACAGCCCAAGGAGCCTAAGGATCCCAAGCCTACGCCCGACCCGAAGCAACCGGAGCAGCCGAAGAAGCCGGACGAGAAGCCGAAGGATCCAAAGAAACCCGACGACGGCAACCCCGACATCAAGCTGCCGGAGGAATAACGCTATGGCTCACTAAGAATAGCCGGATACAGGTGCCTGCCCTCTCCCTACCCGTGTCCGGCATTCTTTTTTTTACCCGAAACCTCATTCCCCATATTTCAAATGAGAAAATACATTCATCCCCTGGCCGCCTGCTCCTCTTTGCAGGCGCCTCATCATTCACTCTTCAAGCACAAGGCACAATGAACACGAACAAAACGGCAAGTTCTCCTCTCGATGAGGCTTTGTCACTGACTTCAGAATGGGACAAAGTGTTCCCCAAGAGCGACCGTGTGGAGCACCGCAAGGTGACTTTCCACAACCATTTTGGCCTCACCCTGGCCGCCGATCTCTACCTTCCCAAAGGCGCTACGGGCAAACTGCCCGCCATCGCCGTCTGCGGACTTTTCGGCGGTGTCAAGGAGCAGTCCAGCGGACTTTACGCACAGACACTCGCCGAGCGCGGCTTCATCACGCTGGCCTTCGACCCCTCCTTTACGGGTGAGAGTAGCGGCCATCCGCGCGACGTCTTCTCGCTCGATATCAACACGGAAGACTTCCAAGCCTCCGTCGACTACCTCTGCAACCTCGACGGCGTCGACCCTGCACGCGTCGGCATCCTCGGCATCTGCGGCTGGGGTGGCATCGCGCTCAATGCCGCCGCTAACGATCCGCGCATCAAAGCCGTCGTGGCGAGCACCATGTACGACATGCCACGCATCGGAGCCTGGGGCTACAACGACAGCGGCACGGCCGACGACCGCTATCGCGCCAAGCAGGAGATCGCAGACCTCCGCACCAGCGAGTACGCCGCCGGCCTCACAAAACACGCCTTCACGACCATCCCTGTCGACCAGCTCACAGGCAAAGAGCCGGACTTCGTCCGCCAGTATTCGGAGTACTACAAGGCTCCGCGCGGCTATCATCCCCGCTCGGTCAACTCCAACCTCGGGTGGATGCAACAGGCCATGACGGGCTGGATGAACAACGCCCTCCTCTCGCACCCCGAAGACCTCCGCGCGCCAGTCCTCATCGTCCACGGCGAGAAGGCGCATAGCCGTTACATGGGCGAAGACATCTACCGTCGCCTCAAGGGCGACAATAAGCAGCTGCTGATCGTCCCCGGCGCTACGCACACGGATCTCTACGACCAAACGGACAAGATCCCCTTCGATCGCATTGCGGATTTCTACCGTACGAACCTGAAGTAAGAGGGGCATCCCCCTAGGGGGCCACCCCGGGGGATCTCCTTCTTACTTATGACAATGCCGGATACACGCCTCTCGCAGCGTGTACCCGGCATCTTTCATTTTCGGCTCTTTTCGGTTTACCGATCAGAGTCCGCGGCCGTGACAGTTCTTGTACTTCTTGCCGCTGCCGCAGGGGCAGGGGTCGTTACGGCCGACTTTCTTCTCCACCCGGACGGGCTCCTGCGGCTGACGCGGTGCGGGACCCGTGGGCGGCTGCGGCTGTGTGCCCTCCGAGTCGGCGCTGCGTGGAGCCGCGTCGGCGTCGTCCTTCTCGGTGCGATAACGGCTCATGTCGGTGCGGCGCTCGGGGACGGCCTGACGCACTTCAGGGGCGGCCTGACGTTCCTCGTCGGGCGCCTCTTGGACGGGGATCTGGCCACGCATGAGGATGGCGACCGTCTTGCGGTTCATCGTCTCGACCATCGTCTTGAAGAGGTTGTAAGCCTCGAGTTTGTAGATCAGCAGCGGGTCTTTGTTTTCGTAGCTGGCGTTCTGAACAGACTGGCGGAGGTCGTCCATGTCGCGCAGGTGTTCCTTCCACGCCTCGTCGATGGTGAGCAGCGTGACGGCCTTTTGGAAGGCCTTGACGATGGCGCGCGAATGGGTGTCGTAAGCCTCCTTGAGGTTGCACGAGACGTTGTACATGCGCTTGCCGTCGGTCACGGGGATCATGATATTCTCGTACATGGCGCCCTGGTTTTCGAATACCTGGCGGATGACGGGATCAGCCACCTGCGCCATGCGCTCGGTGCGGCGCTTGTATTGCTCCATGACGGCCTTGAAGACTTGGTCGGTGAGGGCGTCGGTCTTGGCCTCGCGGAAGGTGTCCTCCGTGACGGGACACTCGAGGGCGAAGGTGCGGAAGAGCTCCAGCTTGAAGCTGTCAAAGTCGCCGCCATCGCGCGCCTGCTCGACGAGGGCCACGGTGGCGTCATAGAGCGTGTTCATCACGTCCAGCCCGATGCGCTCGCCCATGAGGGCGTGGCGGCGGCGGGTGTAGATGACGTTACGCTGGGAGTTCATCACGTCGTCGTACTCCAAGAGGCGCTTACGGATGCCGAAGTTGTTTTCCTCCACCTTCTTCTGGGCGCGCTCGACGGACTTGTTGAGCATGCCGGCCTCGAGCACATCGCCCTCTTTGTGGCCGAACATGTCCATCGCTTTGGCCACGCGCTCAGAGGCGAAGAGGCGCATAAGGTTATCCTCAAGCGAGATGAAGAAGACCGACGAACCGGGGTCGCCCTGACGACCGGCACGTCCGCGGAGCTGGCGATCGACGCGGCGACTCTCGTGGCGCTCGGTGCCGATGATGGCCAATCCGCCGGCGTTACGCACATCGCTGGAGAGCTTGATGTCGGTTCCTCGACCGGCCATGTTCGTGGCGATGGTGACGGTGCCGAGCATGCGCTCTTCGGTGCGCTCCGTGCCGTCAGGATCGGTGATGGTAGTCATGCCCATCGCGCTCTGTCCGGCCTGAGCGACGATGTCGGCCTCGCGGCGGTGGAGCTTGGCGTTGAGCACGCTATGCGGGATCTTGCGGATGCTGAGCATGCGGCTAAGCAGCTCGGAGATCTCGACCGACGTGGTACCCACGAGCGAGGGCCGTCCCTCGTTGCGCGTGCGGACGATCTCGTCGATGACGGCGTTGTACTTCTCGCGCTTCGTCTTGTAGATCCGGTCGTTCATGTCCTTACGAATGACGGGCTTGTTGGTGGGGATTACGACCACGTCGAGCTTGTAGATGTTCCAAAGCTCGCCGGCCTCCGTCTCAGCCGTACCGGTCATGCCGGAGAGCTTGTGGTACATACGGAAGTAGTTCTGGAGCGTGATCGTGGCGAAGGTCTGCGTGGCGGCTTCCACCTTGACGCGTTCCTTGGCCTCAATGGCTTGATGAAGTCCGTCGGAATAGCGGCGGCCCTCCATGATACGGCCCGTCTGCTCGTCGACGATCTTCACCTGTCCGTCGATCACGACGTATTGGTCGTCTTTCTCGAAGAGGGTGTAGGCCTTCAGCAGCTGGTTGATGGTATGCACACGCTCGCTCTTGACGGAGTAGTTCGTGAGCAGCGCGTCCTTCTTCGCTTGACGTTCAGCGTCGCTGCCGGGCAGGTTGCTGATCTGGGAAAGCTCCGAAGCAATGTCAGGCAGGACGAAGAATTGCGGATCCTCCATGTTGCCCGTCAGCAGGTCGAGACCTTTGTCGGTAAGTTCGATGCTGTTGTTCTTCTCGTCGATCACGAAATAGAGCTCGTCGGTCACGATGTGCATGTTACGCATGTTGTCCTGCATGTAGAACTCCTCGGTCTTGAGCATGCTTGTCTTGATGCCCGGCTCGCTGAGGAACTTGATGAGGGCTTTGTTCTTGGGGAGTCCCTTGAAAGAACGGAAGAGGAGCAGGGAGCCTTCCTCCTGCACCTTCTTGTCGTCGCTCTTCATCTTCTGCTTGGCCTCGGTGAGGAGCTTGGTGCAAAGATTCTTCTGCGCATTGACCACGGTCTCCACCTTCGAGCGATACTCGTCGAAGAGTTGCTCCTCGCCTTTGGGCACGGGACCGGAGATGATCAGCGGCGTACGAGCGTCGTCGATCAACACAGAGTCGACCTCGTCGACGATGGCGTAGTTATGCTTACGCTGCACGAGGTCTTGCGGGCTGATGGCCATGTTGTCGCGCAGGTAGTCGAAGCCGAACTCATTGTTCGTACCGAAGGTGATGTCCGAGAGGTAAGCCTTGCGGCGCTCGTCGGAATTGGGCTGGTACTTGTCGATACAATCCACGGAGAGTCCGTGAAACATGTAGAGCGGCCCCATCCATTCGGAGTCACGCTTGGAGAGGTAGTCGTTGACGGTAACCACGTGCACACCTTCGCCGGTGAGGGCGTTGAGAAAGACGGGGAGCGTGGCGACGAGTGTCTTACCCTCGCCAGTGGCCATCTCGGCGATCTTGCCTTTGTGGAGCACGACGCCGCCAAAGAGTTGTACGTCGTAGTGGATCATGTCCCACTTGATCTCGTTACCACCGGCCATCCAGTGGTTCTGGTAGATGGCTTTGTCGCCGTCGATACGGACGAAGTCGTGGCGCGTAGCCAGATCACGATCGAAGTCGGTGGCGGTGACGGTGATCTCTTCCTTCTCAACGAAGCGGCGGGCGGTGTCCTTGACGATGGCGAAGACGTCGGGCAGTACTTCATCGAGCACCTTCTCGTATTGGTCGGCGATCTTCTTCTCGATCTCGTCGACTTCGGCCCAGATGGCCTCGCGCTCTTCAAGCTCCTTCTCGTCGATGCCTTGGCGGAGGTCTGCGATGCGCTTCTTGTCTTCGGCCACGTAGTCCTGAATGTGTTGGCGGATCTCGGCCGTCTTGGTGCGCAGCTCGTCGTCGGTCAGCTTCTGGATGGCCGGATAGGCGGCCTTCACGCGGTCGACGTAGGGGGTTATTTCTTTCAAATCTCGCTGCGACTTATTGCCGAACAGCTTAGTGAGTATCTCATTAAATCCCATGAGTGTATGATGTGTTGACTATTTGTATAAACGTATAGGGGGAGGGGGAAAAGTGCCACGGTGTGGCAAAAAAGGTGCCACCTTTTCGAGGGTGGCGGACTGTTCGCTTTGCGTTGTGAGGGCGCTTCCGCTTACCGGATCTCCGGTATCGGAAGGGCGTCGCCCGCGTTGGGCGATCGGATGCGCATGACATGTGTGACAGTCGGCGCGATCTCGACAGCCTTGACTTCGCGGTAGATGTGTTGCGGCTTAATGCCGTTGCCGAAGAAGATGACCGGCGTGGGCACGGCTTGATCACGGACGACCTTGGGGCGATCTTTCGCGTTGTCGTCGTTGACGACCGTCCAGCCGGGGCTGAGCGCCAGTATGAGGTCGCCTCGACGGCCGCGATAGGTACCGTGACTGAGGTCGGTCACGTCCTCGTTCCACACACCGGAGCGCAGCGTCATGTCGGTCGTAACACGCTCCACGCCGCTAAACTCCTGCAGGAAGGTGGCGGCTCGTGCTTGTATTTCGCCCAGGTCGATCTTGGCTTCCTCGATGGCTTTGCGGTTGAGGTAGACCTGATTGTTGTAGAACTCGCGCACCCAATTCTTCTGCCCATAAATGGCCATGAGGTACATGTTCAGCAGGGCCATGCAACGCTTGGGGTGGAACTCGCCGCCGACCCAACGGGTGTCTTCGGGGCGGACCTCCTCACTCGTAAAGTGACCCGTGCCGGTGAGCACGAAAAGCACGTGCTGCAGCCCGACTTTCTTCTCGACGGCATCGATGAGTCGCTCTAACTCTTTGTCTAAGCGGTGATAGAGGTCTTGAATCTCGCGCGTGTTGCCAGAATAGCGAATGCCACGGTAGTTGCCGGCGTAAAAGGTGAGCGCCACGAAGTCGGGCGTGGGGCGGGTGCCGAGGGCGCCGTATTCGAGAAATTGGTTGAAGAGACGGCTAACCTCTTCGTTGCCGAATGGAGACGTCTTGAGGTCAGGGTAGCAGCCGGCGGTGTTGGCCTTGAAGGTGTACTGGAAGGTGTTCGGTCCCGAAAGGCAAGGCAGGGCGTCGTATTTGTCGGCCGAGAGGGCAGGTTGCCAGACGCGCGTCCCAAGTCGGGCGGGCAAGGATTCGTTGCCGTTGTTGTACTTCTCGACGTACCAGGGTACCCCTTTATAATACGTCGTGGTGGCCCAGCGGCCGTTGTAGTTGTCGATCCAGAACGCGCCGTTGGCTGCGTGACCCGCGGAGAGGATGGCGGCTTCGGCGTCGGGGGCGATGGCGTAGACCTCGCTCCGTCCGCCGGAGACAATCTTCAGCTCGTCGCCGATCGTGGCGGCCAGCAGGTTGCGGGGGGAATAATTGTCGCGGGTGAAGTTGCCGAGATAGTCGGCGTCGTAGAGTTGGGAGACCTCTTTGGCCGTCTCGAAGCTGTAGGTCTTGAGGCCAGTGATGCCATGAACCGATGGATAGGCGCCGGTGAAGAGGGTAGCGAAGGCGGAGGCTTGGTTGAGGTTGGAAAAGCCGAAGCGGACATTGTGGCAGACGGCCCCCTCAGCCAACAGGCGCTTGAAGCCGCGCTCGCCGAAGGTGTGTTGGAAATATTCGATGTAATCGCCCCGCAACTGATCGACCGTGATGAAGATGACCAACTTGGGCGCGCGCTGTTGTTGCGCCTGGATCTGCGTGACGGCCAGTAGGGTGAGTAGGGAGGATAGGATTCGCCTCATTGATTATTCAAACCGGATTTTCTTTCTTCTCGTCAAATATCTTCCCGAGCGCATGAGCAGGGTCAGCATCAGGGGAAAAAAGGCGGCGTTGAAATGCTGCGGGACGATGACGTATCCGACCCCTGCCGCCAAAAGCGCGGCGAATGTAAGCAAATGATACACATAGCTCAGGCGTTTACACCGCTTCACGGCCATGCAGACGGCGCCGATGAGATGGAGCGGATGGAGCCAGAGGAACGTTACGTTGGGCCACATGGCGGGGTGAACCGAAAAGAAGGCCAAGAAGGCCAGGACGCAGCCGGCCAGCCCTGCCACGAAGAAGAGCAGGAAGTCCAGCCAACGGAACGAGGCCTCGCGCCGCACCTCGATGAGGGTCAGCAGCGCCACGACGATGAAGAGCAGCAGGCTACACACGAGCGGCGTGAAAAAGTCGGGCACGATCTCCGGGGCGGTGCGCTCCGAGAGCAGACGGGTGGAGGAGACTAAGCGACGCTTCGATCCGTCGGGCGTGATGATCCATGCACCGTCGAACGACTCGCGCAGCCGCTCGGGGATGAAGAATGATTCGCGCAGGTGCATCGGCCGATCGGCGGGAGCGCCCACCACGAGGTCGCAGCCGAAAGTGAGCCAGGGATGGCGACGGGTGCAGCCGTTGATCAGGTCGCGGAACGTCTCCACCTCACGCCGCTCCTCATAAGCGATCGATCCGTTGACGGCGCGCTCAATCATTGCGGCTGGGCGCGTGGCACAGTTGTCGAAGAAGAAGTTGTAGCGATACGTGCGATTCTCCGGCAGGGCGTTCTCCACGAGGGCATCCAGGAGGCGTTGCCGCTCGGCGGAGTCGAGGGCCAGCGTCTGCTCACAGACCTCACTGCCGCGGGCGCGGTAGGCGGCCAGGAACTGCTCAAAATCGTTTCCTCCGAGCATATAATCCGTCTCACCGCGGGCAAAGCGGTAGATGAAATGGGGCTTGGAGAAATCGAAAAGGCCGTAGTTAAACACGAAGTCGATCGGGCGCATAGAGTCGCTCGCAGGGTGGGGGTCACGCACTCGGATGGCGGTGTGGCCATAGAGCGTGTAGGCCTCCTCGTCGGAGGGCGAACAGGTCAGGAGGCTGATCTCGGCGGCATCGCTCAGCCGCACGTTCTGCCCGGAAGTACTGAGCGTGATGGTGGCAAGAAGGCCTATCAGAATCGTCTGCCATCGATGGAAAAATCTCATTGTCATCGTTTCGTTTTTGTGGGGAAAAGTTGCGTCCGGAGGGTCTGAGCCGTGGCCAGCGCATGGGTTGATGCATGAATGTGCCTTGAAATCAAGGCGCGGCAAAAGTAATACACCCCCATCACCTCGCATGATGGGAGCCATTTTCACGATTACACCCTTATCCCCTCAGGGGATGAGGCGTTATTTCACGATGACACCCCTATCCCCTCAGGGGATGGGAGCCATTTTTACGATTACACCCCTATCCCCTCAGGGGATGAGAGCCATTTTCACGATGACACCTCTATCCCCTCAGGGGATAAGGCGTTATTTCACGATAACACCCTCACCCCCTCAGGGGACGAGGCGTTTTTTCACGATGACACCCCTATCCCCTCAGGGGACGAGGCGTTTTTTCACGATGACGCCCCTATCCCCTCAGGGGATGAGGGTGTAACCGCAGAAAAAACGCCTCGACAACAATCTATAACGAGAGTCTCAACGTCTGGGCACAGCTATCTGAGGCCTTCTCGCAAGATTTCGACCAAGATCGGCCGGGCACCACCCACGAAACACTCCACAGCGATGACCATCAGTATCAGGCCCATGAGTCGCATCATGACGTTGTTGCCGGTCTCCCCCAGGAAACGCACCAAGTGGGTGGAGAAGCCGAGGATGACGTAAGCAAAGAGGTAGATGAAGGCGATGACGCCGATCAACACGCCTTTCATCTCGAGCGTGTGGGCGTCTTGCATTAGCACGATGGCGTTGGCGATGGCGCCGGGGCCACAGAGTATGGGGATGGCCAGCGGCGTGATGGAGATATCGTTGGCGTAGGTCTTGATTTCCTCCTTTTTGAGGCGCAGCGAGGTGTAGCGCGCTTGGAGCATGTCGAACCCGACTTTGAAGATGATCACGCCACCGACTATGCGGAAGCCATTCGTGGAAATACCGAAGAATTTGAAGAGGAATTGGCCCGAAAAGGTGAAGACCAGCACGGTGATAAAGGCCACGATGGTGGCACGACGGACGATGGCACGGCGCTGACGCTCGTCCAGACCGTTCGTCATGGTCAGAAAGACAGGCATGGTGCCCAACGGGTTCGTCAGCGTGAAGAACGATGTAAAGCAGAGCAGTGCGAAGGAGAGCAGTGAAGTATCCATGAGGGGCGTTGTTTGATGATTTTCTCTGGCTGTATTTCGTGCGGATCGGCCTGAGGGTAGTTGCTCTGTGCTCAGGCGGAAGGTCGGGCTATGATCTGGACACTAAAAAAACAGAGGCTCTACAAAATCGTTTTGTAAAGCCTCTGCCACCCAAATCTATTAAACTTAAAGAGCGGAAGACGGGGCTCAAACCCGCGACCCTCAGCTTGGAAGGCTAATGCTCTA
>ERZ772921.1156-NODE-1156-length-15688-cov-3.719568_pt1 | contig 15688 bp, 13 predicted proteins | sample MGYA00512117_ERZ772921 | MGnify/ENA primary metagenome ERZ772921 (study PRJEB29015, sample SAMEA2737944) | human oral metagenome | biome: human oral; feature: human-associated habitat; material: dental | place: China | collected 2150 ... | reverse complement strand
AAATATAATGAAGATATTCTATATAGCAATTTTGTTTATATTGTATAACTTCTTACTGGAAAAATTTGATTATACAATAAGATATTTAACGAATTTCATATTTATTATTTTTATATTTGTAAATTTTATTTTTGGACAGTTAGATTTTTATGCTGAAAGATTTAGGCTTAAAGATGTATTTATAGACTTTGGAATAGATATTATTTTTTCAGGTATAATATTTATTTTTTTGAAGGAATTTGACATATTTGCTATCTTTTTATTAATCTTTTTGTTTCAGATAACATACAGAAGATTAATGTGTTTAAAATATGTAAAGAAAAACAATGTTCTTATTTTTGGTTCAAATCATATTGTAAATAATGTACAGAGAGATTTGATAAATAATCTTGATTATAATTATGTAGGATATATTTCCAACAATAAAAGCAGAGCTACAGAATATTTACTAGGTACTTATGATGAAATGGAAAAGATTATAGAAGAAAAAAAAATAGATACTCTTGTAATAGTTAAAGATATAAAAAATCCAAATTTTAAAAATTATTTAAAAAGACTGTTTGAATTAAAAATAAATGGGCTAAAGGTAATAAGCTATAAGGAGTTTAATGAAAGCATTCAAAAAAAAATAGACATTAATCAGATTAATGAAGAATGGTTGCTGGAGTCAAACGGTTTTGACATACTTAATAATCAAAGTCAGCGTAATACAAAAAGAGGACTGGATATAATAATTGCACTTATATTAATGGTGTTTGCCAGTCCTATTGCCTTGATTACTGCAATAGTAATAAAATTTGAATCTAAAGGTCCTATTATATTTAAACAGATTCGTATAGGAGAAAATGGTAAAAAATTTAAAATATACAAATTTAGAAGTATGCGAATTCATGATGAAAAAAAATATCCAAAATATACTTTGGATAATGATGATAGGATAACAAAATTTGGGAAATTTATGAGAAAAACCAGAATAGATGAGTTACCTCAGCTTTTCTGCATATTAAAGGGAACAATGAGTTTTGTAGGACCAAGACCAGAATGGGATATTCTTGTAAATGAATACAAGGAAAAGATACCTTATTATAATCTCAGGCATATGATAAAACCAGGTATAACAGGCTGGGCACAAGTTATGTATCCCTATGGGGAATGCATAGAAGATGCTAAAAGAAAACTGGAGTATGACTTATATTATTTAAAGCATCAGGATTTGATTTTGGATGTATTGACTATAATGAAGACTGCTAAAATAGTTATATTTGGCAAAGGAAAATAAATTTTGAATAATGAAGTAAGTAATTTTAAGAGAAATAGAAAATCTAAGAAAAAACAGGAGGAATTATGAAAGGAATTATTCTTGCAGGAGGAAGTGGAACAAGACTTTATCCTCTAACAAAGTCAATATCAAAACAGATTATGCCAATATATGATAAACCCATGATTTACTATCCTTTATCAGTACTTATGTTGGCAAATATAAGAGAGATACTTATAATTTCAACAGAAAGGGATTTACCGGTTTTCAAAGAATTACTTAAAGATGGTAGTGATCTGGGACTAAAACTAGAATATAAAGTTCAGGAAAAACCAAATGGTCTTGCAGAAGCTTTCATAATAGGTGAAGAATTTATAGGAGATGACAACGTAGCCCTTATACTCGGAGATAATATATTCTATGGTAGTGGATTTACAGGTTTAGTTGAACAAGCTGCTAAATTAACAGAAGGAGCTGTCATATTTGGTTATCCTGTAAAAGATCCAAAAGCTTATGGTGTCGTAGAATTTGATGAAACTGGAAAAGCTATTTCTCTAGAGGAAAAACCTGAAAACCCAAAATCAAATTATGCAATACCTGGACTATATTTTTATGATAATACAGTTGTAGAAAAAGCAAAAAATGTAAAACCTTCGGTAAGAGGTGAACTAGAAATAACAGCTGTAAACGAAATGTATTTATCTGAAGGAAAGTTAAATGTTAAAAATCTTGGAAGAGGGATAGCGTGGCTTGATACTGGGACTCATGAAGCTTTATTAGAAGCATCAAATTTTGTACAAACTGTACAGAAAAGACAAGGATTCTATATTGCTTGTATAGAAGAGATAGCTTATGAAAAAGGTTGGATAACAGCAAAAAAATTGAGTAAATCAGCTAAAGTAATGAGCAAGATTGAATACGGACAATACTTAGTTGATTTGATAAAACAGAAAAATCAAGGAGAAGTTTATAAATGAAAAAAATAAGAATACTAAGAGTATTTTTTTTTGTAATAGTTTTAATTTTTTTGTTTTTTAACAAACAAAAAATATATGAGAAATATAATAGTTATTATAAACAAAATAAATATAGAAGAATAAAATCTGAAAAATTGAATCCTGACGAAACAGTAAATGAGATTTTAAAAAATACAGATATTATTCAAAAGCTAAATATAGAAGATACGAAGAGATTTTCAGGAGTGGGAATTTTGTTCGCAACTTATGCGAGAAAAACAAATAAAGGTTTTCTAAATGTTTCTGTATTTGATGAAAATATTCAGACTAAATTTTTTGAGAAACAAATAAATGTAAAAAATATAAAAGACAATCAGTTCCTAGATATAGAAATTCCTGAAATAAATGGTAAAAAGGTTAAGAATATAGTAATTCAAATAACTTCTACCTCTCCAAAAGGAAAAGGGATTACAATTTGGAAAAGTAAAAATAATTCAAATGAAAAAAATATATTAGAGATAGGGAATAAAAAAATAGATGGAGAATTAATAATAGAAAAATTTAATAAGAAAATGTTTATAACTTCTCAAGTTTTTTCTTTATTATTGATAGTTATTAGTTTTATTTTAAGTCAAATTATATATATGATTTATATAAATTTAAAATATTTTATAATATTTTTTAAGAATAAAGATGATTTTTTTAGTGGATTAAAAAGATATTCTTATCTTTTATGGGAAATGGTTGTTAGAGATATAAAAGTTAAATATAAAAAATCTACTTTAGGACTAATGTGGAGTGTATTAAATCCATTACTTATGATGATAGTAATGACAATTGTTTTTTCAACATTATTTAAAAGTGACATAGAAAATTTTCCTATATATTTACTCGCAGGACAAACAGCCTTTTCTTTTTTTTCAGAAGCAACAAATATGGCAATGATGTCAATAATCTCAAATGGGGCTTTATTAAAAAAAGTTTATGTTCCCAAATATATATTTCCAACATCTAAAGTAATTTTTGGTTTGGTTAATTTTTTGTTTTCGTTGATAGCTATGATAATAGTTATTATTTTTACAAAATTACAAATAAGTATACATATGATTTTATTTCCTATTTTTTTGATATATCTTTTTATCTTTTCATTAGGAGTAGGGTTAATTTTAGCAAGTTATGCTGTATATTTTAGAGATTTAGTACATTTATATGGAATTTTTCTGTTAGTTTGGACATATTTGACACCAATATTTTATCCTGTAAAAATAATTCCACTTAAATTTACGATTATAATAAAATTAAATCCAATGTATCATTTTATAGAATACTATAGACAAATTTTATTGTACCATATATGGCCTTCGTTGAAATTAAATATGGTGTGTCTGATATTTGCAATTTCAACATTAGTAATAGGAGCAATAGTATTTTATAAAAAACAAAACGAATTTGTATTAAATGTTTGATTTTCAAAGGGAGAAAGATGAAAAATACTGTAATAGAATTAAAAAATGTCTCTATGCAATTTGACTTAAATATAGAAAAAGTAAATTCTTTAAAAGAATACTTAATAAAATATTTTAAAAGAGAACTAAAATTTGAAAAAATGTGGGCTCTAAAAGAAATAAATCTAAAAGTATTAGAAGGAGATGTCTTAGGAATTGTAGGATTTAATGGTGCGGGAAAAAGTACTCTTTTAAAAGTTATCTCAGGAATTTTAAAACCTACAACAGGAGAAGTTAAAATAGATGGAAATATCTCTCCACTTATAGAATTAGGTGCTGGGTTTGATATGGATTTAACTGCGAGAGAAAATATATTTTTAAATGGATATATTCTAGGATATAGTAAAAAATTATTAAAAGAAAAATACAATGAAATAATCGAATTTTCAGAATTAAGAGAATTTATGGATGTTCCGCTTAAAAATTTCTCTTCTGGAATGGTAGCAAGATTGGGATTTGCAATAGCGACTATAATAGAACCAAAAATTTTGATTGTTGATGAAATCTTATCAGTTGGCGATTTTAAATTTCAGCAAAAAAGTGAAAGAAAAATAAAAAATATGATGGGGAATGGTATAACTGTAATATTTGTTTCACATTCAATTGATCAAGTTGAAGAAATTTGTAATAAGGTAGTATGGTTAGAAAAAGGGAAAATAAAGAAGATTGGAAACGCAAAAGAAATTTGTGAAGAATATAGAAATAGTTAGTGAAGAAAGAAAGAGGATTTAAATGAATATACTTTTTTATATAGAGCCATTAATACAGTATGATAATCCCATTTTGCAAGAACCATGGTTACATATACATATACAAAATATAATTGAGACATTAAAAGATAAAGGGTTTAATTTTTATATAGCTTCTAATTCAGCTTTGAGTGAAAAAATTAAAAATATCAATTATAGAAAAGATTTGAAAGAAATTTTTTCTTTTGAACAGTATGAATTAAAAAAAAATTCACCAACGACATTGCAGATATTGAGGAAATGGTATGAGAAATCATATACACAGGAAGATATGTGTATGTATAAAAATTTAATATTAAAAAAATTTAAAAATAATTCATTTGATATAATTATAACATTTTCTCCTGTGGAATATTTAAAAAAAATATATCTAGACACATTATTTTTACATTATGAATATGGAATGTTTTCAAGAAAACCTTACCCTAAAACATATTATCTAGACCCAGTAGACTCTAATGGTTATTCCTATATAGATAAATATTATTCAGATATACAAAATACAGATATTGAAGAAGAAAATGAGTTTTCAGAATTTTTAAAAAAATTAAATGATATTGTAATAAAAAATAATCCTTTTGAAAAAGAAATAAAAAATTTAAGAAAAAAATATAAATATCTTGTTTTATTACCTTTGCAGGCGAGTAATTATTGGATTTTTGATTTTGAAACAGAGTATAAATCACAATTTGAGTATCTAGAAGATGTTTTAATAAAAACTTCAAAATTTAAAAATATAGGAATAATTGTGACTCAACATTCATCAAATATATTTTTAAATAATGAGAAAATAGTTGAATATTTGAAAAATAAATACGATAACTTTATTTTATTAGAAACGCCAAAACATTATTTTGAAATATCTCCTTTACTAGTTCCATACATAGATGCTGTTATAACAGTTTCAACTTCTGTTGGTTTTCATGCAATTTTATGGAATAAAAAATTAATTACATTAGGTGAGAGTTATTTAAAAAAACTTTCAGATACTAATAATCTAAGTAATTTAGATGAAGTATTAGAAACAAAGACAAAAGAGAGAAAAAAAATATTGTATTGGTTATTAACTAGATACTATATCCCTGAAAATTATATTAAAAATTCTGAATGGATGATAAAGTTTTTGGAAACAGGTATAAAAAATAAGAATACTTTGAAAAGTTTTTATAATCAAATTGATGCTCCAAAACTTTTATTTAATCATTTTATTGAAGAATGTTCTTCAATTTCTGATGCTATGAGGGGTCAATATTTACAAATCTATGTTAATTATGGGGATGGATATTTTGAAAAAAATTCATATAAATTTTTATATGAGAATGAAATTAAATTAAATTTTTCAAATAGATATGTTGAATATGTATTACTGAAATTCAATGAAATTGATAGTGTGTGTATTGAGAATACTTGTTGTATTAATAAAGATAATAAAATCAGTAATTTAGTGAAATCTGATAATCCAGATTCTTATAAAAATTTTCAAGATCAGCTTCTTATAGATAAACTTAAATTTATGGAGTATAAGATAGATGACGAAATAAAAGAAATAAGTATTTTTATTAAAGATTATAAGGTATTAGAAAAAGAAGAACTGTTTGAAAAATTATATGATTTAGAACAAAATTTAATAAATTCAAATAAAGAAAATATTTTTTTAATTGAAGAAAGAAAAGGATTAATAAAACAAAATAATGAGTTAATCAAGGAAAATAAAAATTTAATAGATGAAAAAAATAGAACATTTAAGGCAAGAATCTTGAGAAAAATATATCAAATTAAATCAAAAATAAAATAAGGGAGGATATTTGTTATGAATATAATTGGAATCATTCCAGCTAGATATGAATCAACAAGATTTCCTGGAAAATCTCTAGCGGATATATTAGGGTTTCCTATGGTATATCGAGTATATCATCAAGCAATAAAAGTAAAAGAATTGGATAAAGTTTATGTGGCTACTGATGACACAAGAATAGAAAATGTTTGTAAATCTCATAATATTCCAGTAATTATGACAGATAGAAAACATACAAATGGGACTGAAAGACTTTGTGAAGTTGCTCAAAATATAGAAGCAGATATTTATGTAACGATACAAGGGGATGAGCCTCTTTTGGAACCAGATACAATATCAAAGGTAATAAAAGTATTGTTAGAAGATAACGAAATAGGTTGTGCAACTTTAAAAATACCCTATCATAATCCTATAGATGTGATAAATTCTACAACACCTAAAGTTGTGAATGATTTACAAAATAATGTGATTCTTTTTACAAGATCAGCAATACCTTATCCCAAAGCTGCCTTAGATTATATTATTTACAAACCCATTGGAACTTATGCTTTTAGAAGAGATACTCTTTTAAAGTATAATGAACTTAAAAAAGGCCCTTTGGAAGATGCAGAAGAAATAGAATTATTAAGATATATCGAAAATGGAATAAAAATAAAAATAGGAATTACTGATTCTGATACTATAGCAGTAGATACTCCTAAAGATTTAAAAAGAGTTATAGATATTTTAAAAAATAAAGTAAAATAGGGAGTTATAATGGATATTAAAAAAGTTTATGGATTTGAATATGAAAAAAGATGGGACTATGAGAATGGGTTTTATTTAACAAGTCCTTCATCAAGATTAGCTAAATCAATAGCTCATTGGGAACTTTACAAAAAAATTATAGATTTACCAGGAGATGTTTTAGAATTTGGAGTCTATAAAGGTACTTCTTTAATAAGATTTGCTACTTATAGAGAAATGCTTGAAAGTCAATATTCTAGAAAAATTATAGGATTTGATACTTTTGGAAAGTTTCCGTTAACAGATTTAGAAGAAGATAATAAATTCATAAAGGATTTTTCAAAAAATGGTGACAGTATATCCGAAGAAGAATTAAGGGAAGTTTTTAAAAATAAAAAATTTGATAATTTTGAACTTTATTCAGGAGATATTTTACAAACTTTACCAGAATACATTAATGAAAATCCAGCACAGAAAATAGCTTTATTACATATAGATGTTGATGTGTATAAACCTACAAAATTTATATTAGATATGTTATTTGAAAAAATTGTAAAGAATGGAATTATAATTTTTGATGATTATGGCACAGTTTATGGAGAAACTAAAGCTGTTGATGAGTTTATTTCCCAACAAGAAAAAAAGTATAAATTAGAAAAGCTTCCATATTATAAAATTCCAACTTTTATTATAAAATGATCTAATAGATTAGTAAACTAAATTTTTAGAAAGGACATATTATGGTAACAAAAAGTAGAAAAGCTTTGGAATTATTGAAAAAGACAGTGATGACAATGCAAAAAGAAGGTATTAATGGAGTTACTGAAAAGACAAAAAAATATTTAAAAAAGAGACGAAATTTAAAATATAGAAATCATTATAGAGATATTTTATTTATAAATGGATGTTCTTTGGAACATCCAAGTAGATATAGAGTGACACATCAAATAGAGCAACTTAATTATGTAGGATATTCTTGTGAAGAAGTGTGGTATGAAAAATTAACAATGGATATGATGAAATTTTATAGAGGATTTATATTTTATAGATGTCCAAGCACACCATTAATATTAGAATTTATAGACAAAGCAAAAAGTTATAATAAAACAACTTTTTTTGATATAGATGATTTAGTTATAGATGAAAAATATGTAAAAACTATAAAGTATTTAGATGAAATGTCAAAAGAAGACTATGCTATTTATATGGATGGAGTTAATAGAATGCAGGAAACTCTTAAAAAATGTGATTATGGAATAACTACAACCAAAACATTAGCTAGAGAATTAGAAAATTATGTTCCTGAAGTTTATATTAATCGTAATGTTTCATCTGAAAAAATGTTGGAAATTTCCGAAAGTATTATAAAAGAAAATGAAAAGAATGGAAAAGATGATGATAAAATTTATCTTGGATATATGAGTGGAAGTATAACACATAATCCAGATTTTGAATTAATATCTCCTATAATAAAAAAATTATTGAAAAAATATGACAATGTATATTTGTCAGTTGTTGGTTTTTTAGATGTTCCTGAAAATTTAAAAGAAGTAGAACATAAAATTGTAAAAAAAGATTTTGTAGATTGGAAAAAGTTACCAAAATTGATTTCGGAGCTTGATATAAATTTAGTTCCTTTGGAAGAATCAGTTTTCAACGAAGCAAAATCAGAAAATAAATGGGTAGAAGCAGGACTTGTGAAGACTGTAACAGTAGCAAGCGCTGTTGGTCCATTTAAAGATTTTATAAAAAATGGAGAAACAGGTTATTTATGTACAAATGAGAAAGAATGGGAAGAAACTCTTGAAAAATTAATAAAAGATAAAAATTTGAGAAATAAAATAGCTGAAAAAACATATAATATAGTTAGAAAAGAAAATGTTACAGCTTATACTGGAATGGGACTAGCCAGATTTTTAGAGTCAAAATTAAAAGAAAACATACTATTTGTATTGCCTTCTACTAATATTAGTGGAGGAGTAAATGTTGTAAAGAAACATTGTAATATATTGCGAGATTATGGATATGATGTAACAGTTTTGTCAATGGATTTTGATGATGACAATATATCATATGAGGGTAAAGAAATAAATACTGTATCAATAAACAAAACTTTTATACATGCATATTTTAAAAAAGCTGTCGGAACATTATGGAGTACAATGGATTTTGTAAAAGGGTATCATAAAATTAAAGAAAAAAAATATTTAGTTCAGAATTTTGAAACAGATTTTTATGAAACAGGTCATTATTTTAAAAATATGGCTAATTTAACATATAATTTTTTTAATGATACTGAGTATTTAACAATCTCAAAATGGTGTGAAGACTGGCTAAGAAATAAATATTTTAAGGAAGTTAAATTTGCACCAAATGGTATAAATACTTCTTTATTTCCATTTAAGGGAAGAAATTTTGAAGAAAATAAAATAAAAATATTAGTAGAAGGAAATTCAGAAGATTATTATAAAAATGTTGATGAAAGTTTCAAAATAATAGAAAAATTAAATCCTGAAAAATACGAGATAATATACTTATCTTATAAAGGAAAACCAAAAAATTGGTATAAAGTGGATAAGTTTTATAATAAGGTTCCTCACGAAGAAGTAAGTAAAATATATAGCGAAGCACATATTTTATTAAAATCAAGTATTTTAGAAAGTTTTTCTTATCCTCCGCTAGAAATGATGGCAACAGGAGGAGTAGCTGTTGTAGTTCCAAATGGTGGAAATGTTGAATATTTGGAAAATGAGCATAATTGTTTATTCTATGAACAGGGAAATATAGAAGAAGCAGTGAAATGTATAGAAAGAATAACAAATGACAAGGAATTAAGAAATAAATTAATAAAAAATGGTTTGATGACAGCTGAAGAGAGGGATTGGAAAAATATAGAAGAAAAAATAATAGAATTATATAATTAAAAGAAGGAGTTATTTTATGCCTTATAGATTGAAATTAAGATTATCAAAAAAAAAATATGTCTTGTTTCTTGTAATAATTTTAATTATCGAAATATGTTTTTTAATACCAAAAATAAATAAAAATTTAAATTTTAATAATCAATTTTCCACAGAAAATTCAAAACCAGTAAATATTTTTAGATATCCAATTTTAAAATATCCAATAAATTCTACATTTAAAAATTTTTCTGGAATAAAGTTTATATTTGGGACCTATATGAGAAAAAATAGGGAAACTTTAGAATTTAATTTATATGATGATCAAAATAAAAAAATATATTCGACAAAAATTGATTCAGAAACTTTGGAAGATAACAGTGAATATATTATTAAATTTAACAATATAAAAGAATCAAAGAATAAAAAATATTTTTTTGATTTAAAATCACTAAATGGAAATGATTTGAATTCAGTTGCGATATATACTAATAGTCAAGAAAATATTATATATGATTTAGGATATAAAAGTTTAAAAATAAAAATTATTTTTATTTCTTTAATAACTATCATTCTTAGTGTAAATTTATTTTTTATTTGGTATCTATATAAAAATAAAAATACAAAAAAAGAAAAAGTATATTTAATGTTTTGTATATTCTATGGAATTTTGATGTTATTTATAATGCCACCTTTTCAAATTCCAGATGAGCATACTCATTTTTATAATACTTACAAATTTTCTAAAGGAATATATACAAATCCTGCAGAATTACCTTCTTCAATAGTAGATTTTGTTGATAAAACTAGATTTTTTGAAATTTCTAAAAATTATAATAATAAATTTAATTTATCAGATTTAAAAACAATCTCAGAATTTAATATATCAAAATACGAGAAACTAAAAGAAATAAAAATAGGAACAACAGTTGCAATGTATAATCCTATAGTATATTTGCCTCAAATGATTGGAATTTTAATAGCACTTTTCTGTAAACTTTCAGTTTTACATATTTTTTATATAGGAAGATTTTTTAATTTTTTAATTTGCTCTTTGATTACATATTTTGGAATTAAAAAATCTCCAAAAGAAATAAAAAATGTTTTTTTAATTGTTGGATTACTACCATTAGTTATTCAAGAAACTGTTTCTTTTTCTGTGGATGGACTGATAAATGCATTTTCGTTTTTATTTGTAGCTTATATTTTTAGACTATATTTAAAAGAAGAAGAAATGTTTAATTTAAAATATGGAGTGATATTCTTTTTAGGAATATTTATTCCTTCAATTGCAAAGATACCATATTTTTTATCTGTTTTGTTGCTAATGGGGTTGCCATCAGAAAAATTTAAAAGCAGAAAACAATATATTTTTATAATTTTTATAATTATGATGTCTACCTTATCAATCTATAAATTTTGGAGTATACTAGGACCTGAAAATCCAGCTAGAAATATGGATTTTCAAATTAATTATATTAAGCTTAATATGCTGAAATATATTGAAACCTTGTATTTAACAACAAGAGATTTTTTATCTAATTATATATTAGATAGTATAGGATTATTGGGAATATTCTATATGTTGCCCAATATACTTATTTATGGATATTTAATTTTTATTATTTTTCAAGTTTTTTCTTTAGAAAAAATAGTAAAAAATTTTAAATTTAAGAGTTTTATATTGTTGTATCTAATAGGTACCTATATTATTTTATTAACTGCATTGTATGTAGCATGGACGGCTTTAGGTTCAAAATATGTCGATGGTATACAAGGAAGATATTTTATTCCTTTGATTCCTGTAATAATAATATTCTTTTCAAAAAAAATTATTATTATAAAAAAGGAAAAATTAGAACTCTATACAAACTTATTTTTGAATTTTGGATTAGCATACACACTTTTATTACTACTTTCAAGGTATTATATTTAAAGTGATATTCTATATGAAAAAATAAATCAAATTTTTAAATATGACGAAAGGAATAATTATAAATATGCAAAAAGAAGAATTAAATATAAAAAATAAAAATATAATATTGCCAGAATATGAACTTTATAAAATATCAAAAAAGAGAAACAAATATTTAATCTGTATTCCAGTATTAAATGAAGGCGAAAAATTTATAAATCAGTTAAAAAAAATGCAAGAGTTAAAAGTAAATACAGTAGCTGATATTATAATGTGTGATGGCGGAAGTACAGATGGAAGTGCAGACATAGAAATGCTTGAAAAATACGGAGTTTCAGCTCTTGTAATAAGAAAATCACCTGGACATATGAGTGATCAGCTTATGTTAGGTTATTACTATGCACTGGAAAACGGATATGAAGGAACAATAACAATTGATGGAAATGGGAAAGACGGAATTGATGGAATTTTTAAAATGGCTGAAGCACTAAACGAAGGTTATTCACTAATACAGGGATCACGTTATGTTAAGGGGGGGATTGCTATAAATACTCCTAAATTAAGAGAAGTAGCAATAAAATTGATTCATGTACCAGTAGTAAATATGTTATCTGGATTTAAATACACTGACACAACGAATGGATTTAGGGCTCACAACATAGAAGTATTTAAAGATGAAAGAATACAGCCGTTTAGGTATGGTACATTTCCTACTTATGCTTTGATTCATTATCTTACTGTAAAAGTACCGCAATTGGGCTATAAAGTTACAGAAGTACCTGTACTTAGACAATATCCAGCTAAAGGAAAAATTCCTACTAAAATCAGTCCTATAAAAGGAAATATTGATTTAATAAAAATTTTATGGAAAATGTTTAGAAAAGAATATGACCCAAAGGAGTAAAAAAATAATGAAATGTGTATTGATAGGTTATGGATATTGGGGAAAAATATTAGAAAGATATATAAAAGAAAGTAGTTTTTTTAAATTATCAGGTATTTATGATCCATTATTAGAAGATAAACTGGAAATGACGGAAATATTAACAGACAAATCAATAGAATGTGCTTTTGTGTGTAATCCTATTGAGGAACATTATTCAACTGTAAAATTATTACTTGAACATGGAAAACATGTTTTTTGTGAAAAACCGTTGTCTAAAAATTTAGAAGAATCAATGGAACTTCTAAATTTAGCAAAAAAAAATAATCTGACATTATTTACAGATTATATATATACGGTTTCTCCTTCAATAAATGAAATCAAAAAAAAGATATCAGTTTTAGGAAAAGTGTTGTATTGTGAAGGTAACATCAAACAATTTGGGAAATTTTATCAAAATGATAATGTATTTGAGGTTTTAGGTGTACATATGATTTCCTCTATTTCGTATATACTGGATTCTGAATTAAAAATAACAAAAGTTGTATCTAAAAAAGAAAATAGTAATAAAATTATAGAAGTTGGAACTCTTGAATTTGAAACGGAAAATAATATTAAAGGAATAATTAACAGTAGTTTGTTGACTCAAGAAAAAGAAAGAAAAATAAATTTTATATGTGAATTTGGCAATATCGAATTTGATATGTTAGGTGAAAAAACGGTGAAAATTATAAGAAATATTGAAACAAGAGAAGGTTATAATAATGAAATTATTTTTAGTAAAAAATTTGACGAGTCTAATAATCTTTTTAATGCTTTAGAGGAATTTGATAGACATATTAAGAAAAATAAATGTAATGAAAATATAACATTAAATGTTGCTAGTACACTAGAAAAAATAAAAAAATCAAATTAAAATAGTAATATTTATTAAAAAGGAAGTTTAACAAATGCTAAAATCTATTTTGAAAAATAAAAAAGGTATAATATTAATGTTGTTGTCCTCCATATGTGTATGTATTGGTCAGCTCTTATGGAAATTATCAAGTTCAGGTAATATAATTTTATTGATATCAGGTTTTTTCTTTTATGGTATCGGAGCATTAATAATGATAGTTGCTTACCGTTTTGGAGAACTTTCGGTATTACAGCCTATGTTAAGTTTAAATTATGTTTTAAGTATTTTCTTAGCGGTTACAATATTAAAGGAAGAAATTACGATATTAAAATTAGCTGGAGTATTTATCATAATAGCAGGAGTTATCATAATAGCAGGGGGTGATGATTGATTGTTAATATATTATTTAATACTTATAATAATGACTTTAATTGGAGCAATTGCATCACTTTATTTAAAAAAGGCTTCAAATTCAGATGGTATGTTAAATATAATAAAAAATATAAATTTGTACATCGGTGGAATTCTTTACTTAATTTCAGCGATTCTGAATATCTATATTTTAAAATTTTTAGATTATTCGATTGTTTTACCATTAACATCAGTAACATATATATGGACTATGATACTTTCTTACTTTAAATTAAATGAAAAAATTAATAAGAAAAAAATCATAGGAGTAATATTAATAATTATAGGAGCGATTTTAGTTTCAATAAAATAATATAAATTTAATGTATTTTTAGGAGAAATTATGGCTGAAGAGAAAAAATATGATAAAATCATAATAGGAGCAGGAATATATGGTATGTATGCTGCTAAAAGATCATTAGAAAAAAATCCTAATGAAAAAGTGTTAATTTTGGAAGTTGAAAATACATATTTTAATCGAGGTTCATATGTAAATCAGGCTAGACTTCATAATGGATATCATTATCCAAGATCTTATTCTACAGCTTCTAAATCAGCAAAATATTTTGATAGATTTTATAATGACTTTAAAGAAGGAATAAATGATAATTTTGAAAAAATATATGCTGTTGCTGCTGACTACAGTTGGGCAAATGGAGAACAGTTTAAAAAATTTTGTGATAATTTAAATTTACTGTGTGATGAAATTCCAAAAGAAAAATTTTTTAATTCATACACAATAGATAAGGCATTTTTAACAAAGGAATATTCTTTTGATGCGAAAAAAATAGGTGATAAGTTATATAAGGAATTAGTATCTTTAGGTTGTGATTTTAAATTTGAAGCAAAAATTACTTCTATAAAAAAAGAAAAAGATATTTTTATTGTACAATTAGAGGATGGAAGTGAATATTTTACATCCTTTATACTGAATGCCACTTATGCTGGAATTAATAAAATACATGATTTACTTGGATTTGAATATTTACCAATAAAGTATGAATTTTGTGAAGTTATTTTATGTGAAGTGTCAGATAATATTAAAAATGTTGGATTAACAGTTATGGACGGACCTTTTTTTTCAATAATGCCTTTTGGACTTACAGGATATCATTCGATAACGACTGTATCAAGAACACCACATTTTACAAGTTATGATCATTTACCACCATATGATTGTAGTGGAGATGAAAAATTACATACGAAAGAACATAAAAAAGGGTGTATTCATTGTGGAATTTATCCTGAAACAGCCTTTCAGGAAATGGTTCAGACAACAAAAAAATATTTAAGTGAAGACATAGAAATAAGATATGTAAAATCACTATTTACTATAAAGCCCATATTGGTTGCTTCTGAAATAGACGATTCAAGACCAACAATAATAAGACAGTATTCTGAAAATCCTGATTTTTATACTGTATTTTCAGGGAAAATAAACACAATGTATGATTTAGATGAAATATTATAGATTAAGGAGAAAATAATAATGAAAAATTTGGAGCAGAATTATATTTCAGTCGTTTTGGTTGTTAATGATAAAGATTATGATATTATTAATAAAATTGATAGTATAAGCAATCTATTAAAAGATAACTTCAAAGATAGTGAAATTGTCATAGTGGATAATACTATTAGAAATCTTGAATTAAATGAATTAAGTGAAAAAAATATAAGATATACATTAATTAA
>ERZ772921.1155-NODE-1155-length-15693-cov-5.819990_pt1 | contig 15693 bp, 16 predicted proteins | sample MGYA00512117_ERZ772921 | MGnify/ENA primary metagenome ERZ772921 (study PRJEB29015, sample SAMEA2737944) | human oral metagenome | biome: human oral; feature: human-associated habitat; material: dental | place: China | collected 2150 ... | reverse complement strand
AGCCATTGCAGAAGGAATTGCACAGAGAATACTTAATGGTGACGTTCCTGAAAATCTAAAGGACAAGACAATATTCTCACTTGATATGGGAGCCCTCATATCAGGTGCAAAATATAGGGGAGAATTTGAAGAAAGACTTAAAGCAGTACTTGATGAGCTTGAAAACAGTGACGGAAGAATAATATTATTCATAGATGAAGTTCACAATATTGTAGGTGCAGGGAAAACTGAAGGTTCAATGGATGCAGGAAACCTTTTAAAACCAATGCTTGCACGTGGAGAAATTAAAGTAATCGGTGCTACGACTATTGATGAATACAGAAAATATATAGAAAAGGATGCGGCCCTTGAAAGAAGATTCCAGCCAATACTTGTAAATGAACCTTCTGTGGAAGATACAATTTCAATACTTCGTGGACTGAAAGAAAAATTTGAAATATTCCATGGAATAAGAATTACAGATAATGCTCTTGTTACTGCCGCAACAATGAGTGACAGATATATAAATGACAGATTCCTGCCTGACAAGGCTATTGACCTGATTGATGAAGCTGCCGCAAAGGTAAAAACTGAAATTAATTCAATGCCTACAGAACTTGATGAAGTTACAAGACGTGTAATGCAGCTGGAAATTGAAAAAGTTGCCCTTGAAAAAGAAAAGGATCAGGCTTCAAAGGACAGACTGGAAAACCTTGAAAAGGAACTGGCTGAACTGAGTGAAAAGAAAGCGGCATTCCAGTCACAATGGGAAAATGAAAAACAAGAAGTTGAAAAAATCAAGAAACTTAATGAGGAAATTGAAAAAGTAAGACTGGAAATTGAAGCAGCACAAAGAAAGAACGACTACAATAAACTTGCAGAATTACAATATGGAGTATTGCCTCAGCTTGAAAAGGACAGAACGGAATTACAGGAAAAAGCTAAGGAACACGATAATAATAAATTGTTAAAACAGGAAATAGACAGTGAGGAAATTGCTGAAATTGTTGGAAAATGGACAGGAATACCTGTATCAAAACTTATGCAGGGAGAAAAGGAAAAAATATTGAATCTGGCTAAATATATGAAGGAACGTGTCATTGGACAGGATGAAGCCATTGAAACAATCAGCGACACTATCATAAGATCACGTGCAGGACTGAAGGATCCTAACAGACCTATAGGTTCATTTATATTCCTAGGTCCTACAGGAGTAGGTAAGACTTACCTGACAAAAACTCTTTCTCTTAACCTGTTTGACGATGAAAACAATATTGTAAGAATTGATATGAGTGAGTACATGGATAAATTCAGCGTCACTAGACTGATAGGAGCGCCTCCAGGGTATGTAGGATATGAAGAAGGTGGGCAACTTACTGAAGCAGTAAGAAGAAAACCTTATTCAGTAATCCTGTTTGATGAAATTGAAAAAGCACACCCGGATGTGTTCAATGTATTGCTGCAGCTGCTTGATGACGGACGTCTTACTGATGGAAAGGGAAAAGTTGTAGACTTTAAAAATACTATCGTTATAATGACTTCAAATATTGGAAGTGAAATAATACTTGAAGATCCTCAGCTTTCAAATACTACAAAGGAAGCTGTACTTGATGAAATGAAACATAGATTCAAGCCTGAATTCCTGAACAGAATAGATGATATTATTATATTCAAATCACTTGGAAAAGACAGTGTTAAAAATATTATCAAACTTATTCTGGAAGACATCAACCGTAAGCTTAAGGAACAGTTTGTAAAAGTTGAGTTCACTGATAAATCTCTTGATTTCATTGTAAACGAAGCCTACGATCCTGCTTATGGAGCTAGACCGCTGAAAAGATTTGTGCAGAAGGATATAGAAACTAACCTCTCAAAAATGATACTGTCTAATGAAATACCTGAAAACAGTACAATACTGATAGACAGTGATGGAGAAAAGTTAACATATACTGTGAAAAAGTAGTAAACACATAAACACTATTTATAATAGAATTTTTGATATACTTGATTAAACCTGAATTATTTTTAAGAAAAACTGCCTTGAAGGGATAAAAATCCACTTTGAGGCATTTTTTTATAATTTCTTTATTGTATGAAAATAATTATTTTAAAATTATATTTTTAATCAATATATTCTCTTTTCAAATTAAAATAAACAACTATCTTAATATTGAAAACATAAAAAATTTATATGGTTCTTTAGGTTTGTATTTTTTTATAACTTTTAAAATATCTTCTTTGTTCTTATAATAGATATTTATATCTAAACCATTACTATCATCTATTAAAAAATATTCATCTTCACATTTTGAATAATCATATTCTCCAGGCTTATATAATGTTATTCCACCTGAAATAACCCTACCATAGTAGTATTTACCTCTTTTACCTATTTCTATTATTTTACATCCGTCTTCCCATTCTAAAAAATATTCTCTTTCTTTAAAATTAAAATCAAAGCTATTCCAGTAAAATTCTTTAGGTACATAAAAATTATTTATTACAAGTAATTTAAAAGACAGCACTATTATAATTATCAAGATTATTGACATAATTTTTTTAAACATTTCTATTACTCCTATCTTCTTTGAGATAATTTTCTTTTTACTTCATTTTCTATTTCTTTTAGTGATTTTAAAGTTTTATTAATCTTGATTTCTTTTTTTCGTGTTTCCATTCCAAAAGGGTTTCCACCTTCCAATTCTTTTCGCGGATTGCTTTGTGAACCTAAAGCTAAAATATTTTTCACATCATCAAAAGTATCTCTATACTGAATAAGTACTGTTATATTTACATTATATCCTCCATTAATTTTTTTTATTTTTTCATATGAAGAAGTAAATAAACTAGTATTCCCCAGTGCTGTAAATTCGGTCTTAGATAAAGTAAAGTCTACTATTTTATGTTCTTTTAGCCTATCTTTATATCCCAGTTCACTGGTATTTTTACCTTTAATAGAATCCGTCCATCTATTTACAATTTTATTCATTAAACTTGCAGTAGCTTTATCATTAAATAATCTATACTTTCATCTGGCATATAATCATCTATAATGAGTTTTTGTTTATTCCAATTTCTTGAACTATAAAAAATATCATCTACTGTTTTCGTTATTGGTACTAAATATTGATTTCGTATTTTACTGTGTATTCTGCTGTTATTATACCACATTTCTTTATAATTGTATATTTCTGCTTTATGTTTCTAGATTTTCAAACCTTTACTGCAAGATAAGGTTTTGCGACAATAAGCAATCCTATCAAAGTAAAAAAGAAAAAATATAGTAATATGAAAAAATATTTATCAATCAAAATATCTAAAAAATTATTCCCATTTTTAAACGGAGTTTAATATAAAAATTCTTATAAAATAAAAAAGAGAGCGTCAAAATGCACCCTCTTTCATTATTTTCTAACAATAATCAGTTTATATTAAAACTTAATTTCACAATAAGTTTTATTTCTTTACTTTTTTCACATCATCTTTTTTCTTTAAATCTTTATCTGTTTCTTTATCTTCCTCCTGTTTTACTCCCCATGCTTCAGGCTTAGGCACACAAACTGGACGTCCTTCTGGCAGCATATCCCATATTTTTTTTAATATTCCCATTAGAAATACACCTCTTTTCTGTTTACTTTTAAATTTTATTTTATTGAAATTCTGTCGTATTTTTCACGGAATTGCAGTTAAAACAGCTTTTAAGCAATCTAATTATAAATCAATTATTTAAACATATTAGTTCAATGTTTAGATTCGTTCATATTTTACAATTTTTAAAATTATTTTTTTCTAAATAATGAGCAAATTTCCATAATTAACATTTCAACTCCTGTTTCCATTTCTATTTTACCAGTCTTTATATCTTTTTCGATTTCCCAGCATCTAAAAACTAATTTTTTTAAACTGGCATTTGTGTAGTTTTGTTCGAGTTCTATTTTTTTGAAAATTACATAGGAATTTGGGATTCTGTTATTGGATTTAAAGATTTCCTTTATTTCTTCAAATTCAATTTTAAAAGTGTTGTAATTTTTACCGAATTTTCGCCCTTTCATTTTTAACGAGCTTATTTTGTACATTATTTCAAGTTCATTGTAAAGAGAATACAAGATTCCCATATATTCTTTTTTTTGCTCCAAGTATCTCATTACATCCGCTGGGTTGTTTAACAATATGTTTCGGGTCATTTCATAAATTTGGTACTCTTTTTCAATAGATACAATATTTTTAATTTTTTCAATATCAAACTTTTCTCCATCCAGAAAAATCTTAATTTTTGCAACTTCATTTCTGACCTTAAACGGATCGCTCCCTATCATTTCAAGAAGCATTGCCACATCCCTTGCGTTTATATCCAGTTCATTTACAACATAAGCCCGTATTTCCTCTTCTGTTTCCTTCTGAAATAAAAAAACTTCCATTTGCTTATTTTTACTAAATTCATCCAGCAACTTTTTTAATTTTACTCCAAATTTCCCATCTTCCTTGTCATAATCAATAATAATTTCCTTATTTACTATCTCAAGATTTGCTATGTATTTCAAAATTTCCTCAATATTTTTAAGCTTTTCTGCTCTTTTCAATACAACCAGTTCCTGACTTGAAAATATGGAATTAATATTTATTTTTTCCAAAAATTTTTCATTTTCCTTCAAATCCACATCAAAAAAACTTTCACTAATTCCAACATTTTCTTTCCGAATTTTCTCCAAAAGTTCAAAATATTTAAATTCTCTTTGCTTTTTTCCTCCAATAAAATAAATCATTTATTTCCTCACGTCTATAATTATTTTTTATTTCTTGAGAAAATTATATCAAATTTTTGGTATAATTTGAACTTTAAAACAAAAAACAAATAAAATTTGTAAAAATTATATTCTATATTTTTCTCTTATTTGATTTTTATATGTTTCAGCCTGAGTTCCATACACTACTTGAATTCCTTTTCCAGAACGAATTACACCTTTTGCCTGCAATTCTTTCCATCTCGCATCATCAGCAACTATAGAGGCATCTTTTACAGTAACTCTAAGTCTTGTAATGCAGGCATCTATATTTTCTATATTTTCTGCTCCACCCAATGAAACTACTATATTGTCTATAAGTTCTGTATTTTCTTTAGCTTCGTTATAGTCTTTTCTTGTGTAAAGTTTATTTTCAGAATCTCCTCTACCTGGTGTAGGAATATTGAATTTCAGAATTAATGTTTTGAACACAAAATAATATACAAGTGCGTATACAGGCCCTAATATTAGTATCCAGTAATATGAAGTCTTTGCATTTCCTTGTAAAAGTCCAAAGAAAGTAAAATCTATAATTCCTCTTGAGAATGTAATTCCTACTGCCACATTAAGCACATACATCAGCATATAGGCAAGTCCTTCAAGCAATGCGTGAATTACATATAGTGCAGGTGCTACAAATAAGAAAGTAAATTCTATCGGTTCAGTTATTCCTGTAAGGAATGATGTCAACGCAGCTGATAGCAATATCCCTTTTATAGCCGCCTTATTTTTATTATCTGCAGTTCTGTACATTGCAAGTGCTGCCGCAGGTAATCCAAACATCATAGGTAAAAATCCGCCTGTCATTGTTTTTGTAGCTGTTGCACTAAAATGTTTCACTGTTGGATCTGCAAGCTGTGCAAAGAATATATTTTGCCCTCCTGCCACCATTTTACCCGCTACTTCCTGATAACCTCCAAGCTGAGTATACCAGAACAAAGGATATATCGCATGGTGTAATCCAAATACATTTAACAATCTCATTGTAAATCCATAAAAGAATGTTCCTATCGCTCCTGTTGCCGCAAACATTTCTCCAGCTTTTACAATTCCCATAAAAATTGTAGGCCAGATAAACGGAAATATTGCCGCTAAAGGAATAAATAAAATAATTGTCATAACAGGCACAAATCTATTTCCGCTGAAAAATGCCAAATAATCAGGTAATTTTTTATCTGAAAACTTGTTTGTAATTGCCGAAGCCACAATACCACACACGATACCACCAAACACGCCTGTCTGTAATGTAAATATTCCAAGTTCCTTCGCATACAATGCCGCTGTCCCTCTTGCCGCAGCTTCACTCAAACCTTTTCCAATAAGAGCGTCATAAGTTACTGAATCAGGAGTTATTCCTTTAAAACTCAAAATTGTTCCTATTATAGTGTGAAAAAGCAAAAATCCCAAAACTGCTGATAAAGCGGCAGTTTCTTTATTTTTATTTGCAAGCCCTATAGCTACACCAACTGCAAACAGTAAAGGTAAATTTGCAAAAACAAACAATCCCACATTAGAAAACAGCTGCATAAGATAATTTAACGGAGTTCCTGGTTCAAGAAAAGTTAAATTATATGTTTTTATAAGGACAGGATTCGTAAAAGAACCTCCCACTCCTAAAAGTATTCCCGCCATCGGTAACACTGCGATAGGGAGCATAAAAGCCCTACCTATTTTCTGTAATACTGCAAAAATTCCATTATTTTTCATAGCATACACCATATATTGAAACCATTTAAAACATTAAATTTCCTCCTTCCTTTCTATGTTCTAAAACAATTTCAACAATTCCTTTCTATAAATAATATTTATTTTAATCATTAATTTTTTATATAATTTTAAAAATTTAATACCAACTCTCTATCTTTAGAATATCTTTTTTTTCACAAATAAATAAAATTGAATAACTTTTACTCCATTTCCCTAACAAATCTTTGAGCAATCTCAAGAGGTCTTGTTATAGCACCTCCAACAACTACTGCAAATGCACCTAATTCCAGCATTTTTTTCGCCTGTTTCGGTTCATGTATCTTTCCTTCTGCTATTACTGGAATATGAAGGGTTTTAGCAAGATTTTCTACTAATTCAAAGTCAGGCCCTTCCGATTTTTTACTGTAGGGAGTATAGCCACTAAGCGTTGTTCCTACAAAATCTACACCAGCTTTCTCAGCATTCACTCCTTCTTCAAATGTTGAAATATCTGCCATTAATAATACATCAGGGTATTTTTCCTTAATTTTTTTTATAAATTCATTTATTGTTTTTGCTTCAGGACGTTCTCTCATTGTACAGTCTAGTGCAATTATATCGGCTTTAGCTTTCACTAAATCATCTATTTCCTTCATCGTTACAGTTATATGCTGAGGAAATCCTTCATATTGCTTTTTGATTAATCCTATAACAGGTAAATCTAAGTTTTTTTTGATTTCTTCAATATCTCTTATTCCATTAGTTCTTATTCCCGCCGCTCCAGCCTGTTCCGCCGCAATAGCCATAAGATGCATTATAGTCCCATTTTCTATATAAAGAGGCTCTCCAGGCAACGCCTGGCACGAAACAATCAATTTCCCTTTTAATTTTTCCAATAATTCTTCTTTACTCATAATTACACCTTTTTTTACCTTTCGCTTAATGTTTCCTATATTCCTATATTACCCCATTTTTTCAATTTGTCAATAGAAAAAGGTTTTAATTTTTTATTATAAAAAAAATTTTATTTTAATCTTTTTCAAATTATGCTTGAACTTTTTTATCTATCAAAATAATACTATTTTATGTAAATATCAAAAATCAAAAAATTCATAACATTAAAGTTATTTTTTACAGCATTATGCTATTACAACCTACATAATTTAAAAATTTTAAAAAAAAAGACTGAACATTTTGTCCAGTCCCATATATTTTATTTTTGTTCCACATCTTTATCTTTTTTAGCAAGTTCCGAAAATGCTGTAACCATTCCAGCCAGATTTTGCAGCTCGCTTGGAATAATGATTTTTGTTGATTTTCCGTCTGCCACTTTTTCAAATGTTTCCATTCCTTTTAGTGACAACACCTCTTTTGTTGGTGCAGCTTCGTTTAACAGTTTCAATGCTTCTGCTTGTGCTTTTTGAATTGATAAAATTGCTTCTGCACGTCCTTCTGCTTCTTTTATCTGCTGTTCCTTTTTAGCTTCTGCTCTTAAAATTGCAGCCTGTTTTTCTCCTTCTGCAACCAAGATTGCCGCTTCCCTTTTTGCTTGCGCTTCCAGAATGTTTGCCCTTTTTTCACGCTCTGCCTTCATTTCCTTTTCCATTGCTACACGAATGTCAGCTGGTGGCAAGATGCTTTTCAATTCCACACGGTTTACTTTTATTCCCCAAGGATCTGTAGCATCATCCAGTTCCTGACGCATTTTTGTGTTGATAATATCTCTTGAAGTCAATGTCTGGTCGACTGTCATATCTCCAATAATATTTCTCAAAGTTGTTGCTGTCAAATTTTCAATTGCTGAAAGTGGACGCTCTACTCCATAAGTGTACAGCTTTGGATCAGTTATCTGAAAATAAACAACTGTATCAATTTGCATTGTGGCGTTATCCTTTGTAATAACGGGCTGAGGTGGAAAATCCACAACCTGTTCTTTTAAAGACACGCTTCTTGCAACCCTGTCAAAAAATGGATTCAGAAAGCTAAGCCCCGAACTTAGGGATCTATCGTATTTCCCTAATTTTTCAATAATAAGTACACGTGATTCTGGTACAATCTTTATTGATTTAAAAATGTAAATTAACGCTATTACAATAAGAATAACTATTAATGGTAAACTCCAATACATAATAATATTACCTCCTATTTTTATTTAAAAAATTATCATTTTCTTTCAAGAATTATCTTGTTGCCTTTAAAGCCTTTAATTTTAACAATTTCTCCATTTGACAATATTTCCTCGCTTACTCCTGTCCAAATGGACCCTTTAAATTTTACTTCATATTCCTTTTCAGTTTGTTTAGTATCGACTACTTTTTCAATTTTTACATCAGTCCCTTTCATGCTAGCATCAAAATTTGTCTTTCTTTGCAATTCAATATATTTTCTCAAGACTGGACGTGTAAATATTAGGAAAATTACCGAAAGTACAGCGAATATTAAAAACTGTATTAGCGAATCTTCTATAAAATTTGCAAGAAACATTACAATTAAAGCTGAAAGTGCAAACCAGATTGTTACAAGCCCCGGAATAATTATTTCCAGAATTGCCGCTGTTCCTGACAAAATTGCCCAAAATAATGCTCCCATTTTTCTCTCTCCTTTTTTATCTGATAAATACTTTAACTACAAAATCTTAAAGTCCTGAAAAACCTACTCCAACATGAATCGAATTTGTCCCCTTTCCAGTACTGCTGCAACCCGCAAGCGTGAACAAAATCATAATCAAAATAATTAACTTTTTCATTTCATCTCACCTCTTTTTTTATCTTATATTGCATGTAGCTTAGAATTAAAAATATAATCCAACTCCACCATGTACTCCACCCGGTCCAACACCTACATTGGCTGATATGCACGAACTTAAAACTAAAGCCAATAAAACCAATATCAAAAGCTTTCTCATATTTCCTCCATTTTAAATTTATTTTACTCAATATATTTTACAACATAATTTTAATTTTTCAAGTTTTTTATTCATTAAACTTGTCTAGTAACTTAAATTCCAATACTATTTATACAAATTCATCGATTCTTTAAATTTGGAAATTTTGTTTTCAAGCTCTTCTTTTATTCTTCTTTCTTTTTCCACAGCTTCAGGTATTGCCCTGTTTACAAACTTTTCATTAGACAATTTTTTCAATACTTTATCCAGTTCAATTTGAGTTTTTTCAATCTTTTTCTCCAATTTTTCAATTTCCTTGTCCAAGTCAATTAACTCTGCTAACGGAACATAAATCTCAGTTGTGTCAACCAATCTAAATCCTACAAGTTTTGGAATTTCCACATTAAATTCATATTTTTCAACATTTGCGAGTTTATCCAGTATTTTGGCATTATTTTGCAAAATATTCCTTGCATTTTCATCAGCTGTCTTGAAAATAACCTCAATTTTCTTAGATGGCGAAACATTTGCCTCTCCACGGATATTTCTAATTGCCGAAATAATTTCCTTCAGATAGTCAAATTCCTTTTCAGCCTCAATATTTATAAACTCTTTTTCCTCTTCTGGAAAATCTGATAACATAATTGTTTCTTCGCCAGTCTGTAATTTTTGCCAAATTTCCTCAGTAATAAACGGCATAAATGGATGCAGCATTTTCAGCCCTTTATCAAGAACATGTCTTAATACCCATTGTGCCACAACTTTATCACTACCTTCTTGTCCATAAACACGTGTTTTGGCAATTTCCACATACCAGTCACAGAAATCTCCACGGAAAAATTCGTATGCCAATTTTGCAGCGGCATCCAATTCATATTTTTCCATATTTTCATTAATCAATTTTGAAGCAGTCTGCAATTTGGATAAAATCCATTTATCTTCAAGTTTAAATTCTGAATTATCCACAGTTGTTGAAACATCAAAATCTTCCAGATTCGACAATACAAATCTTGATGCATTCCACACTTTATTTGCAAAAGCTGAACCCATTTCAAGCAGTTTTTCTGAAAAATGGATGTCCTGCCCTTGTGAAGTATTGTATAAAAAGCTGAATCTTATTGCATCTGCACCGTATTTTGCTATCAAGTCAAGTGGATCAGGCGAATTTCCTAAAGATTTACTCATTTTTCTACCTTTTTCATCCCGTATAATTCCGTGCAGATAAACATAATTAAATGGAATTTCATCTTTTATGTAAAGACTCATCATTACCATTCTTGCTACCCAGAAGAACAATATGTCTGCCCCTGTAACAAGTGCATTTGTTGGAAAGAATTTTTTCAGATCTTCAGTTTCATTTGGCCAGCCCAATGTTGAAAATGGCCATAATGCTGATGAAAACCAAGTATCAAGCACATCAGTTTCTTCCGTCAAGTTCACATCTTTTCCAAATTTTTCACGTGCCTGAATTTTTGCCTCTTCCAGACTTTTTGCCACAAAAACTGTTCCATCTTCTGAATAATAGGCAGGTATTCTGTGTCCCCACCAGATTTGACGTGAAATTGTCCAGTCCCTTATGTTTTCCAGCCAGTTGTAATAAACTTTTTCCCATCTTTTTGGCGTAATTTGAATTTTTCCATTTTTTACAACTTCCAGAGCTCTTTTTGCAAGCGGCTCCATTTTTACAAACCATTGCGTAGAAACTCTTGGCTCAATAACCGAATTACATCTGTAGCAATGCCCCACAGCATTTTTATGATCTTTTACTCCAACTAGCAGCCCCTGCTCTTCCAAATCAGCAAGTATAACCTTTCTAGCATCAAATCTTTCTAGCCCCTGATATTTCCCACCATTTTCATTTACATGTGCATCTTCTGTAAAAATATTTAAAAAGGCAAGCCCAGTCCTTTTTGCCACTTCAAAGTCGTTAGGATCGTGTGACGGAGTCATTTTAACTACCCCAGTTCCAAATTCCATATCTACATACTCATCTGCCACAATTGGAATTTCTCTGTTCATAAGAGGCAAAATTACAGTTTTTCCAATCAGATGTTTGTATCTTTCATCATTAGGATTTACTGCAACTCCTGTATCTCCAAGCATTGTTTCAGGACGAGTTGTAGCAATTACAAATTCCTCATCACTATCTTTAACTGGGTATCTGATTTCCCAGATTTTTCCATTTTTATCCTCGTGATTTACCTCATCATCAGCAAGTGCCGTCTTATCATGCGGACACCAGTTTACAATATATTCACCCCGATAAATAAGCCCATCATTGTAAAGTTTGATAAATACTTCCTTTACAGCTTCCGAAAGTCCTTCGTCCATAGTAAATCTTTCTCTTGTCCAGTCCAGCGAAACTCCCAGTTTTCTAAGCTGCTTTGTAATCAGCCCGCCATGTTTTTCCTTCCATTCCCAAGTTCTTCTCAAAAACTCATCATATCCGATTTTTTCCTTGGAAGTCCCTTCATCAGCCAGCATTCTCTCAACCTTATTTTGCGTAGCAATTCCAGCATGATCCATCCCTGGAATCCAAAGCGTATCAAACCCGCTCATTCTTTTATATCTAATAATCGCATCCTGTATCGAGTTGTTAAGCATATGACCCATATGCAAAATCCCTGTAACATTTGGCGGCGGAATAGCTATTGAATATCCTGGCTTTTCTGCATTGTGCTGTGCATTAAAATACCCTTTTTCTTCCCATATTTTATACCATTTATCTTCTATCTCATTTGGTGAATAAACTTTATTCAGTTCATTTGGCATTATTTTTCCTCCTGTTTTAATTTTTATATATTTTTTATTTAAATTTCTTCATTTTACAAATCATATTTTAGCATAAAGATAATTTTTTTTCTACTTTATATAAAAAAATTAACAAAAAAAGCTCACTAAAATGATCAAACATCATTCAAATGAACTTTTTAATAATAAATTTTTAAAATTAAATTATTTAAAACGCTGTAATTGTTGCAAGTAATCCAAAAATTACTCCTGGCAAGTTTGCTGCTGAAAGAGGATAATCTTTTTTTTCTTTTAAAAGTCCATAACTTGTCCATATTGTACAGTTAATCGTTGCTGCTAAAGGTTGTAAGAAAAATGTTTTATGCCCATGCAAGTTTCCCATTATTTGCGGAACATAAGACACATACATTATTACAGAAAGCAATGTTCCGATCCATCCTAAAATTTTCAAGTTTTTTTCGCTCATTTTGTCCTCCAATCTTTCACATTTTAGTAGATTAATTACGGTAACAGTATATCACAAAACATTCAAAAAATCAAAAATAATATTTGACAAAGTAAAAAAAATATGGTAGACTAATCAAAGTCAAGTGGCGACATGGTCGAGTGGCTTAGGCAGAGGTCTGCAAAACCTTGTACACCGGTTCGAATCCGGTTGTCGCCTCCATTAACTGATTACTGATAATAATTAATAGTTATAACTACTGAATTTTTAGTAGTTATTTTTTATTGAGAAAAAGGCATGGCGTCTGATGTCTTTACATTAAAAAATAGAAAAAATATTATTTATCCATAACGCTTATAAATAAAATTATAAAAGTCTTTAAGATGTATACTTAATGATTAAATTTAATTAAAGGATTTTTAATAGCTATACAGGTTGGATAATAGCATAACCCTATAAAAAATGACTTTAAATTCATAAATTTTTTGATTTCTACTCTTTAAATAGAAAATAGTATCAGATGATTTTTAAGTAAATCAATATGATAAATTATTTCTTTAATTCAAATATAACTCGTTTCCCAAGTCCTTTTCCAATTCTAAAATTTCTTTAGTCAATTCTGAATAAAAATTAGTTTCATAAATTTCTTTTTCCATAAATTCATTATACTTTTTTTCTGGAATTTTACCATCTTTATCCGTATTTTTTGCTATAAACTGCTTTAAATATTTATTCAGTTCATCTAAATTTCTCCCTGCATACTCTTTCCCCATAACTGCTGTATCAACATTTCCATAATCAAAAATATAAAAATACGGATGTGATAATTCAGGAATTTTTATTACAATGTAATCTGAAAAAACTTTTGTTTTATGCTCTCTGCCAAATAAATAATCATCCCCACCTTCTGGTGAAACTATTATTTCATCAGTAACAATATTTTTTATTGCGTCATGAATTATCAGCATCTTCTTAATTTTTTTTATTCTTTCTTTAACAAAATCTTTTAACGTAACATCTGATTCTTTGTTAAAGTACAGTTTATCATCTTTAAAACTAATATCCCAATATATCTTTGCTTTAAAATTTGATAAATCGGTATTAAGTTTAATTAAAATACCTATATTTCGTTCATCCCAACCCAAGGATTTTGGATCTGTGATAAACAATGAACCCAGACATTCTCCTGTGGTAAATTCACAATATCCTCTTACTCTTTGGATTTCAAATCCAGTTTCTAATTTTTGAACAAGATTTCGAGCATAGTGATAGTAAACTATTTTATCCATTTCTATAGACTTAGAAAATATTATTACTTGTAATATTAAAAAACATAAAATAATTTTTAATGCTCTCATTATGACTCCTTTCTTTATTATGTATCATAAATTTTAATTAATAACATTAATGTTTTTTATTATTTTAACATAATTTGTATCATAGATTGTATAATCATCCTTTTCAATGTTTTTAATTGAAATATCCCATAAAATCAATTTTTAATTCTAAAATTTTTTTTGTCAGTTCAGGATAGAAATTTGTTCCATAAATTTCATCTTCCATAAATTTATTATATTTTTCAATTGGAATTTTACCATTCTTATCCTTGTTTTCTGCTATAAACTGCTTTAAGTTTTGATATAATTCATCCAAACTTTTACCTGTATATTCCGCACGCCAAACACTGTCATCAGCATTGTCATAATCTAATACATACATATGTGGAAAAGACAATTCAGGAATTTTTATAATAATGTATGTTGAAAAAATTTTTTTTGTGCTTTTATCTTTTTTGAATGCTATATCTTCTTCCAAAAATTTATCGTCCAGTTTCATTTTTTTTATTGTATCATAAATTAACAACATTTTTTGTATTTTTGTTACAAGTTTTTTTCTAGAATCATTCAACACAATGTTTTTTTTACTTTCAAAAACAGGAATATTATTTTTAAAAACAATATCTCTATATTCTGTCATATTAAAATTTGAAGTATTAATTTCAAATTTAACTAAAGTTGTCATATTTCTTTCAGAATAATTAAGATATTTTGGATCTAGAATGTATAAGTTTCCATTACAACGTTCATTATAATCAAGTACACAGTATCCGTGTCCATTATTTATTTTATAAATTTCCATTCCAGATTTTATTTTTTCACTAAGAAGGGGAAAATACTCATAATAAACTATCTTATCCGCTTCAAATGAATTAGTAAAACTTGAACTTTGAAATATTATCATAAAACTAAGAAATAAACACCAACTTGATATTTTAAATTTTTTTCCCAAAATAATTTGATAATTCATAACCAGTCTCCTTTATCGTTTTCTTTATTCTAAAAAGAAATTATATCCCAATTCATTATTTAACTTTAAAATTTCCCTAGTTAGTTCTGGATAAAAATTTGTTTCATAAATTTCTTTTTTCATAAATTCATCATACTTTTTTTCTGGAATTTTACCATCTTTATTCTTATTTTTTGCTATAAACTGTTTTAAATATTGATATAATTCATCAAAATCTCTACCTTTATACTCTAAATTCCAAATTGATTTGTCGATATTTTCGTAGTCAATAACATACATAGGTGGAAAATACGACAATTCAGGAGTTTTTATAATAATATAAGTCGAAAAATCTTTTTTTATGTGTATTGTTCCTGTCATTGAACTGGGTCCGTCATCTACTTCGATTATGTCTTCATCCGTAGTTATATTTTTAACCAAATCATGTATCATCAGCATTTTTCTTATTTTTTTTATACTTTCTTTTTGAGAATTTCCTAAAACAATATCTGATTCACTGTTAAAATGCAAATAATCATTATCAAAAGTAATATTTCCATATTTTTTTGCCGTAAAATTTGATAAATCAATATCCAGTTTAATTACACTTTGCATATTTTTTTCTATACCATTAGCATATTTGGAATCTAAAATTTGTAGCAGACCATTGCATTCTTTCACAAAATCTGTAGTTCCACAGTATCCTTTCACTTTGTGTATTTCCATTCCAGATTTTAATTTTTCCGAAAAACCTCGATAGTTATAATTGTAATACACTACTTTATTTAATTGCTTCGGTTCAGAAAATATCATTACTTGTAATATTAAAAAACATAAAATAATTTTTACTGCTCTCATTTTGCCTCTTTTCTTTGATTATA
>ERZ772921.1152-NODE-1152-length-15708-cov-2.797291_pt1 | contig 15708 bp, 15 predicted proteins | sample MGYA00512117_ERZ772921 | MGnify/ENA primary metagenome ERZ772921 (study PRJEB29015, sample SAMEA2737944) | human oral metagenome | biome: human oral; feature: human-associated habitat; material: dental | place: China | collected 2150 ... | reverse complement strand
TGCTGGGCATTGAGAATGAGGTTGGTCATAATTCTTTGGAAAAATACTTTATCAAAATTAATTAAAATATTTTCTCTATCAGCCTGAAAATGAATTTCATGCTTTTTATCGAAAACTCTGATAAGAGATTTTATTTCGTTATTAACATTGATGACCTCATTTTTCTTCTCAGGAAGCTGCGTAAATTCCGAAAAAGCATTGGCAACCTTAGCAATAAGGTCTATTTGATCTACCAATGAAACGCATAATTTGCTGACTTTATCTTCAATATCGGGAGCATTTTTATCAAACTTTCTCTCAAAATTCTGGACAAGGAGCTTCATCGGAGTAAGGGGATTTTTTACTTCATGGGCTACTTGTTTTGCCATTTCCCGCCACGCAGATTCTTTTTCCCTGAAAGACAGCAGTTCCTTCTGTTCATCTATAATGTAAAGGGTTCTGTTATAGGAATTTATAAGCGGAGTAAATTCATCATCATTATAATACTTTATCGGCTCTAATTTTTCATTAAGGTTAATTTTAGTAATCTGGTCAGAAATCTGCCTGATATTTCGGGTTAGTTCGTAAGAAATCCTCCAGCTGAGCCCAATACCGAAAGCAATAATGATGATATTGGCTGCGACTAAAATTTCTATGTATTTATTAAAAACATCAAAGTAGGCATTGTCATTGTGATAGAACGGGAAATAAACAATCGCCACCGGCTCTAACATATTGTTTAACAACTTGATATACGATGAAGTAACATTTCCTTTTATTTTCCCATCATATTCCACAAAATCATATCTTTTATCTGATTTTAAAATTTCTTTTAAAATCGGTTCAGGGATTTCCTGCTGAGCTATGAGGCTTTGATTTTTATTAGAAAGGATATATTTTCCGCTCAGGTCGTACAAAATGATGTCCTGCTTACTAATATCCGAGATTTCCAGAATTTTATTTTCTAAAATAATTGTGATGTTTTCTCCCGTTACTGTAGTATGGCTTACCGCATAATCCAGCGAAGCAATGAGCTTTTCTACAGTATTCAGCAGGTCTTTTCTGTTTTGGTTTTCCGCTGCTTTTTTTAGGATTAAATATGAAATAGAAGTAACCCCGATGATACTCAGGATACTTACAATCATAAACCCAAAGAATATTCTGGTGCGGATACTTTTCCCTCTGTAAGAGCCTAAAATCATGGTCTGCGAATTAGTTTTGCAATATATTTTCCAATAACATCAAATTCCAGATTTACTCTATCTCCTGCGGAAAGATGTTTCAAATTTGTGTGTTCCCAAGTATAAGGAATAATGGCAACGGAAAACTCGTTTTCTCCGCTGTAGGCAACAGTAAGGCTGATGCCGTTCACTGTAATAGATCCTTGTGGAACAGTGACAAATCCATCCTTTTCGCTGTGCTCTATGGTAATCAAATGACTTCCGTTTTTATTTTCAATAGATTTTACAACTCCTGTCTGGTCTACATGCCCCTGCACGATATGCCCGTCTAATCGGCCATTCATAAGGACACAGCGTTCCAAATTGACCTCCGTGCCAATTTCCCAATTTCCCAAATTTGTTTTTTCCAAAGTTTCGTGTATTGCAGCTATCTTATACTGCTGATTGTCTATATCATACACCGTAAGGCAGCAGCCATCATGCGAAATGCTTTGGTCTATTTTCAGCTCTTTTGTGAAAGGACAACTCATTGTAAAAAGAATGTTCGTCCCCTCTTTTTCTATTTTTTCTACTCTCCCTGTAGCTTCTATAATTCCTGTAAACATTTAAAAATAATTATTGAAAGCATAAAATTAAACAAATTTTTAAAATTATCTCATCTCATTTATATTTTTGATAAAATTAAATTAACTTTGTATTTCATCCAAAATTTAGTAAAAATGAATTCTAAACAACATAAAATAAGAGTAGGCATCTCTATTGGTGATTACAACGGCATCGGCCCAGAAGTTATTTTAAAAACACTGAAAGACAAAAACATTACAGATTTTTTCACTCCCATTATTTTTGGGTCTGGAAAATTGTTTTCTTACCAAAAAAATGTTTTTAAACTTCAGTTTAATTTCAATTATATTACTCATGCTTCAGAAGCGGCGAACGGAAAAATTAACATTGTAAATCTCCGAAAAGATGAAATGGATGTAAATTTCGGAACGCCTACCGAAGAATCTACCAAACTGGCCATAGACTCCTTGGAAGCAGCAACAAACGCCCTGATGAAAGGAGAAGTAGATGTGCTTGTGACTGCCCCTATCAACAAAGATGAAATGATAAAACACGGCTTCCGGCACACAGGCCACACAGAATATTTAGAAGAGAAATTCGGAAAAAAGGGACTGATGTTTTTAGTAACCGAAGACCTAAAAGTAGCCGTTTCCACGCATCATATCCCTGTTTCTAAGGTAGCACAGAGCATATCCAAAGAAAAAATAAAAGAACAAGTAAAAACTATAAACGACTGTTTATTTAAGGATTTTTCTATCCAAAAACCGAAAATTGCCGTCCTAGGGCTCAACCCTCATTCGGGAGATGGCGGTGTAATCGGCAATGAGGAAATAGAAATCATAGAGCCTGCCATAAAAGAACTCTTCGACGAAGAAATTCTTACCTTCGGGCCTTATCCTGCTGACAGCTTTTTCCAGCCCGATAAATACGGAGTTTTTGATGCTGTTTTAGCCATGTATCACGACCAAGGTTTGACGCCTTTCAAAACCATTGCTTATGAAAAAGGAGTAAATTATACCGCTGGAATGCCTTTCATCAGAACTTCGCCAGACCATGGTACCGCTTATGATATCGCAGGGAAGGATTTGGCAGACGAGCAGTCTTTCAAAGAAGCGGTATTCACAGCGATAAAAATTTTTAGAAACAGAACTGAAAATTTAGAATTGTTGAAAAATCAGCTTAAACCAAAAAACATTTCCATGGGGAATGAAGATGAAGACCTGCCAGAAGAATAAAATCAGCTACTATATCTTTTATACTTATCAGCAAATTTATATTGAATTCGCCATTAAAAAAACTTCTTTCCAAGAGTCTTGGAAAGAAGTTTATAAGTAAAAACATTTTCATTTATACCTTATGCTTAAGCATTTGGTTCTACAGATACGAAAGATCTGTTATCTCTCTTTTTAGTGAAAACTACTTTACCATCTACAAGAGCAAATAATGTATGGTCTTTACCCATTCCTACATTTTCACCTGGATGGTGCTGAGTACCTCTTTGTCTTACGATGATGTTCCCAGCAATAGCTTCCTGACCACCAAAAATCTTCACGCCTAATCTTTTAGAGTGAGACTCTCTACCGTTTTTGGAACTACCAACTCCTTTCTTGTGTGCCATTTTATTTTATGGTTTTTAAGGGTTTATTACTTTTTTAATTCTTTAAATTTAGCGATGTTTTTCTCAATCAAAGCGTCTACTTCTGCATGAGGAAGAGTTGCTTTTCCTTCTGCAAGAGATACTAGAGTTTCTCTGTTTTCTTTAGACTGAGAAAGGTTGAACTTTTTCAATTTGTAGTTAAGTTCATGGTCTTCACTGAAATCTACAGTGTCTCTATCTGCACCAGCAGCTTCTTGCTTAGCAGTTTCCTTTGTACTCTTCTTAGCTCCTCCTGAAAAACCAGTGATAGAAGTAATCTGAATCTGAGTCAACTGTTGTCTGTGACCATTTTTTACTTTGTAACCTTTTCTTCTTTTCTTTTTGAAAACGATTACTTTATCAGCTTGGACATGATCCAAAATCTCTGCTTCAACAGCGATTCCTTTTACAGCTGGGGCGCCTACTGTTACAGTTCCGTTAGAAGTTAAAAGAACTTTGTCAAAAGAAACTTTTGCTCCTTTGTCTCCTGCTAAACGGTTTACAAATAACTTTTGGTCTTGCTCTACTTTGTATTGAAGCCCCGCTATCTCTACGATTGCAAACATTGTTATAAGTATTTAATTTTAAAATTAGTTTGCAAATATAAACTTTTTTTTTCTACTACAAAAATCCTATCACTTTTTTAATAAAAAACTTCTCTCAAATCTGAGAGAAGTTCTTGTATTATTTTTGAACAATCTTAGTTTTTGGAAGTTCTACTGTTCCTGGATCTTTCCAAAGTCCATCTTTTTTGGCTTTTTTCTTAATTGCTTCAGCTCTTTTTCCACTGTCTGGGTGAGAGTTGAACATTCTTTGGAATCCGTTTTCTTTAGCTCCTCCTGCTAGAAGTTCTAACTTTTTGAATGCTGTGTAAGCGCCTACCACATCGTAGCCATTCGCTTTCATGAATTCATAAGAATAGTCGTCCGCCTGACTTTCCTGCTTTCTACTGTGAGAAGAATCCAAGAATGCATTAGCCATGTTTCCTAACTGAGTATCACTAAGTTTTGATACTGTGTTACTTGCAGCTCCAGCAGCATCTATCAGTGCAGCTCTGGTGTATGCAGATTTGATAGCATCTTTAGTATCTTCGTTTTTCACATGCCCGATTTCATGCCCGATAACAGCCAAAAGCTCATCGTCTGTCATGATATCCATAAGAGAAGAGAATACTCTCACGCTTCCATCAGCCGCAGCGAAAGCGTTGATATCTTTTACCAAATACACTTTATAATTTAACGTAAGTCCATCTTGGTTTTTGTGTTTCCCGAAAAGGCGATTTAATCTTTTAGTATAAGGACTGTTTTTACCTGCTACTGGATTATTTTTATCCATCCAGTCTACAGACTCTTTAGAAAGTCTTGCTGCATCAGCGTTAGAGAAAGTCAGTGCTTTTACTCCTTTTGCACCTGCATCTAGAGCTTTTCCTAAATTGATTTTTTGAGCATCAGCAAAGTGAACTGCTCCTACCATAAGACCTAAATAAATTACTTTTTTAAACATAATTGGTATATTTTAGAGATTTTTTACTTTACAAATTTACATTTTATTACTCAAAAAATACAAGAATTTTCTAAAAGCAGTAAAAATTATGTATTTTACAAAAGCCGTTGATTTACAAAAAGCTATTTATCAATTATTTATATTAGAAAATTGTTTTTCAAAAAAATATTCTAAATTTACAAATCTTAAAATGTTTTTTAGCGGAATTTTGGGGTATTAATTTTAAATATGAATTATTATGAAATCCATTACTCAAAAAATTGTTTTTAGTTTAGTGTTTTTAGTCATTATTGCTTCTTGTGCTAAAAAAAATGGAACAGAAACATCTTATTCAGATGCTCATCTAGAATCCATAGAATCAAAAGCGGTTGTAGATAGTACCGCTGCGCCTATATCTATGGCTACCTCTCAAGAAGTGGAAGGTAAGAAGTTCGTGCGAAAAGCAGATGTAAACATGGAGGTTTCGGATGTTTATCAGGCAACTATTTACATAGAAAACACATTAAAGGAAATGGGTGGTTTTGTAACGCTCAGCAATTATCGCAGCGAAGTTTTGGAGGAAAAAGTATTTCCCCAGTCTGATGAAAAATCCATGCTTGTCCGTGAATATATCACTAAAAACCAAATGCAGGTGCGGGTGCCTACGGAAAAGTTATCAGATTTCTTAAAACAGCTGAATGACAAAAACATATTCCTCCGAGAGCGCATAATCACAGCAGAAGATGTAAGCACGAACATCAAAATGGCTGAATTAGAAAAACAAAGAATGGCTAAACACAAAGCCCAGCTTTCGCAACAGACCAACACAATAAAAAATGCAGAAGCAGTCAATGAGAACGAGCGAGAGCTTATTTACCAAAAAATAAATGATTTAAATCTCGCTGATGAACTGAAATACAGCACTGTGGAAATCTATCTTTCGGAGCCAAAATCAAAAATCTCGCAAGTAGAAATACCAAATACTAAGAGTTTAAAAAATAAATACCAAGGCGGTTTTGGATATAGTATCAAAGAGGCTTTTGCCGATGGTTTCTACGGATTCCAGCAGTTTTTAATATTAGTTGCACACGCTTGGATGTTTATTTTAGCGGGCATTTTAGGAATCTTTGTTTGGAAAAACAGAAAGAAATTTTGGAAAAAATCAGATAAAAAAGAAGAAGAAAAATAAATGATGAAAATCCCTGCCGTGTGCGGGGATTTTTAAATTACCCTAATGATAGAATTTTGAGAAAAAAATCTTTATCTTTGGAAACAAAAAATTATGAAAAGACTAATTCTAATAATACTGTTGTTCAGTGCTTTTCTAAATCTAAATGCACAAGTACTGTATATGTATCCTAAGAAACAAGATTCCTATAAAGACGGCTATAAAGGGTTTTATTCAGATTTAGCAAAAGTGCTAAAAGAGAAAAATTATCAAACTTGTCCCAATAAAAAAGAAGCAATAAATGTGAAAGTTTTAGTAAATGTGGATGGAAGTGTTGCGATAGTAAAAGAGGAAGATGAAGCGGCGGTGGTAAATAACCAGTGTGCTTATGATATGATAAAATCTGCCCTTCCCTACCTCAAAAACTGGCAGCCAGCGGAACTAAACGGCCAAAAAGTAAAAGCTGTTGCGAGATTTTTATTTGTCCCAAATGAGTTTATTAATAATATCCCTACTGACAAGTTAAGCTATGTTTCTGCGATTCATCCAGATGGAATAGAAGGTTTCAGAAAGAAATTCATGGTTTGTTTCAATTCTGATAAATTTAATTGGAATCAGGATTTCAGTATCACTACTTATTTTGAAGTTAATACTGCGGGTGATTTGCAGTTTATCCATGCTGACCCTGTGGCTGATAATGAGGAATTTATGAATATGATAGTAAGATGTTTACACTATAACAAAAAGAAGAAATGGACTCCTGCAAGCTATAGAGGAACTAATATAGTAGATTTTCCATTTGTTTTTAAACTTAATTTTCGGGATGGATATTAAAATTCAAAAAAATAATTAAAATTTATGTTGCCAAAAATAAACCCTACCCAGACCAAAGCTTGGAAAGGTCTGAATGAATATTTTGCTGAAAAAAACTTTGATTTAAGGGAGCTTTTTGCTGAAAATCCTAATCGTTTCGAAGAATTTTCTATAAAGAGAGAAAACTTTTTGTTTGATTTTTCTAAAAATCTAATCGATGAAAAGGTAAAAAATCTTTTGCTCCAATTGGCTGAAGAATGCGAACTGAAAACGGCAATTTCTGCGATGTTTTCAGGCGAGAAAATAAATGAAACCGAGGGAAGGGCGGTTCTCCACACGGCTTTGAGAGATTTTTCTGACCAGCCGATTTTAGTGGATGGGAAAGATGTAAAACCCGATGTGAAAAGAGTTCTCTCTCAGATGAAAACTTTTTCGGAAAAGGTGATTTCGGGCGAGCACAAAGGATTTTCGGGAAAGGAAATCTCGGATGTGGTGAATATTGGGATTGGTGGTTCGGATTTAGGGCCAGTGATGGTCTGCTCGGCATTGAAACATTTTAAAACAAGGCTGAATGTACATTTCGTGTCTAATGTAGATGGAAATCATTTAGTCGAAACGCTTAAAAACCTCAACCCAGAGACTACGCTTTTCATCATCGCTTCCAAAACTTTCACCACTCAGGAAACCATGACCAATGCTCATTCTGCAAAGGATTGGTTCTTAAAATCTGGCAGTCAGGGAGATGTAGCAAAGCACTTTGTGGCGCTTTCTACTAATGTTTCTGAGGTTAAGAAATTTGGAATCGCCGAAGAAAATATTTTTGAATTTTGGGACTGGGTCGGCGGTCGCTATTCGCTTTGGTCGGCTATTGGGCTAAGTATAGTATTATCAATTGGTTATGATAATTTTGAACAACTTTTAAAAGGAGCAAACGACACGGATATTCATTTCCAAAAAGCAGATTTTTCCGAAAATGTTCCAGTGCTGATGGCGTTGCTGGGCATTTGGTACAGAAACTTTTTTGATGCAAGTTCGCATGCTGTTCTGCCTTATTCTCAGTATCTTGACCGTTTTCCTGCTTACCTTCAGCAGGGCGATATGGAGAGTAATGGTAAATCTGTGGATAGAAATGGGGAATTTGTGTATTATGAAACTGGGCCGATTATCTGGGGAGAGCCAGGAACTAACGGACAGCATGCTTTCTATCAGCTTATCCATCAGGGAACGGAGCTGATTCCGTCGGATTTTATCGCTTATGCGAAGTCTTGTAATTCGGTTTCTGACCATCAGGAAAAACTTTTGGCGAATTTCTTTGCGCAGACAGAGGCTTTGGCTTTTGGAAAGGATAAAGAGCAGGTTTTAGATGATTTGCAAAAAACCAATAAATCTGTTGCTGAAATAGAAAAGCTGGTAAATTATAAAATTTTCCAAGGAAATATTCCAACGAATTCATTTTTGTTCAAAGAATTAAATCCTTTTTCGCTGGGGCAGCTTATCGCTTTGTATGAGCATAAGATATTTGTTCAGGGAGTGATTTGGAATATTTTTAGTTTTGACCAATTTGGGGTAGAACTCGGAAAAGCCCTTGCAAACAGGATTTTACCTGAACTTACCAATTCTGATAAAATTTCTTCCCATGATTCTTCTACGAATGGACTGATAAACTATTATAAAACAAACAAATAACAAAAACCAATGACTATGAGAACTTTATTACTAATAGTTTTAATTTTCTTTTCAGGATTGATACAGGCTCAAGATGACTTGCTGAAAAAATCCGAAAAAGGGGACGCAGAAGCGATGTTTTATCTCGCATCGTCATATTTTTGGGGAGAAAAGGGCTATCCACAGGATAATGAAAAAGCGCTGCTGTGGTTTCAAAAGTCAGCTGACAAAGGCTATGCAGAATCACAGAACACGCTTGGTACTATTTATATAAAAGGCTGGGCTGGAGTGAAACAAGATTATGGAAAAGCCGTGAAATTGTTAGAAAAAGCGGTGAAATCTAATCATGCTGATGCTTGTAATAATTTAGGGCTTTTGTATCGAGATGGCACAGGTGTAAAACAAGATTACAAAAAAGCAATAGAACTTTTCCAAAAAGGAGCAGGTTTGGGGAGTTCTTCTGCGGTGGATAACTTGGCGTATATGTATTATATGGGCTGGGGTGTGGAGAAAAACCACGAGAAAAATTTGGAGCTGATAGAAAAATCAGTGAAAATGACCAAAGACAAGCAACGACTGGTGCAAATTGCTTATTTTTATCTTAAAGGGGAAGAAGTAAAACAAAATATCCCAAAAGCCATAGAACTCTACACTTGGGGACATGAGAATTTCCCTTCTGAGGTAGCTTTTCCTAATTATTTGGGTATGATTTATATTTATTATAATGACAAAAGAGAAAATAAAGGCGACTTTACAAAAGCCTTAAAATGGTATAAAATAGCGGCTAATCTGGGTGATGTGGATGCGATGAATAATATAGCTTTCATCTATCTACAAGACAATCCACAAGTGAAGAACATCCAGCAGGGAATAGAATGGATGGAAAAAGCAGCCAATTTGGGAAATCCAAAAGCTATCTATAATCTGGGATACCTCTACACACTCGGTGGAGATTTGCCAAAGAACTATGACAAGGCGGTGGAATGGTTCAGAAAAGGGGAAGCCATCGGTGAAGAAATGAGTATTTCCTCGCTGGGAGCAATATATCATGCTGGGATTAAATTTAAAAAAGACCTGCAAAAAGCCAAAGAATATTATCTAAAAGCCACAAAAGATGAAAATCTCGCAAAAGCCCTCTTTGAGCGAAATGAAAAACTTATAAAAGAAAATCCCACAAAAGTATACACATGGAGGGCGGAAAATAAATGAATTTTAAATTAATTAGAAAATAAAAAAATATGGCACAAATTTTAGATGGACTTAAAGTGTCCAAAGAAATAAAAGAAGAAGTAAAAGAAGAAGTAAAAAACATTGTCGCTGGTGGGAAAAGACCTCCGCATCTGGCGGCTGTTTTAGTCGGTGAAAACGGAGCAAGCATTGCCTATGTCAATAACAAAATAAAAGACTGCGAAGAAGTAGGCTTTGTTTCGTCCTTAGTAAAACTGCCCGACACCGTTTCAGAGGATGAACTTTTAGCAAAAATAGAAGCTCTAAATAATGACCCCGAAGTGGATGGATTTATCGTTCAGCTGCCTCTGCCCAAGCATATAGACCAAGAAAAAATCATCATGGCAATAGACCCCAGCAAGGATGTAGACGGCTTCCATCCAGAGAATTTCGGCAAGATGGCTTTGGAAATGGATACTTTTCTCCCTGCCACACCTTTCGGAATTATGCAGCTTTTAGAAAGATATAATATAGACACTCAAGGAAAACACTGCGTAGTTATCGGAAGAAGCCGCATTGTAGGAAAACCAATGAGCCTTCTAATGGGGAGAAAGGGTAATCCTGGCAACTCCACCGTTGTCCTCGCCCACTCTTACACCCAAAATATAGAGGAGCTTACGAAAGAGGCGGACATTGTCATCACGGCATTAGGAAGTCCGCTGTTTCTGAAAGCAGAAATGATAAAAGATGGTGCTGTGGTCATAGATGTAGGAATTACCCGAGTGGAAGACAGCAATGAGAAAAAAGGCTACAAATTAGTCGGCGATGTAGATTTTGATGATTGCGAAAAGAAAGCCGGTCACATCACGCCTGTTCCAGGTGGTGTAGGTCCTATGACCAGAGCCATGTTGATGAAAAACACTATTTTAGCCTATAAAAACAAAAATTAATTACATTAATGCTAGAAAAAGAAGAACAAGAATTATTAATCAAACAAGGAAAAATGCTCCCCGTGATGGAGCATTTTTACACCATACAAGGCGAAGGATTCCACGCGGGCAGGGCGGCATATTTTATCCGTTTGGCAGGATGCGATGTAGGATGCCACTGGTGCGATGTAAAAGAAAGCTGGGATGCCTCTCTTCATCCTGTTTTAGACATGGAGGAACTCGCCAAGACAGCGGCAAGGCATTGCAAAACCATCATCATCACAGGAGGAGAACCGCTGATGTGGAATTTAGAATTTCTTACCCAAAAACTAAAAGAACTCGGCTGCACCATCCACATAGAGACCTCTGGCTCACATCCGCTGAGCGGGCATCTAGACTGGATTACACTATCACCAAAGAAAGTAAAACAGCCCCTGCCGGAAGTCTATAAAAAAGCCAATGAACTGAAAATAGTGATTTTCAATAACCATGATTTTAAGTTCGCTGAGGAGCAAGCTGCCAAAGTTTCCGAAAACTGCCTCCTCTACCTGCAATCCGAATGGAGCAAAAGAGAAACGAACTACCCTAAAATTACCAGCTACATATTGGAAAACCCACAGTGGCGGTCATCGGTGCAGACGCATAAGTATTTAGACATTCGGTAAGTGAATTTAATTTGGATAAATTAAATACAAATAGAGCTTTCTTATTTCTCAAGAAGCTCTATTTTTTTCAAGCCTTTCATTATGTATTTAATGCGAAATTTTATTGATTTTTATTTCTTTGTCAAAGATATTTACGCCGCCTTTTCCGCCAAAATCCAGCGTAGTAACGGGGTAGGCCAGGCAAATCCCTTCCTTGTCGAATCGTTTTTTTATCCGTATGATGGCTTCGTTCATCGCTTCGTAGAAATCATCATTGGTCTCAAATTTTATCCAAAACCGAAGTACAAAATCAAGTGTAGAATTTCCGATATTTGTGAAGTATAGATCCACTTTTTCATCAGGAAGCAGAGTTTCTATTTTCTTAATTTCATCAAGAGCGGTAGCCTGCACAAACTCTAAATCATCTCCAAAAGAAACGCCTGTTTTTAGGATGATTCTCCTTTTTTTCAAAGTGGAATAATTGGTAAATGTTCCGCTGTAAATAATTTGATTTGGGATAAAAACATCCTGCCCAGGAATGGTTCTTATGGTCGTAGTTATCAGGCTGACCTGCGTGACAATGCCGTATTTATCATCTATCTCCACCCAGTCGCCCTCCTTGTATGGGCTGTGGGTTTTCAGAAGCAGTCCTGCAAATATATTAGATGCTACATCTTTGAAAGCGAAACCAGCGATAATTCCCACAATTCCAGCTCCTGCAAGCAGATGCGAAAAAACTTTGTCCAGTCCCAAAAGCTCCAAAGCGAGATAAACTCCTGAAAACAGGAAGAAACAATAAACCGTAGAAGCGATGATATGGGCGATATTTAGATGAACCTTGAAAGCTCGACGACTGATTCTTTTGGCTATTTTGGCTAAAAAGATAAACAAAATAAGGACAATAACAGCCTCCACCAGCTTTGGCAGGAAATGCACGATGGATACTTCCCAGTTTTCTAATACTTTTTCTATTTCTATACCCATTAGAGAATCTTTCATAATGTCATTTTTTGGTTAAAACTATTCATCAAAATAAATAAGCTTTGTTTCTATCACCTTTTTGCCCATTTTTTCTAAGGCGTTTTGGTAATCTTTCACCTGTTTTTGGTGTTTTTCTCTTTCTTCTTCACCTGTTTTGAAATCAACGATAATGTAGCCTTCGTCCGTTTTTATGACACGGTCTGGTCGGTAGAGTTTTTGCTCTCCGTTGTCAAAAGTAATTAAAATTTCTCTTTCATTGATGATTTCTTTCTCGTTTCCACTGAAATATGGAGCATATTTTTCATCATTTAGAACTGGCGAAATTCTCTTTGTGATGATTTCTTTTTCTTTCTCGGTGATTGTTCCCAAGCGGAAAAAACTATCCAAGACCTTTTCCATATCATCCTTATGGTTTATTTTCGCTAAAATATCGTGGATGAGAAGCCCCATTCTTGTTTTCTCTTTTCGTTTTTGGTAGCTTTTGGATGGCGTGGCGATTTGGATATTAGCCAGCGATTCCCCTTGTTTGTGGATGGATGAGATGCTCATTGTAGCCCATTCTTTTTTCTTTTGGGCTGTTTTCTTTTTGAGTAAATCTCCATTTGTTTCAAATAAATCAAAGTTGTCTACATTTTCCGTATTGTATTGATTTACAAAGTCAAATATTTCTAAATGATTTGCCGAGTTGCTCGGCTTTTGCAGATAAAGGAAAAGCTGTTCCACAGGGCGTGTGGTGGCTACATACTGCACGCAGAGGCGGTCTATGAAGTTTTTATAGACATTCTCACTGTTGAATATTTCTATATCCTCATCATAGGTTTCTAAACCTTTATCAAAGCCCGAGATATTCACTGCACTGAGAGCATTTTCTCCCTCCAAATCATACCATTCCGTGAATTTGGAATCTTGGCTTTTGTTTTCCATCGGCAGGAAGACCACAGGAAACTCCAGCCCTTTGGCTTTGTGGATGGTCATTATCTGCACGGCATCGATATTTTCGGAGGCTTGGATGGAGATGTTTTTGCCTTCCTCTTCCCAGAATTTTAGGAAATCTTTCAAGGTCATTCCTGTGTTTTGGGAAAATCCGTAGAGCATTTCTAAGAAATTGAGAATGAAGTCCATTTCCTTGTCTTCGACAGAAAATTCATAAACGAAATGTTCTATGAAGTTGTAAAGATTGAGATTCGGAATATGGGAATACGCCAAATCCAGCCCGTATCTTTTTTTGATAAAATCAAATAATTCCTTCTGCTCTTCAATAGCCAGAATTTCCAGCATTTCTACTGAAAAATCATTGATTTTGATTCGCCCTAAATCATTGAGATAGTAGAACAGCATCACCAGAAATTTTTTGCTTTTTGGAGCGGCTGTCCAGTTTAGAAATTCTATCAGAGCATTCAGGGTTTTAGAGAGATTAAGCGTAAGCCCTCGTTCGGAGATGGTTTTTATAAAAGTTTTTTCTCCATTGTACAGCACTTCTCTGCTTCCCAAAAGCTGAGAATAGTTGAATATATCGTTATTCCCTCTGCACAAGATGGTAATATCCGAGAATCTAAAGCCATTATCCAGACACTGCTGAATGTCCTGCTGCATCTGGTCTGCGGTATCTTGGTAGAAATCCTCTTTTTTGGCGTTTTCTATCAGATTTACTCTCACTCTGCCGTCGATGCCTGTTTTGGCTTCCTGCTGGGCTTTTTCGCCGAAAATTTCTTTATGCTCAAAATCTCCCTGCTCAGAAATGTATTGGTAAAGTTCATTATTAAACCTCACAATGTTCCTCGCACTTCGGTAGTTTTCTTTTAGTGAAATGACATTGGCAGGGACAGGCGCATTTTCTTTATGATTGATGATGTTCAGCATCAGCTGGCTCTCTCCGCCTCGGAAGCGGTAAATGCTCTGTTTAGGGTCTCCCACAAGGGTGAAACTCGTATTGTCCGAAGAAATCGTGTGGTCTCGCAGCGGTAGGAAATTCTGCCATTGCAGCGCCGAAGTATCCTGAAACTCATCAAAGAAGTAGTGCAGATACCGAGTTCCCACTTTTTCGTAAATGAAAGCCGAAGGCTCGTTTTTCAGGTTTTCATTGATGATAATATTAAATTTAGAAAGCAAAACCAAATCGTTTTCTTCCTCTATTTTCGCAAGTTCATCTTGGATTTCTTTATTTACCCGAAGCGGAAGCAGAGCGTGAAGAATTTTTTCTTTTTTCTGCATCAGGATATAATTGCTGATGAGCTTTCTCCTGCTTTCCATCAAAAAGCTGAGGATATCAAAAATATCCTGCTCCTTGTGTTTTGACTTAGATGAAGCACCTTTTTCAAAGACTGCCAGTGCGGACTCTTCATTCGATGGGAAAGGGAAATCTTTTCGCTCCTTGTTGTAGAACTTAGCGACTTCATGGAAAAACTTGGCAATGCTGTTTCTTCCGCCGCCAGAGAAATCCTCTATTTCCAGCCCTCTTTCTTTGATAAGCGATATCGTATCCTGTGCTATTTTCACAGAATCTTTCTTGATTTCAATAAGGTTTTTTCTGATATTGTTTTTGGTGTTTTCGTAGGCTTCCCAGTCAAAATCTTTATTCTCTAAAAGCCTTTTGTAGTGGATGTCTTTTACAAATTCCTTTGCCGATTGGTAGAGCGTTTGGCTCAGATTTACCCGCTCGTTATTATCCAAACTATAATTTACAAAATCTATGAAAGTCTCCGATACCTTTTTGTCTCCGCCTATCTTGTCCAGCATCTGGTCTACGGCTTCTATCAGATAAGGTTCGGGCTGAATTTCCAAATTAAAATTCTGCGCCAGTCCCAGCTCATAGGAAAAAGAACGCACCAATTTAGAATTAAATCTATCTATCGTACCGATGTTCAGCATGGAGTAATGGTGCAGAATATAGTCCAAAACCGCTTGGGAACGGCGGTGCAGCTCATCGATAGGGATATTTTTGCCTTGTTGGCGGAATTTTTCCTGTATATCCAGCAGTTCTTGGCATTGGGCATAGTTTTCAGCCGTGAATTTTCCCAGCCACTGGAGTATTCGCTCTTTCATCTCATTGGCAGCCTTGTTGGTAAAGGTAAGGGCAATGATGTACCGAACAGCATCTGGCTCGCTGGGATTTTCCAGACAAAGCATTAGAAGTCTCTGTACGAGTGTATAAGTTTTGCCCGATCCAGCCGAGGCATTGATGACAGTATAAGTGGATTTCATTTTACAAAGGAAAAAATAAGCACGAATTTATAAAAAATAAACCAAAAGTCCCTAAACCTGATTTATATCATCCCTGCCCTGCCGTTTTTATAGGTTCCGAGGCAGGTGCAGACACCTATCAAGGGGGTTACGATAGGTTCCAAGGGGGTCGCAGACACCTACTAAGGGGGGTACAATAGGTTCCGAGGCGGTCGCAGACACCTATCAAGGGGGTTACGATAGGTTCCAAGGCGGGTGCAGATACCTATTAAGGGGGTTACAATAGGTTCCGAGGGGGTCGCAGACACCTATCAAGAGG
>ERZ772921.1147-NODE-1147-length-15772-cov-4.086212_pt1 | contig 15772 bp, 16 predicted proteins | sample MGYA00512117_ERZ772921 | MGnify/ENA primary metagenome ERZ772921 (study PRJEB29015, sample SAMEA2737944) | human oral metagenome | biome: human oral; feature: human-associated habitat; material: dental | place: China | collected 2150 ... | reverse complement strand
TACACGTATGGGGTGCGTGTGGTCGCTGGTTCGAGTCCAGTCATCCCGACTTTTTCTTTAATAGCTATTTGAAATGAATAAGGTATATCTTCCTTTGTTATTATATCTCTATTTTACCCTTCTTTAGCGTCTATTTCTTGAATGTATATCTACGGATATTTATGGTGGAGAACAATATGGATTGTTTTAAATTCAGCATAAAAGTTACGATACCATTTATAAACTGATGATTATTATATAGAAAATATATGAAACTTTCAAACTTTAATTTTGAACTTCCTAAAGAGCTATTAGCTGAGTATCCCAGTGAGAACCGCGACGAAGCACGCTTAATGGTAATACATCGTAAAACAGGAGAAATCGAACACCGACTATTTAAAGATGTAATCGACTATTTTGACGATGGAGATGTGTTTGTACTGAACAATACTAAAGTATTTCCTGCTCGCTTGTATGGGAATAAAGAAAAAACAAAGGCAAAGATAGAAGTATTTTTGTTGCGTGAACTCAGCGCTGAACAACGTTTGTGGGACGTACTTGTAGACCCTGCTCGCAAGATACGGATAGGCAATAAACTCTATTTTGGCAAAAATGCCGAATTGGTAGCCGAGGTAATAGACAATACGACCTCTCGCGGTCGCACCCTTCGTTTCCTATACGATGGTACTTATGAAGAATTTCGCCAACATCTTACAGAATTAGGACAAACGCCTCTGCCTAAATACATCTCTCGTCCGGTAGAACCTGAAGATGAAGAACGCTACCAAACTATCTATGCTAAATACGAAGGCGCTGTTGCTGCACCTACTGCGGGTTTGCACTTTTCTAAGCACTTGATGAAGCGTTTGGAAATAAAAGGTATTACCTTCGCTGAGGTAACTTTACACGTGGGGTTAGGAACTTTCAATCCTGTAGAGGTAGAAGACCTTTCTAAGCACAAAATGGATAGTGAGGAGATACATATTCCTGAAAGTCAAACAAAAATCATCAATGCAGCTAAGGTGAATAAGAAACGTGTATGCGCGGTAGGAACTACCGTAATGCGTGTGTTGGAAAGTTCAGTTTCATCTGATGGTTTCCTAAATCCATTTGACGGTTGGACAAATAAGTTTATCTTTCCTCCATATGATTTTAGTATAGCCAATGCAATGATTACCAACTTTCACACTCCTAAATCTACCTTGTTAATGATGGTCTCGGCTTTTGCGGGGCACGACCTCATTATGCGTGCTTATAAAGAAGCCGTAGAGCAGAAATATAAATTCTATTCTTACGGTGATGCGATGCTTATTTTATAAGAAGAGTTATATATAAAGAAAATGACGGTAGAGAGAACTCCTTGCCGTCATTTTTTATTTCTGAATAGTTATAGAGAGGAATTATATTTTGCTCATAGTTAATCAGTAAGATTTTGTAACGCTTACTTATTTCCTAATTTAAAGTGGCAGTGCAGTTCGCACTATTTTCCTGCAAACGCTTTTACATCGTCTTCTGAGATTTCTTTGCCTCCTAAGATAATGAGTCGCTCTACTACATTACGCAGTTCGCGAATATTACCCGTCCAATCTTGTTTTTGAAGAAGCTCTATTGCTTTTTTGCTAAATTTCTTCGGACTAATACCTTGTTCCTCGGCTATTTTTGCTGAAAAATAATCAATAAGTAGTGGGATATCGTCTCTGCGTTCGTTAAGTGACGGTACTCTGATGAGAATTACTGCCAAACGGTGGTACAAATCCTCACGGAAACGACCTTCGGCTATTTCTTTTTTTAAATCTTTATTGGTCGCCGCTATTACACGTACATCTACATTGATGTCCTTATCACTTCCCACGCGGGTAATCTTGTTCTCCTGCAACGCACGCAACACTTTGGCTTGGGCAGAGAGACTCATATCGCCTATTTCATCCAAGAAAATAGTACCATTGTTAGCAGCCTCAAACTTACCTGCACGGTCTTTTACCGCCGAAGTAAACGCCCCTTTGATATGTCCGAACAATTCACTTTCTATCAGTTCGGAAGGAATAGCGGCACAGTTCACCTCTATCATCGGAGCTTCACTGCGCTCGCTTTGGTAATGAATGGCGTGAGCTACCAACTCTTTACCTGTACCATTAGAGCCCGTGATGAGGACACGCGCTTCGGTAGGTGCTACTTTTTCTATCATCTGACGGATTTGTTGCAAAGGTGCACTTTCTCCTATCATCTCATAGCTCTTGCTCACTTTCTTTTTGAGGTGTTTATTCTCTACCACTAATTTCTTCTTGTCGAGAGCATTGCGCACAGTGTTGAGCAAACGGTTTAAATCAGGTGGTTTTGAGATATAGTCGTAAGCCCCTAAGCGCATTGCGTTTACTGCTGTCTCGAGGTCGCCGTGACCTGATATCATCACAAAGGGTATTTCGGGTTTGAGTTTCTTGACCTCAGCAAGTACTTCCATACCGTCCATCTTAGGCATTTTGATGTCGCATAGCACTAAGTCATAGTCCTCTTTTTTGAGTTTTTCAACGCCTTCTACACCATCAGCTGCTTCTTCTACTTCGTACTCTTTGCTTTCTTCTACCAATATTTTGGTAAGTACACGGCGAATTGCCGATTCGTCTTCTATGATGAGTATTTTTGCCATAAATTCAATCTTTCCATTTGCCAATTTGAATAATCTGCTAATTACTCCGCAAAGGTAGTAAAAAAAATAAAAAACTCTTGACATTCTGCCAAGAGTTTTTGACGTGTGTTTATGAAAAAGTGTATTTATTAGTTTTTAAATGTAGGTTTGAACTTCGATTGATATACTTGAAACTCTTGTTGAGTAGTGATTTTTTTGTAATCATTGTTGTTAAACATCTTCAAGTAGAGTTCTAATTGAGTAGGCGACATATACCCGGTGATACCTGTTATCAAATCGTTATTTTCGTCTAAGAACACCATTGTTGGGTAAGCCTGTACTTGCATATAGCCGGTAAGTGGATGTGTGGCGTTACGGCGTTCAGCCAATGCGGGGTCATAGCCTTTGTTCTCAAACTTTTGTCCTTTGTAGTTCGCTACTTCGTTACCTTCACCATTGAACTTTACAGCGTAGTAATTATCGTTCACATACTTTACTAAGTCTTTGTTCTTAAAAGTGTTGTTCGCTAACATTTTGCAAGGTCCACACCAATTAGTGTATACGTCAATAAATATTTTTTTAGGTTTTTTCTTTTGAGCAGCAATAGCTTGGTCAAAAGTCATCCATTTAATTTCCTGAGCTTCGAGGGTAGCAGTAGCTGTTAAAACAAAAGCTACAATAGCGATGAGTTTTCTTGTCATACTGATAAAAGTTTGTAATTTTTTCGTGTTTATAGATTTTCAAAAACCGTGCCAAATGTATGTTCATCAGTGGGGGTGAGGAATTGCATTGCGATAGGCAGGTAGTACAAGTCTTGCAAATGAGGTTGCAGGCGCACGTAGTCTTTCTCAGTGGTGAGGATTCGCTTGCCTTGCAATTGCTGTATTTCTCTCTTGGTAAAATGATGATGGTCAGCAAAAGCTAAATGCTGAAAATCTGCTCCTTGTTCTTTCAAGAATGTGAGTAGCGGATTCGGATTGGCAATGCCTGTTACCAAAGTAAAAGGTTCTTGAATGAAAGTCGTCAAAGATATGTTTCCCTTCTCTGAAAATACTTGCTTATCATAGGCAATGGTTGCAAAGACGATAGGACAAAAGCAATGCTTCTGTAAACGCTCTATGAGCTGAGTACGTTCTTTTTCTAACAATGAGGGAGGACATTTAGTTACAACTACTATATCAGCTTGTCGCACTCGGCTTACTACATCGCGGAGTCGTCCCATAGGTAGTAACCAGTCATCAGTAAACAGATGTCCGTAAGCGGTGAGCACTATGTTGATTTTTGCTTTTACGGGGCGATGTTGGAAAGCGTCGTCTAATATAATGAGCTCAGGAGGTGCAGGCAAAGCGAGCATTCGTTCTACACCTTCTACTCGGTTGGCACAAACGGCTAAGATAAAATCCTTAAATTTCCACCAAAATTGGAAAGGTTCATCACCTAAATCCAATACCGTAGAAGTCTCAGTAGCTAATATAAAACCCTTTGTCTTGCGTTTATAACCACGACTGAGCACGCCCACTCTGCGTTGTTTATGCCATCGTCTGATGAGGTATTCTACCATTGGACTCTTACCTGTCCCTCCTACCGCTACATTACCTACGCAAATAGTAGGCACCGCAAAGGTATGTACTTTAAAGATGCCCACATTGTAGCACCAATGGCGCAGACGAACTATTGCACCATACGAACACGCCAAGGGGAAAAGAAGTATTTTAAAAAGATATTTAAACCATTTTCTCATAGCGGATATTTTGCACAAATCGTTTGAATCACTTCATCGATATCACTGTACTGAAAATCGATAAACTCTTTTATTTTATTGCCATTGTAAGTGCTTATCAAGCCGAGAGCATTGGCAGTTTGGAGGGTAAGTGCTCGTTTTTTAATACCAAAGAAACTCAAAAAACCGTCTAAACGTGCCAAACGACGCAATACTTTATGAGAAATCTTTTTAGTAGGAGCTTTCACTCCTAATCCTTTGGCTATCTTCTCAAAAACCATTTGATAACTAAGATTAGCAGTATTTAGTACAAAGCGTTCTCCCGTAACCTCAGAGAACTGTAGCTGTATCATTGCACGCACTACATCGTCTACCGCTACAAAGCCAGTGCCCCCTGTGGGATAATATTTCAGTCCATCAGCTACCTTTTTAAACAATAAGCCTGAGCCTTGCTTGTAGAAGTCAGCTCCCAGCACTACCGATGGATTCACTATCACCACCGGCAATCCTTCTTGCGAGCCACGCCATACCTCCATTTCGCCACCGTTCTTACTGATAGCGTAATCGGTGTTATTGTCCTCACTATTCCAGTCGTTTTCCTCATCAATAGGCGTATGAGGCAAAGCCGAAAGCGTAGCGATAGAACTTACATAGCAGAGCTTTTTTACCTTAAAGTCAATACACAAGTTTACGATATTAGCAGTTCCTTCCACATTCACTTTGATGAGCTGAGCAAAATCCTTAGGCTGAAAAGAGATGAAGCCTGCACAATGAAAAACAAAAGAAACATTCGCAAACGCTTGTTCGAGCGCAGGAATGTTATTTATATCGGCTTCTACCCACTCAATAGAGCGAAATTGTTCCGCTCCATTAGGAGATTCTTTTGTAAAAAGTTGTTCTATTTTTTCTAACGAATGGGTACTGCGATAGATAGCCCTTACTTTATGCGCCTTGTTTTGGGTAAGGTGAAAAAGTAAACGACTGCCAATTTGCCCTGTTCCGCCAGTTACTAAAATCATTATTTCTCGTCTAAAAGAATGTGTTCATCAATAAGTTTAAGAGCCATAGGCGAATCTTTTTCGTCGTAGAACTCGAAGGGGTCAAGAATAGAGCATACCAATTCTTTACACTCTTGGTCGCTCAGTAGTTCAATAATTTCAGTGGGCAAACTGGTTTGCGTTCTGCCATACTTGTGTTTTATCATTCTTGAACCTTGTTTTTTTAGTTTCTTAGTCGGGGCAAAGATAATAATTATTTGCCAAATATGCCATTTGATGCATAAAAATAACTGAATAGCATTTAATTAGCAGTAGGGTAGAGGTATCCTTTATATACTATTACTTTTGCAGTATGAGTTTTGCTAAAGTTTCAAACTTTGATAAAGTTGAAAACACCCAATTGTCTCTCTTCTTACCTCCGTCTTATTTTTATTTTGTGTTCGTTTATTCTTCATCTGCTCGTCCTACTCGCACCGTCATTTGTATGAACATTGCCAAAGTTTCAAATTTTGGCAATGTTGAAATCTATTAATAACTCTCTTTTTATGTCTATCTTAGCTTTAACTTACCTTCTACTTAGGTTCGTTCATCTTTCGTCTTTTGTTCGTTGTTTGTTCGTCTTTTGTTCGTTGTTTGTTCGTTGTTTGTTCGTCTTTTGTTCGTCTTTTGTTCGTTGTTTGTTCGTTGTTTGTTCGTCTTTTGTTCGTTGTTTGTTCGTCTTTTGTTCGTTGTTTGTTCGTCTTTTGTTCGTCTTTTGTTCGTCTTTTGTTCGTCTTTTGTTCGTCTTTTGTTCGTTGTTTGTTCGTCTTTTGTTTATCTGCCCGTGCGGTTCGCACCGTCTTTTGTTCGTCTTACTTTTCCGTTACTACACTCCCTCTCCTTGGGAGAAGTCTCCGAATAGGAGAGTATGTGACTGGGGAGAGGATATTTTGTTTGTCTTTTATTTGGTTACTCTTTGTTTGGTTGCCTGTCGTACTACGACCTCGCATCATCATCGATTTAGTATTATTGGCATTATTGGCATTTTTGATATTATTGCTTTTTCATTTTTTGCTTTTCACTACTTTACTGAAAATCCCTTTCCACCGGTATTGTCTTACCCATTTACCTTCTTCAAGAGTGAGTAAGTAAGGTTGTTTTTCTTGTTTAGCTTTATAAAATCCTTTGCAATAATCTAAGAAGAGTTTACCATTGTGTTTTCTTATGGCTAATTTTATGGCAGCAAGTAAAGTGAGGAAGAAACCGTATCGCAGACGGTAGAAAACGCTTCCTTGCAGGTAACGGGCATTGCTTTTATAGCCAGCACCTGTCGGGCGTAGGTGTTTTACGTGAAGAGTATCGTCAGTTTGTACTGTCCAACCGTGGTAGCGCGCCAATAGCTCATCGGCGGTGTCCCAGCCCATAGCTATTTTAAGTCCACCTATCGCTTCAAAACACGCCTTCCGATAAGATTTTACAGCACCTCTTAGGTGGTCTTTATTAGTGAGATTTTCAAGTATCCAAGAGCCATTTCTCTGAATATAACAAAAACCCCCAAACATTCCCAACTGTGGTTTTTCACTGTATTGCCGGCACATTGTTTCGAGATAATTATTGGGGAAGATAAGGTCAGCATCAAACTTGCAAATCACCTCTACGGCTTCTTTTAGGTAAGGAAGCCCATAGTTGAAAGTCTGCACTATTTTAGCCCCTGGTAGATGTTCACCCTTCTCACTGCGTTGCACCAATTGTACTACGGGATATTGGGTAGCAATTTGGTTCACTACCTCAGCAGTGGTATCGGTAGAACCGTCGTCTACTACTATAATTTGATAGGGAAGATAGGTCTGATTTAGCAGAGATTGCAAGGTAACACCAATGCTTTTAGCTTCGTTATAAGCAGGGATAATAATTCCGATATTCATTTACTTAGCGCTATCAGTTTCTATAAGTCCGTCTTTTAAGCGGACAATCCGTTTGGCATACCGAGCAATGTCTTCTTCGTGGGTTACCAAGATAACGGTATTCCCTTTTTGGTAGATTTCGTCAAAAAGGTTCATTATTTCATAAGAAGTTTTAGAGTCAAGGTTCCCAGTAGGCTCATCGGCTAAGATAATTGAAGGGTGGTTTACCAAAGCTCTCGCTATAGCTACTCTTTGGCGTTGTCCTCCTGATAGTTCATTGGGTTTGTGAAGCATACGGTCTTCTAATCCCACTAATTTTAGTACTTCTTTGGCACGCTCGTGTCGTTTTTCTTTCTTAATGCCTGCGTATACCATAGGCAAAGCTACATTGTCTAAAGCCGTAGTACGTGGCATTAGGTTGAAGGTTTGAAATACGAAGCCTATCTCTTTATTGCGAATGTCGGCTAATTCCGAGTCGCTCATCTTGCTTACATCTTTACCGTTCAGGATATACTCGCCTGAGGTAGGCGTATCTAAGCACCCTAAGATGTTCATCAAAGTAGATTTACCAGAGCCCGATGGTCCCATAAGGGCAAGGTATTCTCCCTTCTCTATAGATAGGTTGATGCCTTTCAGTACGTGTAGTATTTCAGACCCTAATCTAAAATCTCGTTTGATATTTTTAATCTCTAATAAACTCATTTTTCTTACTGAATATTTTGGTTTAAGAAATGTAATAGCTTTTCAAAGGCTTTTCCACGGTGACTGATACGGTTCTTTTCTTCTTGGGTCAGCTCGGCAAAAGTTTGGTCAGAACCCTCAGGAATAAATATAGGGTCATACCCAAAACCGTTAGTGCCCATAGGGGTAGTGCCTATACGTCCTTTTGCGATACCTTCAAAAGTATATACAGCACCATCTAAACATAAAGCAATAACCGTTTTAAACTGAGCCTCTCTGTGTGAGATTCCTTCCATATTCTTTAGTAGCAAATACATATTGTCTGCATCGCTTTTGTGCTCACCTGCATACCGTGCCGAATATACCCCAGGAGCATTGTTTAAAGCCTGTACTTCTAAGCCTGTATCATCGGCGAAAACGTTGCAATGATAATGCTCTTTGATGTATTGAGCTTTCAGCAAAGCGTTGCCCTCAATAGTAGTAGCAGTCTCGGCTATATCGTCATTGCAACCTATGTCGCTCAAACTTAGTAGTTCGATATTTTTAGGTAAAAGGGCTTGTATTTCCTTTAATTTATGCTGATTATGGGTAGCAAATACTAATTTCATACAGATATAAAACTCGAAAAGAGGTTACTTAGCAAGCATAACCTCTTCTCTAAATATGAAAACAATAAAATTATTCCTTTTCTTCTATCTTTTCTTCAGAGGCTTCAGCTAATTGTGTTTTTTGCAAATGCTTTAGCTCACGAAGTTTATTTTCCCACGTTTTAAGAGCTTCTTTTTGGTTGTTGATGTTCTTAATCACATCGCGTACTAATGGGTTCTTCTCGTCGATATTACCAAAGAAAGCTAAGTTGTTTTCTAACTGTATTATCTCCGATTTGAGCTCATCGATACGACGTCTTACAAAAATCACCTCATTGTTAAGCGAGTTCTCGTTATCATCGTTGATAAGTCGTTCTAACTTGTTGTTATACTTGATAAGCTCAATTTCTTGCTTATCAAAATTGAGTTTCTTGTACAGTGCATCAATAATCTTATGAAATTTGATGTCGATGGTTCTCTTAGAATGATGAGTATTTCCTATAGCATTCCATTCATTCACAAAGTTTTGTAAGGTTGCTATCTCTTTATCTCTATCGGTACTTAATTGATATTCTTTCAGCTTATCCAAAAAGGCTTTCTTTTGTTCAAGCGCATCAGACTCTTTATTTTTAGAATGCTGAATAGTCTCAGCAAATCTACTGAAATACGTATCACAAGCTCTCTTGAATTCCTTCCAAATTTTTTCGGTATTTCTAAGAGGAACGCTTCCTATTTCTTTCCACTCTCTCTGAATGTTCTTCATCAGTTCAGTAGTGGTTTCCCAATCGGTGCTATTTTGGTTAGCTTTTGCTATTTCTAATAAGGCTAATTTCTTAGTGAGGTTCTCTTGTTGCTCTTTTTTGAGTGTTTTGTAAAATTGGTTCTTCTTCTTGTTAAAAGCACGTAAAGCTATATTGAAAGATTTCCATACCTCATCAGCTTGTTGTAAAGGTACTTTTCCTACATTTAGAAACGACTGACGTAAATCTTCTACTTGCTTAGAAAGCTGTTTCCAAGCACTGTGAGTAGTAGGCTCTTTCTCACCGAGTTTCTTAATCCGCTCAATGATGCCTTGCTTCTTCACTGCATTTTCTTCGTATATCTTATCTAAGTTTTTGAGGTAATATTGGCGTTTGTCGTGTATTTTCTTAGTAAGTTCACTGAAACGTTGCCATATGCTTTCGCGGTGTTCTTTATCTACAGGACCTATTTCCTCTTTCCAAACGCGGTGTAACACTTGTAGCTCACGAGAGGCAATGAGAGCATCTACGTCGTCTTGGGCAAGTGCTTCGGCACGCTCAATAATTTTTAGTTTTTCTTCTAAATTGCGCTTAAAGTCAATGTCACGCAAGTCTTTGCTGAGGTGGATAAAGTCATAGAAGTTCTCTACGTGGTGGTGATAAGTATTCCACAAATCCTCATAATCGGCATTAGAGACGGCTCCTGCTTTGCGCCAACGCTCTTGCAATTGTTGGAACTGCTTGAAGGTAGTACCCAAATGTTCTTCGGCATTGAGAAGGCTTTTGAGTTCTTCGATGATTTCTCGGCGTTTAGCAAGGTTTTCTTTATGGGTTTTCTCAATCTCTTTATAGTATTGATTGCGCTTTTCGCGATAATCGTTGAAAGCGATGTAGAATTCTCTATAAACAGGAATTTCGTAAGAAAAATTATACAATTCTCCTCCGTCGGCTATGAACTCTTCTTTTTTCTCTTCTACAAGAGCGTCGTATTTTTTGTCGAACTCATAACGAATAGCGTCCACTTGCTTTTTGATAGCTTGGGTTTTCTCAGTTTGGAGTAGTTCTTTTAGTTCTTTGGTTAATTCACTAAGAGACATTGCCTCATAGTTTACTAATGACGCATCTTCTAAACGGTTGTCCTCACGGTTATCCTCTATGGCTAATGTGTTTTTTTCCTCTGACATATCTAAGATTTAAATGCAACTATTGTTTAAAAACGCTACTAAATTACAACAATATTTTGAATTACCTACTATTTTTCTGTAAATATTTTTCTGCTTAATGTGTAATAGAAATGTAAGTAGTTTATTATCAGTGTTTATTATGGGAGATTTCTTTAAGGCTTTCGATAAGAAAATCGACGTCTTTTGCTGTGTTAAAGATGGAAAAAGAGCATCTTAGCGAGGGATATTGTAGTGCTTCCTCAGGTAAAAAAGCCGATAGTACGTGAGAGGTTTGCACGCTTCCACTCTGGCAAGCACTCCCTTTGGAACAAGCAATGCCTTTTAAGTCTAACTGAAAAAGCAGGGTGCTATTTTGGTTTTTCAATGAGGGAAAACCTATGTTCACAATGGTGTAACTGCTTTCGTCTAAACTATCCGACATTCCGTTAAATATTGCCTCTGGGAAATGATGTTTGAGTTGTTTGATAAAATAACGCTTCAGGTCTTTGAGCTTTTCAGCGTTTCTATCTAAATTAGTGTATGATAGACTAAAAGCGACTTCCATTCCTACTATATTATGAACAGCTTCGGTACCTGCACGCAAGCCTTTTTCTTGTTCGCCCCCTGTGATACTGCTGTGTAGCGCAATACCTTTTCTAATAAAAGCAAATCCTACTCCTTTAGGTCCGTGAAACTTATGAGCTGAAGCCGTGATAAAGTCGGCAGGGATTTCCTCTAAATCGATAGGGTAATGCCCCACAGACTGTACGGTATCTGAATGGAAATAAGCATTGTATTGTTTACAGAGCGAAGTTACTTCTTTTAAAGGTAGAATGTTCCCTATTTCGTTGTTTATGTGCATTAGGCTCACCAATACCTTTTTTTCAGTATATTGCTGGAGCAAATACTCTAAATGAGAGAGGTCTACAACTCCTTTGTTCGTAAGGTTTACGTAAACTATTTTTATAGGATATTCTTTGGCTAATACCTCTAAGGTATGCAATACAGCGTGATGCTCTATTGGGGAAGAAATGACAATTTGTACACCTAAATCGTGCACACAACTGCGCAAGATAAGGTTATTAGCTTCAGTACCCCCTGAAGTGAAAATAATTTCAGAGGGTGAAGCGTTCAGTTGTTTAGCTATTTGCTTGCGACTATATTCAATAAGCGACTTGGCTTTACGCCCTAAAGCGTGTGTAGAAGAGGGGTTACCATAAGTATCCCTCAGAACTTCCGTCATCTTCTGTATTACCTCTGGATAGACGGGGGTAGTAGCCGCATTATCGAAATAGACTTTCATAGTTTTGAGAGGAAGAAATAGTTATGCTCTGTTAGAAGTTGTATTATTTCTGCTATTGTTGTTCTTGCGATAGTTTTTGTTGCGGTTGTTATTGTTGTTTTTATTCACCGCTCCTTTTTTCTGTTTAGAGAGGAAAAGTCCTACTATAAGAGCTAAAATAGCTACAGCAAAAGCGCACCAATAAGCATCGTTGCACGCGAAAGTTGAGTTAAATAGTGGAGCGATTAATAAGCCCGCAAATACGTATTTAGAAACGTCTAACAAAAAATCTGAAATTCTTTTTTTCATTCTTTACTTTTAAAAATTTCGGCAAAGATACAACTTTTTATTGAAATGGGAATAATAATGGCAACACGAATACCATTATAATACCCATAATGATTTGTAGAGGTAAGCCCACTTTCACGTAATCCATAAAAGTGTAACGCCCAGCCGACATTACTAATGCATTGGGCGGAGTGGAGAAAGGAGAAGCAAAACACATACTTGCACCTACGGCTACGGCAAACATAAAAGCGTGGGGTTGTAAGCTTAACGATAAGGCGGTTTTAATAGCAATGGGTGCCAAGAGTACGGCTGTAGCGGTATTGCTGATGAACATCGTCATAAGCGAAGTGGTAAAATACACGCCTGCTAAGAGTATATATGGACTCTTATCGCCTAAACTCCCTACTAATGCATTCGATACTAAGGCTGATACTCCTGTTTTTTCCAAGGCTAATGCCATAGGTAACATACCTGCAATGAGTACAATACTCTCCCAGTTAATTGTCTTATAAGCAGCTTCGATATTGCGCAAAGCTCCTGAAATAACCATCAATAAAGAGGCGATAAGCACAGCAGTAACGGGTGCTATAGGAATAAAATCGAACATCATTGCGACTACCATTCCTACCATTATTAGCGCAGCAATAGGAGCTTTGTGAGTAAGGGTTACCTTAGATGCCTCGGCAAGAGGTTGCCCTAATACTACCAACTGACTGCGTTCAGCGTCCATTTTAGCAATGTGCTCCCAAGTTCCTTGCACCAATAGTATGTCACCAGCGTGCATCTTTTCGTCTTTTAAGTTTTGCAAAATATAGTTATCCTTGCGCTGAATACCTAAGATATTGAGCCCAAAGTGTTCGCGCAGTTTGCTATCACTGATGCGAGTGTTTACCAATTTCGAAGCAGGCATTATCAGTACTTCGGCTATGCCTATATCGTGGAAGTGCAACTCGTTAGGCAAGCGTTGTTCAGGGTGGTGTGTGTCGAGAAAGTTTAAGTGATTTTCGGCGTTCATTTGTTCAATCGACTCAAAGTTACCGCGCAAATAAAGAATATCTCCTTCATAAATTACGGTATCAGCATTTACTACCTCTTGGTTGCCTGTTTTGAAAAAAGGATTGTTAGAAGTAGGTTTGCGCCTGATTTCTAATACCGAAATGTGATAACGTTGAGAAAGGTTGATTTCTTTGAGCGTTTTACCTATAAATAAAGTGTTTTCTTCTACTAATACGCGGTATAAGTTGTTAGAGAGTTGATATTCACGTACCAAATCGGTAAGTGATTTGCCATTTCGGTTCCCTTCTTGCTTAGAATCACCTTTTTTAGAAAGAAAAAACTTACTGGTGGGAATTAAAACTAACAGTCCTATTGCCAAACACACCAATCCCACTGGAGTAAAGGAAAAGAAAGTGAGTTTATCGTAGCCGTTTTTCACTAACTCTCCATCGATTACCAAGTTAGGAGGCGTACCGATGAGCGTCATCATACCGCCCATACTACTGGCAAAAGCCATAGGCATCAGCAGGCGACTACTGTTGATGTTACCACTCATTGCCATACTCACCACTATGGGCATCATCAAGGCTACCGTACCTGTATTGCTTACAAAAGCCCCAATAAAAGCCGTAACGAGCATTACCAAGATAAGGAGTTTTACCTCACTATCGCCTGCCAAGCGTAAGATTTTACTGCTCATCATCTTTGCTAATCCCGTTTGGAAGATAGCGCCTCCTACCACAAAGAGCCCTATCATCATCACTACTACCTTGTCCGAAAAGCCCGATAAAGCTTGCTCAGGCGTTAATATGCCAAAGAGCACCAAGAGCACTAAGGCACACATAGCTACCAAATCGGAGCGCACCTTCCCGCTCATAAAAAACAAAGCCGATATAAAAAGAATGATAAGAGTGGTATACATAACAAATTAGTTAATTAGCAAATGAACAGATTAGCTTATTAATTTGATAAATCAACACTATACTTACTTGTGTCGAATGTTACCGAAACGTGTTCTTGCAGTGAAGTAGATAGTGATATGCCTTTAAAATCGGCTTTTACAGGATAATCCTTGTGATTGCGATTAACTAATACAGCGGTAGTAAGTCGCTTTAAGGGAACTTCCAAAAAGTGTTTTACCCCATAAATGAGCGTACGTCCTGAATTGAGCACATCGTCTACCACTATCACTGCTTTATTGGTGTATTGTTCCGCAGGAATAGAAGTAGCAGTGCCTGCCAATGGGTTCTTCTTATCCATTATAATTTGGCATAAAATTACTTTCAGAGGGGCTATACTTGCAAGTGCTATTGCAAGTTTCTCAGCAAACACATAGCCATTGCCATTGATGCCTGCCAGCACAATCTCCTCTTCATTGAGGTGTGTTTCGTAAATCTGATAAGCAATCCGTCTTATCTTGTGTTCAATATCAGTGTGGTTTAATATCTGTGTCATTGTATGCTTTTTTATATAATGTGCCAAAGATACAAATTGTATTGCTAAAAAGCAAGAAAAAATAGGTTATCTATCAAATAACTTATTTAATAGCTTGTATTTTATCGGCAAATTTGTTCCAACCATCAGCCTTTTTATAAGTCTCTACGCTATTAGCAGGCACATAAATAGCATTAAGCTCAGTATCGATAAAAGTACCATACCAATCTTTAATGTTTATGGAGGGAGGTGTACCTCCTTTTAAAGTAACCGACTTTAATGCTGAGCATCCAGCTAAAGCACCATCTCCTATACTTTTTACAGTATTAGGAATAATAATAGAAGTTAAACCTGCTCCTAAAAAAGTATCATTCTCAATGCTAGTAATGCTATTATTATTGGGGAAGGTGAACGTCTTCAATGCAGAACACGAACTAAAAGCACTTTTTCCTATATTTGTTACAGTATTAGGAATAGCAATAGAAGGTAAGGACATACAAGAACTGAAGGCACCATTACCTATGCTTGTTACGGTATTAGGGATGGTAACCGAGGTCAAAGCTTCACAATTCATAAAAGTAGAATCTTCAATTTTTGTTATTCCCTTAGGAATTACTATAGAGGTTATAGACTTACAGTTTCTAAAAGCCCCCTCTCCTATGCTTCTTACAGTAGTAGGAATAACTAACGAAGTAAGTTTTTGACAATTAAAAAAAGCGTCTTTCCCTATACTTGTTACAGTAGTAGGGATAGTAAACGATTTTAAGGCAGGGCACGAAAAAGCGTGCTCTCCTATGGTTATTAAACCTTTGTCAGGAATAGTAATTTTGGCTAAATTCTTACACTCGGAGAAAGCCGCATATCCTACGTTTGTAACACTGCCCGGGATAGTAACCGAAGTTAAGGCTTCACACCACGCAAAAGAACCCTCTTCTATGCTTGTTATCCCCTCAGGAATAACAATCGAAGTTAATTTAGAACAGCTCTTAAAAGCACATTTCCCCATTTTCTTTAAGCCTTTGGGCAAAGTCACTGAGGTTATTTCTCGGTGTTCTGCAAAAGCATAATCTGAAATAGCAGTTACTTTGCTCAGCATCTCGTCTGCTGCCATATCAATGGTAGTTTCTTCATCAGTAAGCCATTTCACTAATGTCGAGCCATCTTCAGTAATTTCAAAATTCTCGTAAATCTTAGTTTTTAGCTCCTTAGGAGCGTCATCGCCCCCTTTCCCACAATTGCTAACAGTCAGTGCTACTAGCACTGCTACTGCTATAAGAATATCTTTTCTCATCGTTTTTTAATTATTAATCTTCTTTCCTACTCTGTTAAAGGCTTTTGGAATATTCTCCACAACTTATAAAGTACCCCATCCCCCTTATGTTAAGGGCTCGGAGTACC
>ERZ772921.1146-NODE-1146-length-15777-cov-5.064368_pt1 | contig 15777 bp, 11 predicted proteins | sample MGYA00512117_ERZ772921 | MGnify/ENA primary metagenome ERZ772921 (study PRJEB29015, sample SAMEA2737944) | human oral metagenome | biome: human oral; feature: human-associated habitat; material: dental | place: China | collected 2150 ... | reverse complement strand
CACTGTTGCGACGCGATTCGCCGAGGCGTCAACCCACACGAACCCCCGAAGAGCCGTTCACTTCCCATCGTTTCCGGTCTTCCCGCGACACGCACTCATGCCGGCTCTTGTACCTAGGTAGAGGATAGCAGCCGCGACTATCCTTCGAGACCTTATTGGCACATGTAAGGCCCCGCCTGCGAACTCATGAGACCCACCAGGAGCCACAAGGATCATCTCGCAATACCCCGCGGCCCTCCCCAGAGCACGTACTTCATCCTATCGCCAATCGCCTCTGTCTTTCCCACCCCCTTCAGGTGATAGGAACTCGCCCATGACCTCGAAAATGGCATCGACGTTAGTACAGGGGCATTGAGACGAAGGAGTGTCATTGCCGATATCGGCATGATGCCTACGGAGCTTCAATGCGTTTGCGCGGGCCACTTCCAGCTTAGCAAATAGAAGCTCAGACATCCCGTCCATGTTCTTCTTATACAGTATTCCAAATTCCCTCTTGATCGCATCGGATAGCGCCTTGCAGCACGATGCGCTGTCCATCGGCGCCGTCGTGTACCGCAGATGCTCGAGCAGCCATATCTCGAAGCAGGGGTTCGACCACAGGGCATGGTACGTGGCGAGCTCTATGGTCTGCTGGCAGAGCGCCTCGACTCTGTCGAACTCCTCGTCAGAGAAGTCGTCCTTGTCATATACAAGCCACACATGATCGTATACATCGGGCGACCTGCGGCAGGCTTCCTTCGCGTACTCGAGCAGGCCCATCGTGTGCTTGCCGGTGCTGCGCACCACCACGTTGACTTTCCTGCCATTGGCTTCTCCAAGCAAGAGCCTCATTCCGTTGAAGTACCTTGGCTCCGTCTCCGTGCCCTCGGTGACCACGAGGTGCCTGGTCATCTGGACGGTGCGATATCGCGGGGAGCCCTGCCTCACTGAGCTCCTCCATGCCTTGTTACGGTCGCCCCTCTTGACGGGCTTTCTACTCATGGGCAAGCACCCACTCTTCCATCCTCGACAGATACGGGTCGGCGCCATAGCGCCCCGCAAGGTACTGCCGGTCGAACGCAGCGTTCTTGCTCACGAGGTTGCCGTTGCTCTCGTGGATGTCCGCGAGCGACCAAAGCTGGCTCGACTCATCCTCGTCTTTTGCAGCGAACCAGATCTCGTCTCGGCGGAAGACGTCGTTCCTCATCGTCGAGACATCCTGCGACGTGAAAAAGAGCTGGGCGCCGTTACGGTTTATCTCCGGATTCTTGAAGAGCAGTGTCACGAACCGCAGGAGCTTCGGGTGCAGCTTCGCGTCCAGCTCGTCAACGGCGATGAAGGTCCCGCGCGCAAGCGCCCTAAGCAGGAATTTTGCAAGCCCGAGCATCTTCTGTGTGCCGGCCGACTCCTCCGAGAGCCGTAGCTCGTATGTTCCGTCATTCACCTTGTGCCTCACGAAGACTCGCTGGTTTCCCCGCTCGGCGTCATTAGCCTCCGTCCGAAAGCCGTCGATCCTTATGTCGACTGACCGCAGGAGACCCGTGATCGAATCGGAGTCCTCCTCGTCGAGCATCTGCTCGAGCATGAACTCCAGATATCCGCTGTTGTAGTTCAGAAACGTCGACCCTACGAACCAGGATACCGCATCCTGCACGGCGTCGAGATCGCTGTTCATACCAAGGAACGAGAGATAGGGTATAGCGACATTGAAGTTCGTGGAGACCCCGCTGCGCTTCAGCATTGGGCCCAAGGCAACCTCGCCACCCTCCCGGGTGAACAGCATCGCGGGCCGCGACCCTCCTACCTTGCGACGGTTGAGCGCCTCGTAGGTTATCTCCTGGTCGCTGGCGACCTCGAGTTCGTAGCGGTACTCATAACCGTTCGTCCTAAAGTACAGCTCGAAATCAGAGGGGGCCTCCAAGGTCTCCGCATCGAACGCGAACGGATTGCACCGTCTCAGACCGATCATCCTATTGCCATGGTCCCCGCCATGCGTGAGCGCAGTAATCGGTATCGCCACAGCACCGCAGACGTACTCGAGGGCCCTGTACAAGTTGGTCTTCCCGCCGGCGTTCGGGCCGTAGACCGCTGCGACGGGCAGGAGCCTCTGCGAGTCCCCGCCGGGAATGAGGGAGTCCGAGAACTCCTTCATCTGCGTGGCCTGCATGCTAAACGTCATCTCGTCCCGGAATGACCGATAGTTGCTGAACGTGAACTGGCAGAGCATCTTTGCGTCTCCTTTAGCCTTTCAAGACCTAGGATCTAATCGTTTTAACTCTGTATTTAGAGATTTTTTCTGATTCTACTATCTAAAACAACAAAGTCAAGATACTTAAGGGCAAGAACCCAAACGTGAGGCTATAGACAGAAAAGCGCGTGAGTGGGTCAAAGCTAATCCGTCGCTTTGAAGCCACCCATGTGAGGCTCGGACCGCACCAGCCCGGTTCCTCAGCCAACGACTTCCTCGCCAACCTCGTAAATGTCTGCGCTGCCTATCTTCTCCACTTCAGAACGTGGGACGCAGTGGGAATCTTGGGCCAAACAGGGACCCTCCGAGGCGCGCCAGGAAGCCCTCGGGCCTCGCGCGCCGCGCACCACCATGCCGAGCTCGCCGCGCACGGCGCCGCCAAGCACTGCGGCTCTTGGGGCAACATCGCCGCCGACCTCAACCGCCACTGAACCTCGCGCGCACGGGCCCACGCCGAACATGCATTATCCCCAAAGCACTTCGGCAAAGGGGCCTTTCTGGGATATGCCCCTAGGCGTCGGGTTCGTGGTACCCGCAGGCACCCCACTGGACGCCGCTCTGTCAGGGACCTAAGCATGTGAGCGGCATGACGTAGACGTCGGCGTCCTTGTCATAGCGCGCCAGCTCACCGGCTCCCACGAGCACCGCCATGAACGCCGGCGCTGGGTTTCTCGCCATGGGATTTCTCGCCACCTTGCGACGGAGGCGATCCAGGCTGGTGATAGCCTCCCCAAGCTTGTCCTCCCCGAGCTTCACCTCGATGCCCGCCCAGCGGCCGTCTGTCAGCTCGATGATAGCGTCGACCTCGAGGCCGTCGGAGTCGCGGTAGTAGTGGAGCGAATCGGCGGGTGCTCCGGGTAACGCGGACGCGTAGACCCGCAGGTCATGCATGGCAAGCGACTCAAAGAGCAGGCCAAACAGCTGCCCGTCGGACATGAGTCTTTCCTGCGTGATGCCGAGCAGCGACACCGCAAGCGACGAGTCGGCGAAGTACCTCTTTGGCTTCGTCCTCAACCGCGATCTTGAGCGTATCGGGGCATCCCACCCGCCAACCTCATCGACGACGTAAAGCCGTACAAGTTCCGAGACGTAGGATGACGCCACGGAAGCACTCGCTTTGGGACTCGCGCCGGATATCCCCGCATCTGCGGCAACGGTCGAGAACTTGACCGCCTTGCCTGAGTTTCTCGCGAGCGATTGGGCGACGCGGCGCGCCACCCTACCGTCAAGGCCTCGTCGAGTGATGCTAGTAGCAAACAGAGCATCCAGATAGCTCGACACGTAGTCGCCAGTTCCCGTCGCCCTAGACCGGAGGGCTGGCCACCCACCCCTGCAGATCATGCGCGCATATGGCTCGAGCCGCTGGTGCGCGAGTTGTGGATCAAAGCGCCCGCCGAAGAGGCCTGCGAGGGAGATCGCCCCGCTCGACTCACCGGTCTCGACAAGGGTCATCGTGCTCATCCGGTACGTGGCTATACGTCCCGCCCCACTGTGCTGTAATCTGTCCTTATTGGGCTTGGAGGAGCCAGTTAGGATGAACTGCCCGCTCCTGTTGCCCGTCTCGTCAATTCGATAGCGAACCTCATCCCAGATTGACGGAACATCTTGCCACTCATCGATTGCGTGCGGTTGCTCCCCCACAAGTGCTGTCGTAGGGTCCGCTCGGGCAAGCGAGCGCTCGGCCTCGCGGCCTATCCTGGTCACGCTCGAGGCGAACGAGAGAGAGGTCCAGGTTTTGCCACACCACATCGGTCCGACAATCTCGACAGCACCAAACTCATCAAGCAGGCGTGACACACCTGTGTCGGCAATTCTTGGCAGATATCCATCCGGCTTGAGGCCTCCCTGGTCCATAGGCCGACCTCCCATTTGATGCAGCTTGTTGTCTCAGAGCATATATGCCTGCCGAGAATTATTGAACCAGCAAAACAGAGCCTCGTCAACCAGCAAAATAGAGCCCCGTCAATCAGTAAAATAGAGCGAAATCTGTCGGTAAAACAGGCTCTTCGGGGGTTTGCGTGGGTTGACACCTCAGTGAAAACGCCAACCTAGCGGCGGCGCCACTCGCGCAGAACCTGTTTTCCCGGCTAGGGGAGAGGCAGAGCACCGAGGGGGCACTGCCGGCACACCATGGCAATTGGGGCGCTCGTGCCACCCGACGCAACTCGCGTCGCAACAGTGTACACAAATGGCCCAAAACGGCTCCGAGGTGCCGTTTTCGCCGATCTGTGTACACTCCTGCGTCACCACACCTGTCCTCAACGTCGCAACAGTGTACACAAATGCCCCAAAACAGCTCCGAGAGACCATTTTCGTCGATCTGTGTACACTCTTTTGCACCCCCCACGACCGCTCGCGCGACCGGGCGGGGCTACGGGTCCCACGACGTCGGCGACCCCATGGCCCCGTGACGCAAGGGCGCTCGGACCTGACACCCACGCCGCCAGGGCGGTGACGCAACCACTCACCCACACGAACTCACGAAGCCTCGTAAAACAGAGGCTAATTGCCCGGCATATCAGAGGAAACACCATACCCCTCGCGGCCGTACGCGGTCTGCATGTACGGATGGCAGCCCAAGGCCTGCGGCAAGATGAGTCCTGCGATGGCAAGCAGGGGGAGCACGGCGGTCACGTAGCGGATATGACGGGCACGATGTGAGTGATTCACTCACATCGCAATCGTGATGTGAGTGAATTTTTGGCAGCAACCGACACAGACTTAACGAAGGGAAACTCTATTACCGCAGGTCAGAGGCTTACTGAAAGCATACTCGAAGTGAGTGATCCACTCACATCGCGACGTCCGAGGCGGTGAAGTGAGTGATCCACTCACATCACGCACGTTCGGGACGCCGGGATCCACGTGTTGTGCGGTACGTGCCAGGCACCGCGCGGCATGCGTACCCGGCTCGGCCTCGCCTGCCCTACTTCACGCCGGCCTTCTCCTTTGCCCGCTCGATGGTGGCGAGCTGCTCCGACGAGAGGTGAATGCCGCCGTACACGCCCCCCTTCTGCCCGCCCCCCTCGTTGACGATGAGGTCCTCGAGCTCGCCGCGACGGCGGAAGCGCAGCTTCTCGTCGGGCAGGACGCGCTCGGTGGGATCATCGGGGTTCGTGATCCTAAACGCGCCTCCGCTCTTGAAGTTCTCCTTTGCCACCGAGATCATGAGCTTGATGCGGTTGAGCTGATTCACCTCCGAGGCGCCCGGGTCGTAGTCCACGGCCACGATGTTGCTCTCGGGATGTAGCTGGCGCAGCCGCTTGATCACCGACTTGCCCACGACGTGGTTGGGCAGGCAGGCAAAGGGCGAGCAGCACACGATGTTGGGCGTGCCGTGCTGGATGAGGTCGACCATCTCGGCCGTGAGCAACCAGCCCTCGCCCATCGTGTTGCACAGCGACAGGATGGAGCTTGCCTTCTGGGCGAGCTCATGGATGTCCTCGTAGGGAGAGAACCTCTCGGACTTGGCGAGCATCTTGTTGATGGGCACCCGCATGGAGCTCACGAGCTTGATACCCGCGCTGTGCGTGAGGCGACTCATGGCCTTAGTGCCCAGCTCGTCGTGGGTGTTGATCGCATTGGACATGCCAAAGAGGAAGAAGTCCAGAAGGCCCGGAACATCGGCTTCGCAGCCCTCGCCCTCGATGACGTCCACGACCTGGTTGTTGGCCGTCGGGTGAAACTTGACCAGGATCTCTCCCACGACGCCGACGCGCGGCTTGCTGCGGTCGTCCGTGAGCGGCAGCGTGTCAAAGCGGTCGATGGTGTCTCGGCAGAGACGATAGAAGCTCTTGCGGTCGGTGCGAGGTATCAGGGTCTTGGCACGCCTCATCAGGCTGTCGTAGAGCCTGTTGGCAGAGCCCCTCTCGGTCTCGTAGGGACGCGTGCGATACAGGAGCTGCATGATCAGATCCCCATAGAGCAGCGCGTAGATCGCCTTGACGATGAGGCCGGGCTTGAAGAGGTTGAAGCCAGGCGACGACTCGCCAAGGCCGCTCGCCGCCGTGAGGGAGATGACCGGCACCTCCTCGTGGCCGGAGTCCTTGAGGGCCTTGCGGATGAGGGCGATGTAGTTGGTGGCGCGACACCCCCCGCCCGTCTGGGTGATCAGGACCGCCGTGCGCGTGAGGTCGTACTTACCCGAGAGGACGGCCTCCATGATCTGGCCCGTGACCAGAATGGACGGGTAGCAGATGTCGTTGTTCACATACTTGAGGCCCGTGTCCACAGCCTTGTGGTCGACCGAGGGCAAGAGCACGCAGTTGTAGCCCTCCGCCCTGAGCAGGGCCTCCACGATGTCGAAGTGGATGGGCGCCATCTGCGGGGCAAGGATGGTGTAGCCCTTGGCCTGCATCTCCTTGGTATAGTTGTGCTTCGTGAACGCAGCGCTCTTCGCCTCGCGATACACGGGCGTGCGACGGGAGAGGTCGGTTTGGCGGGCGCGCTCCAAGGAGCCATCGGCCATGCGCACACCCACGGGCGCGGCCTCAAGCGCGATGCCGGCGGCCGTCTGGCGCTCGAGCTCGGCCTTCTGCTCCTTGAGGGCGGCCATGAGCGAGCGCACGCGGATGCGGGCAGCGCCGAGGTTGGAGACCTCGTCTATCTTGAGCACGGTGTATATCTTGCCGGAGGCCTCGAGTATCTCCTGCACCTGGTCGGTCGTGAGAGCGTCGAGGCCACAGCCAAAGGACTGCAGCTGGATGAGGTCGAGGTCGTTCCTGCTCGCAACAAAGCGGGCGGCACGGTAGAGACGGCTGTGGTACATCCACTGGTCCACGACACGGATGGGCCGCTCGGGCATCATCTTGTGGGCCACGGAGTCCTCGGTGAGGACCGCAAGGCCAAAGCCGTGGAGCAGCTCGGGGATGGCATGGTTTATCTCGCCGTCGTTGTGGTAGGGACGTCCCGCCAGCACAATGCCGTGAGAACCCGTGTCCTCTATCCACTTGAGGGTCTCATCACCCTTGCGGTGCATGGCCTCCTTGAAGGCGAGGTCCTCCTCCCAGGCCGCGTTCACGGCCGCGTCTATCTCCCTGCGCGTGATGGGCGTCCCACGCACGCGTCCCTTGCCGGACGCGGCGTCCTCGACACGCTGGACGGCGATGACCTCAAAGAGGCGGCGTTTGAGCTCCTTCTTGTTGTCGTAGGGGATGAAGGGGTCCAGGTACTCGACCTTGGGGGAGGAGAGCTCGTCGACGTTGAGCTCCAGAGACTGCGGATAGCTCATGACTATCGGGCAGTTGTAGTGGTTGGTCGCGGAGTCGTCCTCCTGTCGCTCCCAGCGGATGCAGGGCATCCAGATGAAGTCGGGATCCTTGCCGAGCAGGTTCATGATATGGCCGTGGCTGAGCTTGGCCGGGTAGCACACGGACTCGGACGGCATGGACTCGATGCCCGCCTCATAGGTCTTCTTGGTGGTCTTGTCAGAGAGGATGACCGAGAAGCCGAGCTTGGTGAAGAAGGTGTGCCAGAAGGGGTAGTTCTCGTACATGTTGAGCGCGCGGGGGATGCCCACGGTGCCGCGGGGCGCCTCGTCTACCGGCAGCGAGTGACGGTCAAAGAGCAGGCGGTTCTTGAAGTCAAAGAGGTTCGGCGCCTTGCTCTGTTCGCGTCTGGGCTTGCCGGAGCCCTTCTCGCAGCGGTTTCCCGTGATGAAGCGCCTGCCTCCGCCGAAGTCGTTGATGGTGAGCTGGCAGTTGTTCGAGCACAGGCCACAGTGCGAGTTCCTGCGCTTGACCTTGAGATTGTCTATCTCCTCGCGCGAGAGGAGCGAGGATGTGCCTGTGGCGCCCGCCCGGTCTCGGGCGAGCAGAGCCGCCCCGTAGGCGCCCATGGTGCCCGCGATGTCTGGTCGTATGACGTCGCGACCCGTGAGCAACTCGAAGGCCCTGAGCGTGGCGTCGCTCATGAAGGTGCCGCCCTGGACGATGACGTATCTGCCAATCTCATCGTAATCGCGCAGCTTGATGACCTTGAAGAGTGCGTTCTTGATGACGGAGTACGAGAGGCCCGCCGCCACGTCACCGATGGTCGCCCCCTCCTTCTGGGCCTGCTTCACGCGGGAGTTCATGAAGACGGTGCAGCGGCTGCCGAGGTCGATGGGGCGCGCTCCGCGCACGGCAGCCTGTGCGAACTCCTGCACCGTCATGCCCATGGAGTCGGCGAAGTTCGCGATGAAGGAGCCGCAGCCGGCCGAGCAGGCCTCGTTGAGCATGATATGCTCGATGACACCCCCCTTGACCTGCAGGCACTTCATGTCCTGGCCTCCTATGTCCAGGATGAACTCGACGTCGGGCACGAAGGCCTTGGCGCCGCGCAGGTGAGCGACCGTCTCTATCTCGCCGGAGTCGGCGCGCAGGGCCTCGATCAGGATGCCCTCGCCGTAGCCGGTCGTGGTCACGTGCCCTATGGCACAGCCCTCTGGCAGACGGTCGTAGATGTCGTCCATGATCTTTTTGGCGGTCCCCAGGATGTCGCCGTTGTTGTTGTCGTACCAGGTGTAGAGGAGCTCTCCCGCCTCCCCCACGACGGCGGCCTTCATCGTGGTGGAGCCGGCGTCGATACCGATGAACACACGGCCGCAGTAGCCCTCAAGCCTGCCCTTGGGGACGACCTGGGCGTCGTGGCGCTTCTTGAACTCCTGGTAGGCAGCCTCATCGGCAAAGAGGGGCTCAAGGCGGGCGACCTCTGAGCCCTGCGTGTCCTTGAGGTTGGTGAGGGCGTCGACGACCTCCTGGAAGCTCACCTGCCTGTCGGACTCCCCGGCGAGCGCCGCGCCCGTGGCCACGAAGAGGTGGGCATTTTGGGGGATGACGCGGTGTTCCTCGTCGAGCTTCAGCGTGACGTAGAAGCGGTGGCGCAGCTCGGAGAGATACTGCAGGGGTCCTCCCAGGAAAGCCACGTAGCCACGGATGGGATGGCCGCAGGCAAGGCCGCTGACCGTCTGGTTCGCGACGGCCTGGAAGATGGACGCCGCGATGTCCGCGGGGGCGGCACCCTCGTTTAGGAGGGGCTGAACGTCGGACTTGGCAAAGACGCCACAGCGCGACGCAATGGGATAGATGTGCGTCGCCTCACGGGCAAGGTCGTTCAGGCCAGAGGCATCCGTCTTCATGAGCGAGGCCATCTGGTCGATGAAGGCGCCTGTACCACCCGCACAGGTGCCGTTCATGCGCTGCTCGATGCCGTTGTCGAAGTAGATGATCTTCGCGTCCTCGCCGCCCAGCTCGATGGCGCAGTCCGTCTGGGGGATGAGGGTCTCGACGGCACGCTTGGAGGCGATGACCTCCTGCACGAACTCGAGGTCGAGCCACTTGGCGAGCAGCATGCCGCCAGAGCCCGTGATCGAGACGCGCATCGACGGGTTACCTATGACAGCCTTCGCGCGGGCGAAGAGCTCCCGTGCCGTGGCGCGGACGTCGGTGTGATGGCGCTCGTAGTTGGCGTAGATCAGCCTGCCGCTTGCGTCGATGACAGCGAGCTTGACCGTGGTGGAACCCACGTCAATGCCAAGGCGCAAATCCATATGGGAGAGGTCGATGCGATTTGCGGGATAGAGCTCCGCCCCAAGCTGCCTGAGCTCGACGGGCTTCGCCGCCATAACCTGAGCCTGGGTGGACGCTGCGTGATTAGCCATTGTCGGACGCCCTCTCTGCACGTAGACCTGAGTCGCCAGCTACGAGCCGGGCACCGTCACCGACGCTCCGCCGGCCTGCGGCGCCCGCGCCGTCACCGGCACTCAGCAGCGCGAGCGCGATCGTGGGAATGTCAAAGTCGATGGCCCTGCCATAGAGGTCGCCGGGACGCACGAACATCAGCGAGGTCATGACACGAGCCATCACGGCAACGGACTCATGCATGCCGCTCGTGAGCCAGCGGACAAGGACCCCGACCTCCGCGCTGATGGAGAAGGTCAGGTAGTAGTCGAAGATGGGACCAAGGAGCTCAAGGTCAAGGCCCTTGGCGGCACGGGCGGCTATGACATCGCGGGCCATGCGCTTAAGGCGCTCGACAAAGGCGGGGTCACCTCCGTCTCCGAGGAGCGCGGCGAGATAGTCTCCGTGCTCCTTGAAGTATGAGAGCAGCTCCTCCGAACCCGGGCAGGGGGCGAAGCCGTCCAAGGCATCCTGCAGGATGTCGAGGTTCACGGCTGCTATGTTGCCAACCAGGCCCTTGAGGTCTCGGATGGTCTCCGCCTCGATCTGGCCCACGAGGTCGTTGATGTCCTTGAAGTGCGAGTAGAAGGTGCGACGCGTCACGCTGGCGCGGTCGGTAACGGCCGTGACCGTAACCTGAGTGAGGTCACCGGTGGCTTCTATCTCGGCCGCAAGGGCGTCGCGCAGGGCGCGGCGCGTACGAACGCTGCGACGGTCTCCCGTCATGCGCGGATTGCGCAGCTGTGTGCCAACCTGCCGAAGAGCTGTTCTCATATACCGCGAACCCCCAGTTCTTGCTCACACTGTGCAGTATGTTACAGCGTGAGTAGTATTGCACAATGTGAGAAAGAACATACGTGGCATGGACACACGCATGGCTACGCCACAATTACTTCACAGGAGGGGGTAGCAGACGGTGCGTCACGAGTCCTTGGGGACGTGGCGCCCGCGCTTCAAAAGCATCGTTTATCAAGACTTACTGACCCTCGTTCGGGCGGACGTCCTCCCCGTTCGTCTCTGGGCCCAAGGAGGTCTGGGCATCTGCCGACTGAGGGGACTGCGACGCGGCGTGGAGTTCCGCCGTTTGAGAGGATTGCGACGCGGCGTGGGACTCCACCGTTTGAGGGGACTGCGGAGCGGTGCGGGGTCCTGCCGACTGAGGGGACTGCGACGCAAGCGCCTCGATGGCAAGTGAGACCGGATCGGTAAAATCGATAGGCGAGGGTCGATCGCTTGGAGCGGATGCGTTGGGAAAAGAACGTATGTCACCCCCATCAACAGGGCGAGAAGATGGAGTACCCGCTTGGTCGGCGCGAGAGAGTCCCGCAGATGCAGGCAGGCCCCACTCGACGTCAGGGGGACGTACCCCAGACGCGGCACCGGGCGCAGGAGAGGCATTCTGCCCCTGAAGCTGATCCCCTGGCCCCTGCCCCTGGAGCTGAGACTGCCCGAGCTGGTAGGGCTGCGCGGCATGCTGGTCCCCCCCGCCCAAAGATCCCAACCGTGCATCCGAACTTGGCCACTGCCCTGCAGGCAGCGAGTCTGTGCTCTTGCCCCATGACGGAACATCGAACTGCCTCATCCATAGCCCGACCATGGTGTGGATCAGCAGGAACACAACGGTGCAGTAGACGGCCATCAGCAGGAAGATCACTGGATACAGAAAGAGAACGAAGAGCACGCCGCCCGCAATGCCAAGGAAGACACCTATGAAAGCCAACACGTAAGACAGTAACAGCGGGGCGAACTCGCAGACGAGCGCGACAAGCGCAACTAGGCCCGAGATCTTGGCATAGCCGCCAGCATCACGCTTGATCATCTCCACAATGCGACTGATCTGATACCCTGCAGCAGAATCCTGATAGATGGTTGCCCGCACGCCCACCATGACCGTGAGGACCGTGCAAAACGAGACTACGGCGATAAGCGGCCAACCGACAGGGCTCCAGGCGCTCAGCAGAAGCCAGGGCAGCATCCTGATAAGCATCAAAGTATCCAGCGCATCGGCAAGGGGGCCAAGATATGAGCGGGTCACCGCCATTGCGACAGCGCAGTAAAGCACCACCCACACAATGCACCATCCGAGGACCGCGACAAAGGCACGACAACCGCTCTGGAAACACCGAGGGATATCGATGCCCCGCCTCTGGGGAGGCCCTTCGAAGCCCCAGGCAACACGACGGGCCCACTCCATCTCGTATCCCAGCACAACGAGCCACCCCACCACTGGAACGAGCATGTAGACGGATAGCGTCAAGATGGGCGTATACCAGCCCCTATCCCTGGTGAGCAGGCCCCACGCATGAGAGAGGTATCTCGTTTCTCGCATGGTCCACCGACTCCTTCCCACATAGCGACAAAGCTCTCTGTTGCCGCCTGCGGCCGAGCGCCGAGGCGACCGGCGGGAGGTCACGCTACGACGTCCGAGAACTCCTCGTGCTTCTCGAACCAGCCTTGGGCATAGCTGCAACTCAGACGCGCCCGCATTCCGCGATCGCGCAGCTCTTCGGCAAGGCGCTGGCACAGCCTGCCCGCAATGCCCTGCCCGCGCCCCGCAGGTTCCACAAATGTATGGATGATGTCCACGGTATCGGGTGTGAGTTGGTGGAACTCGATATGACCAAGCTCGACCCCTTCATCAGCCATGCAGCAAATCCTATCCGCAGATACCTTAAATGTCATGCCCGCCCTCCCATCGTCGTACGCCGCCATGTTTTCTTAGCATCACGGGGAAACTGCCCACAACCCCAAAGCAGCTCGTGACCCCAAGGCCGCTCGCAGCTCCATGGCCACTTGCAGCTCCAAGGCCACTTGCAGCTCAATAGTGTACACAAATGGCCCAAACGGGCACCGAGAGGCCCCTGGCACCGATCTGTGTACACTCCTGCGACCCCGGGGGCTGTCCGTAGTTCAATAGTGTACACAAATGGCCCAAACGGGCGCCCGGAAGCTCTCACTCTCGATCTGTGTACACTCCTGCGGTCACTTACGGCCCCCGCAGCCCTTGCGACCACTCACGGCCCTTGCGGCAAGATCACCCGCCTAGAGCGTGGACAGGTTGATCGCAGACTGGCTGTCTATGGGTCGATTGTCTTTCAGCACTCCCGTAACTATGAAACGATGAGGGCCATGGTATTCCTCGACCATGCAGGTGCTCAGCTGCAGGATCTTATCCGTGGCAGCGTCAAGCGTGGCGCCCTCGCGAATGTTGCGCCTCGACGAGTCGGGATTAAGCACAAAGTTGTAGTACTCCTGGAGCGCCTGGGGGTTCTTGAAGTCAAACGAATTGAGGATGTGCCGGTCATCATACTCATATGCGGCCACGATCTTGTAGATGAAAACACGGCCGGGTGTGAAGACGTACATCACGTCATGCTCAGCAAAGAAGTTTGCGTCCTCGAAGTTGTGGAGCGACCTGAACAAGTGGATGGGGTCGTCGGTGTTATGCCCATAGAGCACCGTCACAGGGTCAGAGAAGTCGAGTGCGTTCATGCTCTGTGAGAAGATGGCACCGTATGGAGACGCCTTACCCGAGCGATTGTGATCGAGGTAGTACGTGTCATCATCTGAGCTTTGCAGCACGGGGTTGTTCACGTTGGTCCCCGGAATCGTGATCCACGCATAGATGTCTTGGTTCTCCTCCTTGAGCTTGGAGAAATCCACGGCGTTCTCGACGTCTGCGGTCTCCTCACCCTCCCCTTCATCGGGATCTGCGCTCACCGTTGGAACGGGATCTTCCGCCGCCCGCTGCTTCTCTTCCGCGACGCTGGGTGAGACGGGCGGATGAAGCGTCACAGCGGCTGCCGCGACAACGAGGACAAGCGTGGCGACTGCCACGATGACCATGCGGGGCCTTGCGCCCCATGCCATCGTCCTCTGCCTCAGCGCCTGCCACATTTGCATCAGCACCTGTTTCAGCATGAACCCCTCCCCACACACGAGCAGGGTGAGAGACGGCTGCTCTCACCCTGCCTCACAAGACCTATGATACTTCAAGAAGTCGCGCTACTGTGCCCTCAGCTTCCGGCGGACTCCAACTGTGCCAGCGACCGCGATGACCGATAGCACGGACACAACCGCAGGCACGATAGTAGATGACAGGGGCATGCCCACTCCAGTCTGTGGAGACCTTGTGCTCGTATCCACCCTGCCTACGCTCTGTCTTACCACCGAGGGGGTCACGCCGTCGCGCATGACCAAGGTATACGTGGACAGCCGCTCCATCTCGAAGACTGCCTCGCCGTTCGCATCCAAGGTCCTCTCCTTGACCTCCGTGCTGCCATCATCATGCTCGACATACAGCAGAACCTCTTTACCAGCAAACTGCCTTTCGAACATAACCCGAATCTCAAAGTTTCTGTACGTCCCCTTTAACACAAAGGACGCCCAGACATCGCCCGGCAGCGGGGTGTAGTTGGAGGCACGCGTGTCACTCCAATACATGTCATCAAGAGTCCCGGTAGTCTGTTCCGTCGGAACGATGTATATCCACCTCGCAACTCCATCAGCGAAGGTCGTCCGGTCGCTGAGCGACTTCCGGTACCTGCTATAATCCGGTGTCGCGCGATTCGAGTTGTTGTCCCTGGGCGTGTTGTCCCTGGGTGTGTTGTTGTCCGGTGTCACGGAAGAAGAGGTTTTCACGACCAAGGTACACACGGTGTCGTCAGTCACGTCATCCATCGAGTATGAGACGGTACCGTAGCTGTTGATGATCGCATCCTTGGTCTCCGTGGAGCCACTCGCATGCTGAATATAGAGTACAGCATGCTTTCGGGCGTACTTGCTGTCGATGTTGGTGTACGCAAGCACAAAATTCTTCAGTGAACCTCTGAGCAAGAAGGACTTAACGACAACATCGCCCTCTGCCGGCGTGTAGTTCGAGGCCCTCCGATCGGTTACCCAATAGGCTTCCAACCCAGACCCTACGGTCCTGTTGGACTTCCCGAACCATACGAACTCATCCGAAGTCCTCGGGTCAGGGACCGGAGTCGGGTCTGGCTTGGGGGTGGGATCGGGCTTAGGGGTCGGAGCCGGGTCTGGCTTGGGAGCCGGGTCGGGGGTCGGGGTCGGGTCGGGCTTGGGGGTCGGGTCGGGGGTCGAACTCACGGGCTCGCAATTGATGGAGAACCTATATGAGCCCGACGCCTCAACCGTAATGAACATGTGTCCGCTGCCCGTACCGTCAATGACACCATTCTTGTCAGACGTTTTAGTGATGACTGACTCGTGGACGTCCGCCCCGTCCCCTGCGATGCTGCCCTTCTTCTCGCAGTAGATGGTGTACGTCCTTCCGCCCATCACCCCCCCAGCCAACCAGAAATCTATCTTTGCCTGCGCGGGCTCCGTAGAGCCGTCGGAGGCGTCCGTAGCTAGATCGATGTCAAAGCTACCTTCATACCTGCCGCCCTTGTAATCGAGTGGGCCACCCTCTTTGACCGCCTTGTAGTTGGACGCCTTATCCGTGGACCCCACCATCTTGCTGACGATGACGTCACCCTTCACGGACTCAACCTGAACTGTCATGCGACGCTCCGCAGAGGACACTGGAGGATAGATTGATTTGTCATACGTGACCTTTGCTTGCGCTGTGAGAGGTATCACCAATGCGAGCAAAAGCGCGCCGAGCAATGCCGCAAACCTCTTTCTCATCACATTCCCACCTTTCACCTTCACTTATAGATCCGAATACCACAGTACCTCTACGTAGTATAAGGTTACCCGTATTTCCCTCTCATTGCAAGAGTATTTTTTCAATCTATTTTAGCATCTTTTTCGCTCGCTCAAAGCACGGCGCCGTGGTCCGCGCACGGCTCAGCTATCTGTTGATCGGACAGACTGGCGCTCCTGGTGCCCTCCCGCTCGCCCGTGTCCTGGGTTGGGCCCCAGTCGTGC
>ERZ772921.1142-NODE-1142-length-15795-cov-3.009848_pt1 | contig 15795 bp, 19 predicted proteins | sample MGYA00512117_ERZ772921 | MGnify/ENA primary metagenome ERZ772921 (study PRJEB29015, sample SAMEA2737944) | human oral metagenome | biome: human oral; feature: human-associated habitat; material: dental | place: China | collected 2150 ... | reverse complement strand
AAGAGGGCCACAAAGGCCTCGACCGCAAACGAGTAGTGCTGGGAGGAGACGCAGAAGTGGCGGCGTCCGCGCGCTTCGCCGGTGTAGCGCTGCTCGACAAGAGACACCTGGTCCAGAATCTGGCGCGCGTAGCCGAGGAATTCCTCTCCCGCAGGGGTGAGCGAGAGCCCTTTCCGGGAGCGGAGAAAGAGGGTGATGCCGAGCTCCTGTTCGAGTTCGCGGAGGGCGGCAGTCAGCGAGGGCTGGGTCACAAACAGGGCTTCGGCGGCGGCTGTCAGAGAGCCGCGCTTGGCAATCATATCGATATAGCGGAGCTGACGCAGAGTCATGGAACACACCTCGTTTCATAGGAATTAGTTATGCTTTTCAAGATATTATAAATATTTTTCAAGAGAAGAACAAGTCGCTACAATAAGGGACATGAGAAATAAGCAAGGAGGATTCAACAATGAGCAAGCGGACAACACCCTTTCGATATGACTACGTCGGGAGCTTTTTGCGCCCGGAGACTTTAAAGCAGGCGAGAGTCGATTGGAATGCGGGAAAGATTGATCTGCTGCTTGCGCATCCAGCATCCGCTGCATATGGCCTAAATCTTCAGCAGGGAGGGAATCATGTGATCTGGTTCGGGCTGACATGGAACTATGAGCTGTATACACAGGCGAATGCCCGGCTGCATCGGCAGGGGCAAACCGAAAAAGTTATCATCCACCATCTGATCTGCTGCGGAACCCGTGATGAGGACGTTATGGACGCTCTGGAGCGAAAAGAGGGAGCACAGAATTACGTGATGGAGTCATTGAAGGCCCGAATCCGGGCGATAAAGGAGGGAAGATCATGACAGACGGAAAGGCAATCTCTTTTTCTTTCGACAGGGGCCACGCGACTATCGTGCTGGACACCTTTTTCCCGGCCCGGGCGTCTCGACTCCGGAAGCTGCTCAAGATGATCAGGGAGGATGTGTCTCATCGCGATGCAATCCGGGAGGAAATCGTCCGGCACTGCACGGAGCGCGCGGCAGAATTCCTGGCCAGCAGAAAGGATTTAGCGGAAAAGTCGATAAAGTATTGGCGCGAGGCGTCCGGGCTTAAGCCGAAGATCAGCAAGCTCACGGATCAGGTTGCATCGACGCAGCGGCATCTTGGGACTTTTCGCACCCGAGAGGAGAAGCGCAGCTGCCGAAAGCAGCTGAAGGAGCTGAAGGCGGAGCTGCGAAACATGAAACGAGTACAGCGTGACGCGCTATCTTACCACCGGCACTATCATTGGCAGCTCAAAATGGCGGCAAGTCGTGCAGAAAAGCTGAAGCAGAATGCCGAGCTTGCAGCCTCTATGCTTGCGTAGGGTATCGCTGCGACGCACGCAGAGGGAGGGTTCGGACTTATGGGCTTACAAGATACTTATAACTACCTGATGCAAGTCCGCAAGAAGGAATACGCCATCAAGCGGAAGCAGCTTCGGTGCGAGGAGCTGAGGAGCTGCCTGGGGGCCGGCGCGATCCAGTACGACAAGGATCGCGTCCAGACTTCTCCGACCGACAAGGCCAGCGAGATCATCGGCAAGGTCGTTGATTTAGAGGAGCAGATCGAGCAGCTGAAGCAGGAAAAGGCTCTCTTGATCATCGAGATCGGCGACGCCATCGAGCTGCTGCCGGATGACAACGAAAAGACGGTCCTGGCTGAGTTCTACATCGGCTGGGTGCCAATGGCGCAAGTGGCCAAGATCATCAATTACAGTGTCCGGAGGACGTACTACTTCCGGAAACAAGGAGTCCTACACTTGGGGATGGTACTGGAGGACATCTAAAAGTCGGCAAACATTGCAAAAATGAATGTGCTATTATGATAGTGTGGGACGTACGAGAGCAGGCGAAGGAGCACCTGCTCTCTTCTGTTATCCGCGAAATAGACGAATGAGCGAGGAGGTGAGGCCGTGCCAAGGGCGAAGAACGCGAAGGCGGACGAGGCCCTGGCTTTATACAGAGAGGGTCTCAAACTTGTGGAGATAGCAGCCAGGCTCGAAGTTCCGCAGGGCACCGTCCGCCGATGGAAGTGCACCCAGGGCTGGGATGGCAAAAAGAGCGAACGTTCGAGGCGGAAAAAAGCGAACGCTCGCAAACGAGGCGGGCAGCCGGGAAATCACAACGCCACTGGGGCGCCCCTGGGAAATAAGCGGGCAGAGAAGTATGGCTTTTTTGCCAGGTACTTGCCGGAGGAGACGTTGGAGATCTTTACGGCAGTGGCCGAGGCGGACCCGCTGGATCTGCTCTGGCACAATATCCAGATACAGTACACGGCCATCATCCGAGCCCAGAAGATCGCTTACGTCAGGGATTGGCAGGATAAGACGATCGAGAGAGTCGAGGAGAAGGACGGGAACGTCATAGGCGTGCGATGGGAGGTACAGGAGGCCTGGGACAAGCAGGCCAACTTCATGAAGGCCCAGAGCCGCGCTATGGATGCCCTCCGGGGCCTGATCAAACAGTACACCGAGATGCTGCGGGAACGCGGCGAAACCGCCACTGAGGAGCAGAAGCTCCGGCTCGAGCTCCTGCGGGCTAAACTGGGCAGCGGTTCCGGTGAGATTAAGCGAGTGACAATCATCAATGACACCAAGCAGCGAGATCCGGATCAGTGACCTGATCATTCCGAAGTTTTGGGGCGTGTTCAATGACAAAGAGCACACCCACAAGATCCTGACCTCTGGCCGAGCCGGGACAAAGTCCTCAGAGGCAGCGATCGAGACAGTCTTCAAGATCGTGCAGGGCGTCAACGGCTGCGCTATCGTCGTCCGTAAGTGGCACAACAAGCTCCGAAAGACCGTGTATAAGGAGATCAAGAGAGCGATCAAGAGGCTTGGCCTCGACGAGCGCCTCTTCAAGATCACCGTGAGCCCGATGGAGGTCACGTTCCTGGAAAACGGGAATACGATCTACTTCACCGGCTCTGATAATATTGACGACACCAAGGGCATCATCGACGAGAGCAAGCCGATCAAGCTGGTCATGATCGACGAGGTGAACGAGTTCTTCGAGCAGGGCGAAGGCGAGGACGAGCTTCAGAACATCGAAGCGACCTTCGTCAGAGGCAACGACGAGGGCTTTCAGATGCTTTATCTCTACAACCCGCCGAAGAACCCGAATGCGCCGGTCGCTCAGTGGACTCACAAGATGGAGCAGCGCCCGGACACGATCCACGTCCATGTGGATTACAGAGACGTGCCGGAGGCCTGGATCGGCAAGAAGCTCCTAGAGTCGGCCGAGATCCTGAGACAGATCGACGAGCGCCAGTGGCGCTGGCTCTGGCTGGGGCTCTCGATCGGCGTGGACGAGCTGATCTACTACATGTTCGGCGGCAAGAACGTCGCCAGGACAAAGGAGGACGCCTTTCCACTGATCGGCGTGGGTGTTGACTACGGCCAGCAGAACGCCACCACCTACCAGGCGGCCGGTCTCAACATGGCGAAACACCGATTGGAAGGCCTGGCAGAGTATTACCACAGCGGCAGGGAGTCCGGAACGCAGAAAAGCCCGAGCCGATATGCGGAGGACTTCGTCGCCTTCCTGGACGGCCTGCACGAAGCATACCGCTGCAGCAGCTTCTACGTCTTCATTGATCCGTCTGCTGCCGGTCTGGCCGAGGAGATCAAGCGGGCGATCCGCGGCTGCGGTTACAGCGTCCGACTGCGGGACGCCCAGAACGATGTCGCCCTGGGGATCTCCAGGGTGCAGAAACTCCTCACCTTTGGAATGCTCACGGTCTCCCCGGAGCAGGAGAACGCTCGGAGAGAATTCGGGCTCTATGAATACGACAGGAAGAGCATTGAGCGAGGTCGGGAGAAGCCGGTCAAGGTGGAAGACCACTGCATGGACGCGATCCGCTACCTGGTGATGGGCCTTTGGCCGAAGCTGAAGCACTACCTCCCGGCGCAGGATAAAGAGGAGGAGAACGAAGAAGCAGAAGGGACAATCTGACATGAATATCTTCACGTATTTCAAGAAGAAGGGCATCGACACGCTCGACTCCTCATTCTACAGCAAGATCGCAATGTGGGACAGCTGGTACAGGTCGGACGTGAAGAAGTTCCACTGGTACCGCGTGTATAGAAGCGCGTCCAATTACACACGCTGTCACCGCAAGAGCCTCGGCATGGCAAAGAAGCTTTGCGAGGATATCAGCGACCTGCTTCTCAACGAGAAGGTCAAAATTACAATTAAGGACCCCGTGACGGAGGCGTTTGTCAAAGGCGTGCTTGAGGAAGCGAACTTCACCGTGCAGGGGAATGAGTACCAGGAGAGGAAAGCAGCCTGCGGAACGGTGGCATATGTGCCGTATCTGACCAACATGATCATAGCGAAGGACGGCAGCGTAGTAAGCGCTGATGTCAAGCTGGACTATGTGGTAGCCCGAAACATATTCCCAACCGCCTGGGAGCGCTCGCGCATCACGGAATGCATCTTCGTGTTTGAAAAGACCTACAAACGTAAGAAGTATGCACAGTTCCAGCACCACAAGAGGGAAAAGATGATCGGGGAAGACGGTGCGGACCTTGGCTTTCAGTATGTCATTGAAAACAGTGTCGTGCTTGCGTCGGATGGAGCCGGTAAGGAACTCGCGCCGGCGGAGTGGGATGAGATCCCATGCTTTGCGGGACTTGCCGAGAGAGTAGAGACTGGATCGGCCAAGCCTCAGTTTGTCATTGACAGACTGAACATCGTCAACAATGTAGACGAAGATGACACCAACCCGATGGGAGTGAGTATCTTCGCCAACAGTGTGGACGTACTGGCTAAGCTTGACCTGGAGTACGACAGCTACTCGAATGAGTTTACGCTGGGGCGCAAGCGCATCTTTGTTGCTCCTGAGATGCTGACAGACGCAGACGGCTCGCAGGTTTTTGACCCGGACGACAGCGTCTTCTATCAGCTTCCTGAGGATTTCTTCAAGGAGTCCCACGAAGCAATGCATGAGGTCAATATGTCGCTGAGGGTACAGGAGCATGAGCAGGCTATCAACAACGACCTGAACCTTCTCAGTTTCAAATGCGGCTTCGGCACGCAGTGCTATCGTTTCGAGAAGGGTGCAATCGTAACAGCCACCCAGGTCATCAGCGAGAACTCGGACATGTACCGAAACGTCAAAAAGCATGAGATTATTCTCAACCAGGCGCTGATCGACCTCATCCGTGCGATTATAAGGCTCGGCAAGACCGCAGGGATGACCGCACTGGTCGAGGACACTGACATCACGATAGACTTTGACGACTCGATTATCGTCGACAAGCAGACAGAGAGACAGGAAGACCGCCAGGACGTAGCCATCGGCGTCATGGGCCTGCCTGAGTACCGCGCCAAGTGGTATGGGGAGACGGAAGAGGCTGCAGCTGCAAGGCTCCCCGAGCAGAGCCCCGGCGTACTTTTCTGATAGATGGATGAGAGCTATCATAACCTGCTCGCTGCAGGCGTAGAGAAGAAGTACAGAAAGCTGGAGCTCAGCATCATGAAGGACGTGGTGCGACGCATCCGGAAGGCCGGTACAATCACCTCAGCAGCCGACTGGCAGATTCAGCGCCTGGTTATCCTGGGAAGTTCTGCGGAGGACATCAGGGCACTGATCTCCGAGGCTGTGGATGGCAATGAGGAAATGGTCCGCCAGCTCTATGAAGAAGTAATTGCAAGAGAATATACCAGCCAGAAGGCCATCTATGAGGCCGTCGGAAAGGAGTTTATTCCGTACGAACAAAATGCTGAGCTCCGCCAGATAACCGATGCGCTGATCCGGCAGTCCACAGAGGAGCTCTACAACATCACTGGGTCGACCGGTTTCATGGTAGACCAGGGGGGCGGCAAGACGGTATATACGCCGCTGTCCGACATCTACAACAGCTATCTGGACGACGCCATCACGGGAATGGCCAGCGGAGCTTATGATTACAACACGCTAATCAGAAAAACGACCAACATGATGACGAAGTCAGGGCTTCGCACCGATCACGTATTCCGTGATACGCAGACAAGTTACGGCGTTGACTATGCCAGCGGCTGGCATAACCGCATCGATGTGGCCGTCAGACGCGCCCTGCTGACCGGCTTCAGCCAATTAGCCGGGAAAGTGACGGACAGGAACGCCCAGCAGCTTGGCACCACTCTCTTCGAGGTTTCCGCGCATGCGGCGGCCAGGCCTTCACACGCGGCATGGCAGGGGCGCGTCTGGACTAAGCAGCAGCTGACTGAGGTCTGCGGGCTTGGGTCTGGAGGAGGTCTTTGCGGATGGAACTGCCATCATGGTTACTATGCATTCATCAAGGGCGTGAGCCAACGCAATTACACAGACTCAGAGCTTGAGGAAATGGCCGCAAGGGAGGCAGAACGGCGGAGTTACAGGGGCAAGGATTATAACGCCTACGAAGCGACCCAGAAGCAAAGACAAATGGAGACGGCTCTGCGGGCAAAGCGCGAGAAGGTGCAGCTGCTCCGGCAGGCTGGGGCTGAGCCTGACGCCATAGTAGAGGCACAATGCAGGTATCAGGCTCAACTCGAAGAGTATCGAAGCTTCAGCCGCTGCATGCAGTTGGAGGAGCAGATGGAGAGAGTCTACAACGGAAGAACTCCGGGAAGGATCTCGCCGAGTCCTCAGGCTTTTGCAAGGTGGCAGACCGAGCAGATTAACAAAGAAAAGGAGCGGCAGGAAAATCGCGGGCGCCAAGACATGGAGGCAGCGCAGAGGGCGGCCGATCACAAGAAGTGGCTCAAAGACATCGGGGCGACGAGCACGACTTTAGATACCCTTGACAAGTACAAGGAGGCAAAGCACAATAAAGCCGAGGAGTATCAGCTCCTCCGCGGATATGGTCGAGCGGTCGAGAAGGGTGACATCAACGCCTTGGTCGGCTTTGAGCAGTATCAAAAGACGGCAGCGGATGTGCAGGAACGCGTCGTAGGTCGTACGACATCCGACGGAGTAAGAATAGATTCCTATGCACTTCACTTCATCGACCGAGTGATAGGGCAGACGGCTGAGCCGCATGAAGGTATGCGAGAGGCTACAACCATCGAAGCTGTGAACGAGGCACTGGCGAAGCCCGAGAAGATTACAGAGAGGATAATGACTGACGGGGATGTGCGAAGAACGTACCGAGGAGGAAAAGCGAACGTAACTGTCAGCGTGAGGGACCACCGTCTGATCCAGGCAAACCCGAGAGGAGGCAAAAAATGATAATTGAGGAGAAAGATAAGAACTTCTTGCTTAAGAACCTTGATAAGGCGGCAGCGCTTATCGAAGCAGATGACGTAGAAGGCCTGCTCGACGAGATCGACGGCTTTATGACAGAGAAAGGCTACGGCCCGAAAAACTTCGAAGAGCTCAACGAGTTAGGCCGAGAAGCCGAGCAAATACTCGACCGCATTTATTATAATAATTAAGAACCACCAAGCTGGAAGCAGCGAGGTGGTTTTTTCGTGCCCAAAATCAGAAAGAGGGCCACAAAAGAGGAGGCAGAGTTTTGATTGAGGTACACCTTGACAGACACACCATCACAGTGAAAGGGCATGCATCACGGCCAGAAGGGGCAAAGCCCGGCCAGAACATCGTGTGCGCGGCTGTCTCAGCTCTGACGCTTACCTTGATCAGCGGACTGGAAGACATCGCGCAGGATCGCATCGCCTACTCGGCGGAGACAGGTGACGTTGTGATTGAGTGGGACACGATCAGCGACATCGGCTCCTCACTAATCAGCACTTGGTTCCTCGGTATTCTGCGAATCCGGGATGCGTATGGCGAAATACTGATAATTTGAGCACCCTCGCGGTACTTTTAATTATGGCCGACGGGCCTAAAGCGGAGAATGTTCACGCACATTAACAAAAGCGGAGGGAAAAGCAACATGAAGAAGAAAATCTTCGACTTACAGCTCTTTGATGACGGCGGCGAGGGCGGCTCTGGTGCACAGGGCGGAAACGCTGGGGAAGGCAACGGAGGCCAGAACTCCGGAGGAAACAGAAACCAAGCCGGAGGCTTTAGCTTTGCACAGGCCGAAGAGATCGCAAACGCAAGAGCCCAGAGGGCGGAAAAAGCTGCACTCAGCAGCTACTTCAAGCAGCAGGGCATGAGCGAGACCGAGATCGAGCAGGCTATCGCAGATTTTAAAGCCAATAGAGCCAGGAGCCAGCCAAACGTGGCAGCAATCGAGAAGGAAAGAGATGACGCCAGAGCAGAGCTCCAGGCAATGAAACATCAATCGACTCTTCGCTCGAAGGGCGTCCGCGATGAAGACCTTGACTATGTTCAGTTTAAGGTGGGCGCCATGATGAAGGAAGACGACAAACTCGACTTTGAAAAAGCTGTCACTAAGTTCCTGAAGGACAACCCTCGCTTCACATCGACCGGATCCTACAGAGTCAGGACCGGACCGGATAGCTCACAGGGCAGTGGAGCAGGCGCTGACGGGAACACAAGCATCAACGACGCCATCCGCAGAGCTGCGGGTTACCGAATATAAGGAGGAAAATGATGAAAAAGCGTTTCATTTTTGATTTACAGATCTTTGACGCCGCCACAGGTATCGACAGAAGTGGAGCCGAGGCGCTCATTCCTGAGGAGCGCGCCCGTGAAATCATCCAGGGCACCGTCGAGCAGTCTGCCGCTTTATCCATGGGTCGCCGCCTGGCGAACATGACCGCAAAGCAGACCAAGCTTCCGGTTCTCGACTCTCTTCCGGTCGCCTACTTTGTCGACGGAGACTCCGGCCAGAAGAAAACAGCAAACCTGGCATGGGCCAAGAAGACGATCCACGCCGAAGAGATCGCCGTCATCATTCCGATCCCTGAGGCAGTGCTCGACGATTCTGAGTACGACATCTGGGGAGAGGTAAGGCCTCGCGTCCAGGAGGCCTTCGGCAAGGTCATTGACGAGGCCATCCTCTTCGGTACCGGCAAGCCCACCAACTGGAGAGCCGGCCTGGTTCCTTCCGTTCCTGCCGGGGCCAAGGTATCCCTCGCGACTACTCCGGACCTCTTTAACGCTCTCCTCGCCGAGGGAGGCACCATCTCCGCGGTAGAAGAGTCCGGCTACTTTGTATCTGGTCACGTGGCGGATATCTCCATGAGAGCAAAACTCCGCGGCCTCAAGGACAACGACGGAAGACCGCTCTTCCTGAACTCCATCCAGAACGCCGGTAACTACAGTCTGGACGGCTCTGCGATCCAGTTCCCCCGCAACGGTGCCTTTGACAAGACTAAGGCGCTCATGATCTCCGGCGACTTCACTCAGCTGGTTTACAGCATCCGCCAGGACATCACCTTCAAGCTTTTCACTGAGGGCGTGGTCCAGAACACGGACGGCACCATCGCGTACAACCTCATGCAGAACGACATGGTCGCTCTTCGTGCCGTCATGAGGCTCGGCTGGGAGATCCCGAATCCCGTCACCGGACTGAAGGGCAAGTCCGAAGCCGCCTCCCGCTTCCCGTTTGCAATTCTTACCGCCTAGGGTCTGAAGGGAGGACAGCCTGATGTACGTCACTTACGAATACTTCAAGGCCGCCTTCGGTGAGACGATCCCGGAGGCGGCTTTCCCCGTCGCTGAGGCAAAGGCGGAGGCGCACATCAGCTACTTCACCTGCATCAACGGGGACATCTTCGCAAAGCCAGACGTCGACCGCGTTAAACTGGCTGTCTGTGCAGCTGCGGAGGTGATCTACTACAACAGCCTGGCGTCCAGCGGCCAAGGAGCGGCCAAGGGCGTCAAGAGCGAAAGTAATGACGGCTACAGCGTCACCTACGTTGCAGAGGCGCAGGATGGGCAGACGGCTGAGGAAGCGCTTCGAAAGAAGGTCTACGAGGCGGCCAGGCTCTACCTGCTGCCGACTGGATGGCTTCGGCGCAAGGTCAAGACGGGAGGATGCTGCAATGAATGTGCAGGTGAAGATTACTGTCTTTAACAGACGGCTGGGATCAGATCGCCGAGATATGTTCTTCCCCTGCAGCATCGCAAGCGCCTCTTACTTCGAGGGCAAGAGCTCCAACCACGACACAGGAGGAAACCGCAGCGAGAAGCTGAGCTACAAGCTGCGGATCCCGTATAACGCGATCGCACAAGACGGCCGTACCTATGTCAGTGCGGCGGCTTATAAGCTGCTGACAGCGGACGAGGCGATGCGGCACTGGACCATCCAGAAAGGCGACATCGTGTTGACACAAGAGACGGCCCTGGCAGGACCGATCGATGAAGCGGCCCTGCAGGCCCTGATCCGCTCTTCCTGCCGCGATGCGATCACGGTCACGGAGTACGCGGACAACACTATCCGAGGCACTGACACCGTCAAACACTGGCGGATCGGAGGTGAATGATGGCATTTAAGGAGATAACGACACCCGCGGGCAGTATCATCGAAGGGCCAAACGGACAGGCCAGACTCGTCTGGAACGAGTCCTATGCTCCGAGGATGAACAAGTTGCTCAGCGAGAAGCAGAAGATCATCGACAGCGAGGTCCTAAGGCTCTGCAGCTCGATGGTCCCGCTGCGGACTGGCACTTTGGAGAAGTCCGGCATTCTTGGCACAGTGATCGGCTCCGGAGAGGTCAAATACATCGCGCCCTACGCCCGTCACCAGTACTACAGCACCGCCCGGTCCAGAAGCTATGACTCCCAGCGCGGCGGCATGTGGTTTGAGCGTATGAAAATGGCCAATAAATCGGCCATATTGAAACTGATCGGAGGAGGCAATGGTTAAGTCAATCATCGAAGGCGTCAGCGCCTGGATGCTCCAGTGCCCAATCCTGAGAGACGGCCCGCTCCGAGTCGATGCCATGGGTGATCAGCCCACGGAGTATGCGATCGAAACCGGCATCTACACGCCGGTGATCGAGAACTACATCGACGGCTCCAGCGATCGCCGCTTCCAGTTCAGTTTCGGCAGCCGCGAGTATTACAGCATGGACCGGATCCAGAACATCGCCAACAGTACCTTCTACGAGGACCTGGCTGACTGGATCGACAGAAAGAATAAGGCGGGAGAACTTCCGGAGCTGCCGGAAGGCTGCCACCCGGAGAGCATCACCACCCTATCGCCGGGCTACATGTTCGACGAGACAGGCAAGAACGCCCGATATCAAATACAAATAGAACTAACCTACCACAAGGAGGCATAGCCATGAAGAAGTTCAACCTTCAGCTCTTTGGCGAGAGTAGAACTGCCCTGCTTCGTAACGCGATCGCGGACTACATTAAAGTCGGCGCAGCGTTCGAGCTCATGGGCACCGGCTTCACGTCCCTCAATGAATCGCCCAGCGCTCAGACGGACAGCGAGACCTACATCAACGAGACCACGAGTTCGACGGATATCACCAGCTACGAGACCGAGTTTTCCTACGAGTCCAGACTGATCCCTTCCCAGAAGGCGATCTACATGCTCTACAAGGACGGCAGAGATCACGCAACCGGAGACGCAGCGGTTCACACCTACGTCCGCGTCGATTTGTTCAACCCGATCGGCGCGGTGTCCGAGACCTCTGCGGCATACACTGCGAGACAGTTCACAGTGTCCAACGAGGTCAGCGACATTGAGGGCGACGGCGGCGAGAAGATCAGCGTGAGCGGTACGCTCCACGCAGTTGGCAACCCGATCCAGGGCAAGTTCGACACCGTCAGCAAGACCTTCACCGCGGGAGACTTCAGCGGAAAATACGACGCCTAAGTCGCGTACAGAATCGCAAATACTGGCGCCATGCGACTGCACTGCAGGGATTGGCCAGAGTGTCAGCGGGTAACGGTGTACCTGCTGACACTTTTAATATAGGCACCGACCAGAGGAGAACAAAACAATGATAGAAATCAACGGCATCAAACTCGAGGCGGACTTCATGGACGCCGATTTCATCGGACAGTATGAGGATGCGACTCGACATCTCCAGCAGCATGCGCTGGCGCAGAAGGTCAAGCACTACGACAGCCTGAAGGAGGGCTACCTTGAGCAGATCAAAGTGGTCAACCTGTACTTCAATGAGATCTTCGGAGAAGGAACCGCAGACAAGATCTTCGCAGGCAAGGAGAAGAACCTCATGGCACACCTCCAAGCCGTGGAGGCTCTGACAGACTGGGGCAACGCTGAGAAGAAGAAGCTCAACGACTTCACCAACAAGTACACCCAGCGCCAGGCAGCACAGGCACAGCGCCAGAAGGCACGGATGGCTGGCTTCGTCGGTAAGAAATGAACCTCCTGATCGACGGCCTGCCTGGCAGCATCGAGATCGAGGGCCGGATGATCCCGATCAAGACAAGCTTCCGCACCGGCATCCTCTTCGAGCAGATGATCCTAGACCAATCTATGGATGATCTGGAGAAGATCGAGACGATGCTGGAGCTCTACATCCCGGGGCAGAGTCTCAACACCGAGGCGGCGCTCATGGAAGCTGTGGAGAAGATCAACTGGTTCTATAGGTGCGGCACTCCGGCCGAGACGATCGGAAGCGACGGCCCGGGAGAGGTCCCGCCTTTTAACTACGAGATTGATGCCGACTACATTTATGCCGCGTTTCGGCAGGCGTACAACATCGACCTGGCCGAGAACGAGCTCCACTGGTGGCAGTTTCGGGCACTGTTCAAATCACTGCCGGAGACGACGCAGTTCATGAAGATCATTGGCTTCAGAACGGTCAGGATCTCCAGCAAACTCAGCAAAGAGCAGAAGCAGTACTACGAGAGGATGAAGCGGCTGTATAGGCTGCCGGAGTCTAAAAACAGACAGCAGCTCGAGAGTGACCTGGCGACCATACTGATGAACGGCGGCAACCCTGCCGCATTACTCGATCAATAAGGAGCTCGCGGTCATGTTTAATCTGACACTATTCGGATCCGACGGCACACTGACCTTTGACACCTCGCTGGACACCAGCGGGATGAAAAAGGGCGCCAGCGGTCTGGGCGACATAGCTAAGAACGCCCTGGGCGTGTTCGCCGGCAATATGATGACAAAAGCCGTGGAAGGCGTCGCTGCACTAGGTAAGGAAGCGCTCAGCAGCGGCATGAACTTCGAGGCGGCCAGTGCCAAAACAAAGACACTTTTCACTGGAACGGATGCAGAGTTCCGGCAGCTGCAGCAGACCATGCTCGACGTTTCGACGGCGTCCGGACTGTCTGCTGATTCCATCGCGGAGGCGGCCTACTCTGCAGAGTCCGCCGGTGTATCGGCCGGGAATCTTGGCACGATGCTGGACTCCTCCAGCAAGCTGGCGGCGGCCGGCTTCACGGACATGGACACAGCCCTCTCGGCAACGGCTAAGACGATGAACGCCTACGGCATGTCTGGCGAGGAAGACATCGGCAAGGTTCAGAAAGTTCTGATGCAGACCCAGAACCTCGGCATCACCACCGTCGGCGAGCTCGGCAGCAGCCTGGCACAGGTAACGCCTACAGCTGCCGCCTTCGGTGTCAGCTTCGAGCAGGTCGGCGCTTCTCTGGCAGTCATGACTGCACAAGGTACACCGACAGCTCAGGCGACCACGCAGCTCAATGGTCTGATCGCAGAGCTGGGCAAGAGCGGAACGCTTGCGGCCAACAATCTCACGAAGGCAGCTGAGGGCTCCAAGTATGCAGGCATGAGCTTCGGCGAGATGATGAACGCGGGTGCCACCCTCGACGAAGTCCTGGCCATGATGCAGGGCGAAGCGGATAAGAACGGCAAGAGCATGGTCGACATGTTTAGCTCGATCGAAGCCGGCAAGGCCGCTCTGGCCATTGCGTCGGAAGGCGGTGAGACCTTCCGGAAGGATCTGCAGGGCATGAGCACCGACTCGGATGTCGTGGGCAAAGCATACGCCACCGTCAGCGATACGCTCAAGTTCAAGAGCCAGCAGATCAAGACGTCCATGAGCAACATCGCGACGTCTCTCTTCCAGATGGCGTCAGGACCGCTCGCAAAAGCCGCGGACGGCGCTTCGAGCGCGCTGGCAGAGATCTCAAAGGGCCTGAGTGAAAATGGCCTCCAGGGCGTCGCTGACGCAATGCTGGGCATGATGAACAAGGCCGCCGATAGCATCGCAAACTTCGACTGGGCGGGAGCCGCCCGGAAGATCGTAGATGGTATAACCACGTTTATCGACGGCGACGGTGTGGGTAAGTTCTTGACGTCGGCGGGCAAAATGATTCAGGGTCTGGCCTCTGGACTGGCGACAGCGTTGCCGGTTCTTATGCCTGCGCTAGTGAAGCTCACCGCTTATATTCTGACTTCTCTGATCAAGTTCCTGCCGCAGCTCGTGACCGCCGGTCTCACCCTGATCAAAGGCCTCGCCCAGGGCTTCCTCGAAGCGCTGCCGGACATCTGGAATGCACTGGCCAGTATCATCACCGAGTGGATGAAATTCGAGGCCAATTTCTACGGCCAACTCGGGCAGTTCATCGCCGAGGTCTGGAGCAAGTTCGTCGAATGGGGCCGCGGTGTGATCGACCGCGTCGGCTCTGCTATGAGCAGCATGCTGCAGACTGCTGTCTCGTGGCTGTCTCAGCTCCCCGGGAAGACCTGGACCTGGCTGGTCAACACTGTCACTCGACTGATCCAATGGGGTCAGAACATGGTTCAGAATGCCAGCACGGCCATGAACAACATGCTCAGCACGATCATCTCGTGGGTATCTCAGCTTCCCGAGAAGGTCTGGATGTGGCTGGTTGGCACCGTCACCCGACTGATTCAGTGGGGCCAGAACATGGTGCAGCACGCCAACGCAGCCATGAGCAGTATGCTCAGCATAATCATCTCGTGGGTGCAGCAACTTCCCGGGAAGGTCGGGGTATGGCTGGCCAACACCGTCGCTCGACTGATCCAATGGGGCCAGAACATGGTGCAGCACGCCAGTGCAGCCATGAGCAACATGCTCCACACGATCATTTCGTGGGTGCAGCAGCTCCCTGAGAAGGTCTGGACATGGCTGGCCAACACAGCTCAGAAGGTCGTGAGCTGGGGCGCTGATCTGGCCGTGAAGGGCACAGCAGCAGCCAAGGGCCTCTTCGACGCGATCGTCAACGGCGTTAAAAGCCTGCCGGAGAAGATGGCCGAAATCGGCAAAAACATCGTCACCGGCATCTGGAACGGCATCAGCTCCGGCTGGAACTGGCTGAAGAACAAAGTGGCGGATCTGGCTGACTCCCTCCTGGATGCAGCTAAGGACGCTCTGGACATCAACAGCCCGTCGAAAGAGTTCGAGAAAGGCGTTGGCCGCTGGATCCCAGCGGGAATTTCTCGAGGCGTTGTCAGGGCCATGCCGGGAACTCTGAAGACGATGAAGCAGCAGGCTGCCAGAATGGTCGAGGAGATGCAAGCGTCGGTCAAGGCCAGCGCCGGAGAACTCACGCTCAACGCCAATGCGGCGACAGGAGCAGCGGCTCTTGCCTCGGGCGGTACAATCATCAACAACGACAACCATGTGGAGCAGACCAACACGTACAACACTCCGGTGGCCACACCGTCCGAGACGGCAAAGGCGCAGCGTGAGGCAGTGCGCAAGCTCGTAGGAGGTGTCCAGTAATGACCAAAAACACTATCGCAATTGAGCTGGCCTGCAACGGCAAGGTGCTCCGCCTGGGGCCGGGTGAAGACATCGACATCACCAAGATCACCGGCCTGGAGTCCTCCGAGCTGGAGATCTCGACGTCGAATACCGCTCTGGTGGATGGCGTCAGCGTCGACGGCAAGAAAATCAAGCCACGCCCGATCCACATCGAGGCCAGCTTCAAAAGTAACAGAAACAACCCGCAGAACAGGGCCAAGCTGATCCAATTCTTCAATCCGAAGTACACCGGCAAGGCT
>ERZ772921.1140-NODE-1140-length-15808-cov-9.034851_pt1 | contig 15808 bp, 13 predicted proteins | sample MGYA00512117_ERZ772921 | MGnify/ENA primary metagenome ERZ772921 (study PRJEB29015, sample SAMEA2737944) | human oral metagenome | biome: human oral; feature: human-associated habitat; material: dental | place: China | collected 2150 ... | reverse complement strand
CGGTGACCGAGCCCCCGTGCTTGCCGGCAACGGCCTCGGGATCGACCCGCAACCGACGGATACCGGGCGCCCCGATGAGGACGGCCATCGGAGTGGGGACCGTACGGGCAGTCGGGGGGAAGGTCCCGTCGTCGTTGCCCGCGGTGCGGAAGACCAGCGCGAATTGGGGCTTGAGCTCGGTGCCCACCGCCTGGAGGAACGTGTTGACCCGATCCTGCCACCAGGCGGGTTCGATGTGAGTGGGGAGCACCGTCATCTCGAGGTACTCCTCGAGACCGTTCTCAGTGCGGTTGATAGTCATGGAGCCCGAGGCCACCGAGCGGCCGGGACCGTGCGCGGCGAGAATCATGTGGGCTTCCGGCATGTTGTCCCGAGCGGTCTTCGTGAAGGTCTTGCGGTCCCAGACGGCGCCGGCGGGTTCGGTTCGCGCCCAGCTCAGCACAGTGCCCTCGGGCATGAAATGGGCGCATATGAGCTCGGCGACGCGGCCGAGGACCGTGGAGAGTCGCGCGCGGTGGTAGATCGAGGCGGATACCGTGAGGAGGGGGGTCGGGTCGTCCTGCTGGAAGTGGGCCTCCGAGACGACGATCCGAGGATCGTCGCGGTTCGAAGCGGCTGGGCGGATCTCGGGAGTCCAACGGCCGGTGCGGAGATCTCGGTATCCCCCGGAGCTCTCCCGGACGAGCACGATGCAGCCGGTGGCGTCCACGAGGCGGTCGAAGGCCGGGGTCAGCCGCGCCTTCGGCGGGATCGTGATGACGAGGTCCTTGTCGGTGGTGGTCCGAACCAGGTGGATGAAGTCCGCGAGGCCCTCGTCGAAGGCGATGCACGGACCCGCCAGGGTTGTGATGGCGACCTGGTCGCCGACCTTGTAGTCGTAGTAGGGGTGCGGATGAGACACGTCTTCTCACTCCTGAGACACGGCGATGGTCAGGTTTCCGAGCACCAGGGTGAATGGCGTCTGGACTCGGACGGGTGTGTACGGGGTGCACAGAACGGCTGAGCGTCCTGGGGGCATGACGGTTGTGGCGATTCCCGAGCCCAGGTCGGTGACGACGGCGCCGCTCGTCGACGGCCCGAGGATGAGGTGGTTAGAAGCACAGACGCCTTCCGGGTCCGGTAGTGCTATCACGTCATTGACGTGCAGTTTCGGCTGCGCAGCAGGGGCACGCCCGAGGACTGCGGCGGCGGAGAGCCGAGCGCTCCAACTCTCAGGTGAGGAAATTCGCAAGGTGAGGGTCCGACGCGGTCCTCCTTCTCCTCTGAGTGGAGGGGGCCCGACCGGCGCCGGGGGACTCACGGTCGTGACCGAGGCCCTGGACGCGCGTGCCTCACGGTTCGTAGGGCGATCTGCCGCATTCGGTGGCGGCTCCGCTCTCGTAGAGGCGTTTCCGGTCGGACCGGAGGGGGCTGCCGAAGTCTGACGGTGCAGTGCACGCCGCATGAGCGGGTGCTCCGCGGGTGCGGGGGGCGAACTCGCGGGGGACCCGCTTGAAAGCCTTCCGTTCGGCGGGCTCCCCGCGGGTGCGGGGGGCGGAACGGGGGATGAGCCCTCCGGTCGAGGAGAAGTCAGGACCGCTGCCGTGCGCGATGGTGGCTGGAATCGGGACGGAGATGCATCCGGTGCCGAGTTCCGGTGGGCGGGTGCTCCGGTAGGAGCTGGGAGGGGGGCTCCGCCGAGAGCCGGCTCATCTGCACGAGTCGTGGAGCTTTGAATCGGTGGCGGGGCCTGCGTACTCCGCGGGACTGGCGTACTCGTGCGCCGGCTTCGCGACGTTCGTGTTCGCTCGGAGCGATGAGCTCTTCGTCTCCGTTCGGGACTCGTCGCTCCTCCCGCTGCTTCCAACTCATCGAGTGTGCCGCGGCATGGGTCAGCGCCGGCACGAACCGCGTAAACAGTGCAGCCTGCGCCGCGTCTCCCGCGAAGCACGGCAATGAGGGCCCTCGGCGAGCCCGGAGGAAGGCCCGCTTCATCGTCCACGGTGCGCAGCCCCAGGAGCCATCCGCCGAGCCCTCGGCCGTGAAGGCAGTGGCTCGCTCCGAGAGCGAGAAGAACCACCGGAACCGCGACGATGAGAAGCAGGCGCACCAGCGGAGACCATGGAGCGAAAAGACCGAGGGATCCCGGTGTCAGGACCGCGAGCACATCGATCGTCACCGACCCGATGACGGACAAAGGGCCTGCGACCCGGCAGGCGGGCCAGACTCCGGTATTCGTCGGCATGAGCGACCTCCTTCCGGGACGGTGGTCGATGGAGCAGGGGACGGGATCGCTGTCGGCGCGGTATCGGGATGATCACCGTACCCCGTCTCCGCCACAGGTGTTCGGGGTGATGCTGTCAACGGTGAGGCGCTCCCCACGGGCCGTGGGGCGACGGCGCGCTTGACCGCGCTGGGCGGCGTGCGGCGTCCCGGGCTTCGCGGGGATGGGCGACTGCCTAGTCGCTGGTCCGGATGCTGGACACGGGCGGGATGAGACCTTGTCGACATCATGGGCTGCGCCTGTAGGATCGTGCCGTCCAGCCGGAGGATTCCTGCAGAGCGCCTTCGGCCACAACCCTGTGAATGAAGTCACACCGCTGTTATGGTGTGAGAAGCCGAGGAGGCGGACATGAAGTTCGATATGGGCGCGAACACGCTCAGTACCCTGACCAAGAAGACCTCGACGTCGAGCGACAATCTAGGATCACTGGTCAAGCAGTTGGCAGTGGCCGCCGACCCGCTGGAGGGCAAGTTCAACGGATCTGCACGTGCTGCTTTCGACTCGTTCAAGGCGCACACGGATGAGATCGCGACGGACATCAATGCCGCGCTCTCCGCGGTGCTCGGCGGCATTTCCGGAATGGACACTGCGTTCACGCAGGGTGAGAACGAGATGGTAGAGGCGACGCACAGCGCGGAGTCCTCCTCCGACTTCGACGCCGCGCGCTTCGGCACGTCCCGTGCCTGAGGCTGCGACTCCCCTGTCTCGGGTTGCAGTCTTTATTTACTTTTCACCCCTGGCGTTTCGATCTACTGTAGGGAATAGTTGATTATGGCGAATAATGCTGAGCTCCGTTCATACGACATCGGCGCTTCGGAGAGCGCGCAGGCGAATTTCGAGTCGGTGGCGAGCCGACTTGAATCTCTCATCTCCGAGCGTGACGGTGATGTGCGTGAGGCGATGGCGCAGTATCAGGCCGATGGTGTGTCCGATGAGTATCAGGCCAAGGAGGCCAGGTGGAACAAGGCGGCTAGTGAGGTGCGCAGCATCATACATGTGCTGCGCGGGTCGATGCAGAACACGGATGAGTCGGCGACCGGTGCGTTGGGCAAGGCCAAGAGCGCCGTCGAGGATATGGGTTGAGTTCGTATGAGCGCCTGGAGCATCGATCCCGCTTCCGTCGGGAATATTATTGAATCGGAGAAGACCGAAGCGGATACCAACTTCAACACCGCACTGACCGGGATCAGTAATGCGGAGTCGGGTCTGATTACTGCCACTCAGACGGATACTCCCTTGGTTGCGGTGGCCGTGAGTGACTGGTTCTCCACGCACGAAACCGATTTTACGGGTATTACCAACACCATTAGTAATGTTCTCACGAACACCGTTAATGCCGTGAACGCCTACACCCAGCATGATGAAGAGGCGGCTCTGGAGTACCAGCGCCAGGCGAAGTAGGTCTCCGCTTCCTTTCGACTGAATTCCCCTCGAACTGGAGAATCCCTGTGACTATTGATCCGAGTAAGATTCCCGGGCTCAATATTGACGTCGAGTCCATTCGTACCAACGCCTCCGATCTAAGCACGAAGGCGGGTGATATGCGCACCTCCGGTTCGACGATCAAGACGACGTGGGCGGGCATGAGCTCGTATTACTCCGCGCCGGAGCAGGAGACGCTCTACTCGGCGATGAACCACGTGGAGACCGACTCTGATGACTTGGCCGATGATCTTGAGAGCATCGGCACGTACGTGGGGACTTTTGCGGACACGGTTGAGCAGATCAAGAAGGACGCGCAGGATCTTCAGACACGGGCGCAGACTTTCCTCGACACGACGGGTAAGGACTCGGAGTGGACGTATGACCAGGATAAAGTCGATGAGCACAACGGGCTTGTCAATGAGGCAAGTGCTCTGCAGGTGCGCCTGTGGGACGCGGAGCGCACCTGCGCTAACGACATTCGTGCGTTGGATGGCTTGCCTGGTTATCATGCTGATAAGAAGCATGCCGATGATGATCTCGCCTACGGTATGTCGGAGATTCCGAAAGGAGCGACCGGGCTGCCATGGGGTGATCCGCAGCAGCGTGATGATCACTGTCCCAAACGTGCTGCGGTGTCATTGTACCGTGGTGTCGTGATCGACTTCGGGCTGGGAACCGTTAACGGGCTCGTAGGGCTCTGGGGCGGCCATTTCGGTGACGGACATTTCTATACCCAGAGAATGGATACGTTCTTGGGGACGTGGAGAGGTTTCGCTGGTCTTGCTGGTTTTCAGTGGGATGAGTACGGCGACTACAAGGGTCACAGTTTTGGTGCGGCGGGGAATGCCTTAAAGGAGACGGCAAAAGGAATTCTTCATTGGGACCAGTGGAAAGAGGACCCAGTCCGGGCGTTCAGTGGAGCGGCATGCGATGTGGGAACGATCTTCGTCTCGTGGGCGGGTGAAGCGTCAAAGGTTGGGAAGTTCGGCAAGGCGGGGTCGACCACCGCGAAGATCGGCCGAGGTCTGGAGATCGCGGATAAGATTTTGACCTATACGGATCCCGTTGGAACGGTTGTAGGCATCCCAGCCAGCAAGGTCACGGCGAAGGCCCTGGAGATGACCAATCTCAACGTTGACCCGACGAACCTCATCGCCAAGTGGACGGGAGCGGACGTCGATGTCCAGGTCCAGGTTACGCCGGCGACGCATGCCGCGGACGGATCGGGTAACATCCCGGATGCGAGTGTTCCTGAATCGCATGTGGACACTGGCGAAAGTGCTGCTGGGGCGGCGCCTTCGGCAGAGGTGCCTTCGACGGAGACCTCGCCGGATGCGGGTACGTCTGGAGCTGATGACGCCGGTCACATTGATAGTGGCGCCGGTCGCGCAGACGACGGTACTGCTGGTGATGGTGCCGGGCAGGCGGACGGCGATGCTCATGCGGCGAACGATGCTGGCCGCGCCGAGGGCGATGCTGGGCATGCCGATGGTGCCGGTCAGGCGGACGGTGCGGACTACGCCGAAAACGGTGCCGGACGGGCTGATGAGGCTGGTGGTGCCGAGGATGGTGCGGCCCATGCTGATGGCGGTGCTGGTCATGCCGCTGACGGTGCGGACCACGCCGAAAACGGTGCCGGACGGGCTGATGAGCCTGGTGGTGCCGAGGATGGCGCAGGCCATGATGCCGAGGGCGACGCTGGCCGTGAGGGCGATGCTGGTCACGCTGGTGACGGCGATGCTCATGCGGCTGGCGATGCTGGCCGCGTGGAGGATCACGCTGGGCGTGCCGAGGCTGGCGATGGGCATGCCGATGGTGCCGGTCAGGCGGACGGTGCGGACCATGCCGGGGATGATGCTGGTCATGCCGCTGACGGTGCGGGTCGGGAGGACGGTGCCGGACGGGCTGATGAGGCTGGCCGTGCCGAGGATCACGCGGGTCGTGTGGCTGGCGATGCTGGCCGTGCCGAGGCCGGTGCTGGTCGTGACGATGGTGCCGGTCAGGCGGACGGTGCGGACCATGCCGGGGACGGTGCTGGTCATGCCGAGGATGGTGCGGCCCATGCTGATGGCGGTGCCGGTCGTGCCGAGGGCGGTGCTGGTCACGCTGGTGACGGCGATGCTCATGCGGCGGACGGTGCTGGCCGTGCCGAGGATGGCGCAGGCCATGATGCCGAGGGCAATGCCGGTCATACGGCTGACGGTGCTGGTCATGCTGGTGATGGTGCGGGTCATGATGGACGCGGCGCTGGTGATGGCGCGGATGGTGGTGACGGACATGCTGTTCGCGGGCGGCCTTACAGTCTTCAGGATGATGCGTCGGGCGCTACATACGAGTCCGTGCACTCTCCTGAACAGTTGGCGCGGCATGCCTCGACCTATGAGCAGCTTCAAGCTGATCTCGCGGAGAGGGCTGATGCCGGTGATCCCATTCTCAATTCTGATGGAACTCCGGTGACAGTGGATGATATCCGCGAGATGGCCGGAAAGCCGCTTGATCAGCTCACGGTTCATGAGGCTAGGACGCTCGTCGAGGTCAATAATATGCGTGCAACGCACACGCCGGAGGTGTTGCAGAAGATTGTGAACCCGAGCCAAGTGATGGAGGAATTCGGAGAGGGGCAGATTAACAAATGGGCTGATGAGGGGGTGATTAGTCCGGAAACGGCGGAGCACTGGATCGAGTACGCAAAGCGCAACCCGGCTTCTTACGGCCTCGGGTCGCTGAAAGGATCGGTCGCTGATGCGGCCACTGCGAATGGTCCGCGATCCGCGTTGGACTCGACAAGTTCTGACACCGGTCCGATGAGTTCCGGCGATAATAAGGAGGTTTTCGGCCTGGACTACAAGAACTCGCCTTTCGTCGAGCCGGGGATGGGTGATTCGCAGGTTGAGATTCGGTTCTCCAGTGATGGTCTAGGCGATAAATTGAGTGTTCCTCAAGGCGACCTCGAAACTCTCCTTAAAAAGGCTGATTCGAATCCTGATTTTGTGAACGCGGACCCGGATGGTCGTTTGTGGGACGCTCTTACTCCGGAGCAGCAGGTGGAGCTCAAGGATGGTTCTGTAACGGAGGACGGGAAGTTTGTGCCGGGTCCATTGGCGGGTGCTCTGGATCCCGACAATCCTTGGCGCGGCAACGGATTTGCTGGCGCGAAGAACAGTCCCCAGATCGCCACCCCCGAACTTGCGCTCGAAGGCTCTGTCGACTCTGGCGACTCTGGCAACTCTGCCAACTCTGCTGTTTCTGTTGGTGATTTCAGTAAAGATGGTAATGGTAATAATGCGGAGATGTGGGCGCGCAACTCTGCGGGTGAGCAGACGCTGATAGCGGTATTTCGGGAGGGTCGATGGATTCCGATAAGTTGACTGTTGCTTGTGCGTCGTTGACTGGTCCGGTGTGGGCTGGGGTGTATGTGATGCGTGTGCGTGTTCGTGCGGAGGGGGGTGGTTTTGAGTATGTGGTTCCGCCGGGTGTGGTGGCTCGGTGGGATCGTGATGCGGGTTTGGTGGAGGTGCCGTTGGGGGGTCCGTGTCCGCCGGGGTTCGTGGCGGATGCTGGTCGGGATGCGTGGGTGTTGCGTCTGCCCGGGCGTGCGCTGGTTGAGGGTTTCGTGGCGCGGGCTCGTGCTGTGCTTGATGGTGCGGCTGTTGAGGTGGTGGAGGTGTGGGGTGAGCGGGCGCGTGTTCGCCGGGCTCCGTGTGATGAGGCGGACGGTGGGGGTGCGGACGCCGGTGACGGGGGTGGCGGTGCCGATCCGTGCGGGGGCGATGGTGGTGGTGCGTGGGTGGATCTGGGTTCCCTGCGGGATGTGGTCGTCAGTCTGCCCCATACTGTGATGGGGTGGGCGCGTGATTCGTGGATGATCGGGCCATTACGTTATGCGGATCGTGATTTCGTCGGGTACACGGTGCCGGAGTTGATGTTCCCGGTTGGTTTTGATGCCATGGGTTCGCCGGAGCGGGCGGGTGGTCTGCCGCTGGAGGTGTGGGACTCTCCGTGGGCGGCCCCTGTGCCGTTCACGAAGCAGATGTTTGTCGTCATCGATGGGCGCTTGTTCCCGGGGTCATCCTCGGACGCGTATTACCACTACACGTTGGGTAAGGAAGAGGCCATGCAGGTGGTGCTGAACAAGTGGTCGCCTCGGCCGGTGGGTCTGCCGATGCACTCGCACGGGGGAAATCTTGTCAGTGAGCCGTTGGCGGTTGGCCGCACTGAGGGTTATGTCAGGGTGCGCACGGTGCGGGCCCGTTGGCGGGGGCGGGATGTTGAGGTGCTCTATGTCGCCTATTCCACCGCCTATATCTACACAAAGTGGTGGATTGGTCCGGTGCGGTTGGATGAGTTGGAGGATGTGCGGTTCGAGGTGCTGGTCAGGCGCAGGCCGGGGGCGGGGGCGTGGTCGTTCCTGCGGGTGTGGGGGTTGGCCGAGGATGCTGAGGGCGAGGTGGAGGGTCGTCTTGAGCGTGGGGTGTGGCAGTCTTGGCCGCGGGCCGGTGGTGTGGCGCCGCTTTCGTGGTCCGGGCCGGCTATGCCGTTGTATCCGTTGCGTCGTGGTTCGTTGTCGGGGTGGGAGGAGCGTTTCGGTGGTCTTGCTCCGTCGTTGACCGGTCCGGTGTGGGCCGGGACGTATGCGACGATGGTGCGGCGCATGGATGAGGCTCATAATTGGGTGGATCTTCTGCCTGCGGGTGTGGTGGCCCGTTGGGACGTCGGGGGTGATCCTGAGCATGTGAGTGTGCCGGGGTCGGTGCCGTGCCCGGAGGGGTTTGTGGCTGACCCGGATCGTGGGGTGTGGGTGATGGAGGTGCCCGCGGATGCTGGTGTGTCGGGGTTCGAGGCGGTGTCGTGGGCGGTGCTGGAGGAGTCTCCTGTTGAGGTGGTGGAGGTGCGGGGTGAGCGGGCTCGGGTTCGCGGGTGCGGTGACGCCGGTGAGGGCCGGTGGGTGGGGCTCGGTGCGTTGAGGCAGGTGGTGGTCGAGCGCACGGCCGTCCTTCAGGGGAGTTGGCCCATCGTCGGTGATAGTGACTCGTTGGAGGTGCGGCGTGATCCGGTGTCGTCCGGGTATCCGTCTCGGCTCGTGTTCCCGGTGGGTTTCGATGCGTGGGCCTGTCCGCAGCGCTCCGGGGGGGTGGACGCCCGGCGGTGGCCGTCGCTGTCGTTCGGGCCCGTCCCGGCCTCCGGGCAGTCCCTCGTGATTGTTGCCGGGGCGCCGTATCCGGGTGAACAGGATGTCCCTTTCTGGTTCGAGTGGCACAGGTACGCCTATCAGGTGTGTATTGACGCGTGGTGGCCGGTTCCGGCGGAGCTGGGGCTGTGGCAAGGTGGTGAGTATCAGAGATCTCGTGACATCCTGACCGACGAGTGCGAGGGACTCCTATGGGTGGGGCGTGTGCGTGCTTGGTGGCGGGGGCGTGAGGTGGAGGTGGTGCGTGTGGCCTACGCCTACGCCTATGTGGCGCCGTGGGTTGATGAGGTTGATGGGGAGGAGTCGGTGCGGGGTGGTTCGGGTGACTCGGATGGTGGTTCGGTCGGGTTCGATGAGCTGATCGGTCCGGTGCGTCTGGATGAGTTGGATGATGTTCGGTTCCCGGTGTCGATCTCCCGGCATTCGGAGGCGGGGTTGTGGCACTTCCTGGAGATGTGGGGTCTGCCCGCCGATGAGTGCCGCTATCGTGTTGAGGCTCATATGGAGCACGGCGCCTGGCCGGCCTGGCCACGAGCAGTGGATGCCGAACAGGCATGACATGAGACATGACACAATAGATTGTCCTGATGCGACCTGACGTGAAGGAGTTCCGGTGGCTCGTTGGCTTGAGAAATTCGTGAACAAGGAGATGTTCGACCGGTACATCGGTCACGGTGAGGACCAGGTCCACGGTTATGCCGTGGATGCGAGGGCCATTCGTCCCACGGATACCTCCCGTGAGCTGTTCGAGGCGCTCTTCCTGGAGTGGCCGGTCACTGAGCAGACGCGGGTGGCGGGTATCGCCACTCTGCGCTTCCCCCTGTGGCCCGCTGATCGGGCCATCGCTGCCATGGGCGGGACGACGTCGGCCGAGCAGGCGATCACCAAGGGCCCCATCCTGGAGCATCCCCCGTTCGACGGGCGGGGGATGGTCAAGCTGCCCGGCGATCCCATCGCGGCCCTGTCCTACGTGGAGCCGACCCGTCTGAGGGCCGGGGCCCAGTTGATCAAGCATGAGGCCGACGGCTCGCCCGAGAGCCTGATCGCCACCTACGGCGGGGCGCGCATCGGGTGGGTCCTTCCCGAGGGCACCCCGCTGAAGGCGCCACCCCCGTTGGCGCCGGTCAACCCCTTTCTGGGGCCGCAGGTTCGCAGGCGCGGCGAGCAGACCTCGGACCCCGCGGACCTGGTCGTCTCCGACGACGACGCGCTGGTCGAGGTCTACAACCTCGCGTCCGGGACTGACGCCGCGCCACTGGAACCCGGTGAGATCGCCGAGGTCGGTTTCATGCAGACGCGGGTGACATGGAAGGGACTCCCCTGCCTGCTGGCCGGGCGGGCCGGTCAGGGCCAGTTCCGGCTCCTGTCACTGGCGTTGAACGCCTACGCGGCGGAGGAGCGCGGCATGACGCGCATTGAGGCGGGCGTGTACGAGGCGGTCATACCCGGCTCCGATCTGCCGCTTCCCGAGATGATGATGCGCACGCCGCCCTCCTGGCCGCATGAGTGACGGGGCGCCTCCCAGCATGGTGCCCGCCTCGCTGACGGTTCGTGCGTCACTGCGCTGGGCCATGACCCAGTTGCGGCGCCAGCCGGTGCTGATCCTGCCCATTGTCCTGTGGGTGGGGTCCGGGATCGGGTTCTCCTATCTCATTCTCGACGTGCTCCACCTCGCGCCCAACCTCAGGGACCCGTGGACGATACCGTCGCTGCTGACCACGGTGTGCATGATCTGGATGGGCATGCTTTCCCAGACCCGGGCCTCGCTCGCGGTGGCCGCCGGCGAGCATCTGCGACCACGGCACCTGGTCACGCTGCCCAACGCGCATCGGGCCCTGCCCACGATGCTCGTGTGCGGGATCATCGGCCTCGCCTCCCTCGCCGGAGGGCTGTGGCTCGTCCTCGTCTACTTCTGGATATTCGCCACGCGTTGTGCCATGTCCACCGCGCCGCGGCGAAAAGGGGCCTTCGCCGAGTCCTTCGCCCTCATGCGGCGGCCGGGGGCCGGCGGGCCCGTCCTGGCCGCCGCTGCGCTCGCCGTCGTCGGCTGCGTCAGCCTGGTCGGATGGATCGTGCTGTGGCCGCTGGCCGACCTCATGATCACCTACATCTATGTCCGTCTAACGGGAACGGGGCCCAGAGGAGACGCCGTCGTCCTCGGCGGCCGTCCGCCCGCCGCTCACTCGGGCTCGGGCATGAGGATCCAGGCGACGACGTAGACGACCCACATGGGCCCCGGGAGCAGGGCCAGGGCGAGGCAGGCGAGGCGCACGAGCGTGGGGCTCACGCCCCAGTACTCAGCCAGCCCGCCGCAGACTCCGGCGATCAGTCGGCGGTGCGAGCGGCGGGGGAGCGTGGATCGCCAGCTCTCGGTGCGGGCGGACAGGGACGGGTCGGACGGGTAGTGCTGTGTCATGACTCAAGCGTGCCGTTCTCCGAATTCGATCGGTATCCGGGAGTCCCCTGACTCTTCCCTGGTCGGCCCGAACAGGTCGCACGTCCACGCGGAAAAGGACGATCCGGAAGCGGGCGCGGGGCCGAAGCCCGAACGGGTCGCACACCCCGCCGGCCCATGGGCGCCGTCGGGAGAACCGTCACGGGCGCCGGGGCGCCTGGGCGGTTCGGGCCCGGACTGCGGCAGCGGCCCGGCGGCCCGCTCTCAGTCGTCCCAGGTCCCGTTGCCGCCGGCCTGCGGGGCGCGGCCGGTGGTGCGCAGGTAGTCGGGGACGGCTTCGGTGCCCGACGGCCATCCCCCGAGGGTGGCGCCCTTGTGGCAGCCGGTGGAGGCGACGACGGAGGTGGTCGCCCCCAGGCGCAGGGAGATGGAGGCGTTGTCGCTGTCCCGGTAGAAGGTGGCTCCGGGCTGGTTGGTCTGATCATCGGGGGCGACGGCGAAGCCGGCCTCCTCGGCGATCGGGGTGACGGCCGCCAGGGCGGCCTCGCGGTCGTCGAGGTGCCCTCCCGAGGCGAGGTCGTAGAACTCTCCGGCCTTGCCGAACGGGCAGTCCATCCACGTATCCCGGAAGGCCTGGTAGATGGGCGTGCCCTCGGCCGGCGGTGTCCACTCGCCTGCGCCGAGCGGGGTCAGGGCGTCGTAGATCCTCACCTGGAGCGCGAGTGCGTCGGAGCGGGCTTGGGTGAGGGGGATGTTGTCGCCGGTTCCGGTGAATGCACGAGGGGCGTTCTCACGGGCATGGGTCTCGTAGGACATGCGCCAGAGGGGGACGACGAACACGACGTACAGGACGAGGGTGACGACGGCCAGAGTGCCCCACCTCCACCGGGAGGCTCTGCTGAGGCCCCAGAAGAACTTGTCCGAGGACGTCTCGGGGGACTCGGAGGAGGGCCCTGAGGGCTCGGCCGGGGGCGTGTTGTGGGTGTCTTCGGGTTCGGAGGTCATGGGGTTGTCCTGGGTCGTGGGGTTTTCGTGGGGGTTGGTGTGGCCTGGGGTGGTGTTGCTTGGGGTGGTGGTTGGTCGGTGGCGGGTGAGGGGATGGGGTTGGTGGGGGTTTGGGTGGGCCAGGTGTCGGTGCTGGTGTCTCTGTTGAGGTCGTGGCCGGTGGTGCGCAGGTAGTCGGGGACGGCCTCGGTGCCGGTGGGCCAGTCCTGGAATGGTGTGCCGGGGTGGCAGCCGGTGGTGATCACGATCGCGTATCCGGAGAAGTAGATCCGGGCTCCGTCGGAGAGCCTGCGGTACTCCTTGCGGCGGGTGTCGTTGATGAAGCCATGGGGGGCCATGATCTCCTCGATCACGGCGTTCTCGCGGTCGGTCTGGGGATCGTCTCTCGGGGTGGTTCTAGACGCTCTGGCCAGGAAGTAGCGTTCGTTGGTGGTTCCTTCGGGGCAGACGGGTTCGTTGTATTCGCCGCCGATGCGGGCTTGGTATCCGCCTCCGCCGGGTCCTGGTGCTGGGGGGACCCAGGCGTCGACGATGTGGTCGCGGGTGAGGGTGTCGTAGATGGTCAGGAGGAGGTTGAGGGCGTCGGCGCGGGCCTGGGTGATGGGGATGTCGGAGCGGGGGCCGGTGAACCTCTCGGGCTTGGTGTTGGGGTCGATCCCCTCGATGAGGGAGGTGCCGCAGCCGTAGATCGTGGCGTAGGCGAAGGCGACCACCAGCAGTATGCCGGCGACCGGTCGTCGCCAGGTGCGGGAGCGGGCGCGACCGGGGCGCTTGGTGGTGTCCGCATCGTCGTTGCTGGTGTCCATGAGCGGGCCTCCCGGGTTTCAGCGATCGACGTAGTCCGGATCGTCGCCGCCCAGGATGTTCCCGAGATCGTGCAGCGACGTGGTGCCGGGGGTGGTGTAGTTCGAATGCCCGGAGGACGCGCCCAGGCCGTCCTGCTCGTCGGTGTCCAGGGCGGTGAAGTCGGAGTTCAGATCGGTGGTCGGGTTCCCGCCGTAGGGGCCGAAAGCTGCAACGATGTCATCGCCCGCGGCCGCGGCGTAGGAATGGTCGGGCAGCATGTTCAGATCGGAGGCATCCACCGTCGTGGCGCCCGGAGACCCCCATATCGCGACGTCGTCGGGCGCCGTCGTCTCCCGCAGCGCGTACCCGGTGGCCGTGGACCCGTAGGAGTGGCCGCCCGCCACCAGGTGCGGGTCGCCGTGGTGGGTGGCCTGGACGCCGTCGTAGAAACCGGTGAGGTCCTGACCGGCCTTCTCCGCCTCGTTGTCATTAAGGACGGTGCCCGTGGAAAAGGTCATGGTCTCTCCCCAACCGGGTGCGTCGTAGCCCAGCCAGGTCACGCCCGCCACCGTCTCGGAATTCTGATCGCCGGGTTTCGCCCAGCTTGGATCGACTTCTTCCATAATGTTCTCGGTGTTCTTGACGCTCCCGCCAGGCTGTCCGTCGTCCCCGGCGAGGCCGCCGGCGACGGTGGTCGTCATGCCGGGCGTGTAGACGAGGACGTGGGCGGCGCTGTCCACGTCGCCCGAGCCGACCGCCGCCCGGAGATGGTCCCCGGAGTTGTCCAGCACCAGCAGTGAACGGCCCGTCGCCGTGGTTGATTTCTCATTGAACATGGCGGACAGCGCGTGAATGTCCTTCTGCCTCTGGAGCAGGGCGGCATACTCGGGGGTCGGGGTCGACTGGGTGGGCAGGTTCCCATTGCTGCCCACGGCGAACGAGACTGTCTGCATCTTCGGCTCGAAATCCTCCACCTGCTGGTCGATCTCCCTCTGCATGATCGGCAGCCAGACCCGGTTGGCGGCGTCCCTGTCCTTCATGGGAATGCCGTTCAGGTTCCCGATCCACCACGGGTTGTTCGTGATGATGTCCTGCTGCTCCTCGGGACTCAGGGCCGTCCACCAGTCGTTGACCTCGTCGGGCGTCCAGGAGGGGTCCGGCTCCTGCTTCCCAGCGTTGACCACGTCGGCCCGCGGTCCGAGAGCCGTGTCGTCCAAGCCGGCGATGTCGTCGTAGACGCCCTGCAGGAGCACCACCGTGTCCTCGACCTGCTCCATCAGGCGATCGACCTCCTCCTGGTAGGAGGGGAGAAGCAGGCGGAGATTTGTGCGGGCATCCTTGGCGACCTTTCGAGCTTGATCGGAGTCCGGGACCTCGACGATGCCGTTCGTGATGGTCAGTTCTCGCGCCTCCACTCGGCCCTTGATGCCCCAGGCCTGGTTCATGAGGCTGTCGACCGTGGTCGAGGCGTCGATGAGATCGTTGCCGGAGTGGCCCAGGGCGGTCCACAGGTCCATGGCGTCGTCGGCGAGGATCCGCCGGGCCTTGGCCTCCGCCTCGGCGGTCTTGCCTTCGAGGCCGTCGGTGCTGAGACCGGTCAGCTCCTCGTACACGTACTCGTACTTGTTCGCGACCGCCTTGAGCGCGTCTCCGGCGTCGTACAGGGACGTGCCGCTCCAGGTCAGGACATCATCGAAAGTCGTCATCGCATCTCCGAAACTTTCCGACATGGTCAGAGTCGAGGGGGTGAGAGGATCGAGGGCGAGCCGTGGGCGCTGCCGAGCGCCGGCTCCAGCGCGGCCGGCCCGAGTGAGTCAGTAGTCGCCGAGCCGCGGGACGTCGGCGGCGGCCGCCTCGTCGGCGGCGGCGATGCCTCGCGTGGCGTCGTAGATGCCGGTGGAGTGGTCGGTGAGCCGGGACGAGAATCTCCTCCTGGCTGTGGAGACGGAGTCCGCGGCGTTCGATGCCTTGAGGCTCAGGCCGGCCCCGCTCAGGCCGCCGGAGGTGCGCACCTCCTCGTCGCCCGACGTCGCGGTGATGACGTCGGCGCAGTTGGACACGGTCGTGCTGATCGTGGAGGTCGTGCTGTAGCAGATCTGCAGGGCGGGCGGAGTCATGAGAACCTCATCATCATCGATGCGTGCGCGATGCGCGTGGCGATCGGTCGTTGTACTCGTCGGGTCAGGGCTGGAAGGATCGAGAACTGCACGGTCGATGTCAGCCTAGTTCCGAGACCGCCGGAAGTGAATGGCTGTCCGGACGTATGCGGTGAGGGCGCAGATGGTCGGGGGCGGCCTCGGCGCCCGTGGGCCAGTCCTGGAATGGCGTGCCGGGGTGGCAGCCAGTGGTGATCCTTACTGCCTGGGAGTTGGAGAAGTCGATCTGTGCTCCGTCGGTGAGTCTGCGGTAGTCCCCGTAGCCAGCGTCCTTGGTGAAGCCGTGTGAGGTCGCCGCTTGCCCGATCAGGATGACCGCATGCTCGGAGTGCAGGCTCCCCGGGGTGGTTTCGGTGGTTTCGGCGAGTGCGTATATCTCGTTGGTGGTTCCTTCGGGGCAGACGGGCTGGTCGTATTCGCCGCCGATGCGGGCTTGGTAGCCGCCTCCGCCGGGTCCTGGTGCTGGGGGGACCCAGGCGTCGACGATGTGCTCACGGGTGAGGGTGTCGTAGATGGTCAGGAGGAGGTTGAGGGTGTCGGCGCGGGCCTGGGTGATGGGGATGTCGGAGCGGGGGCCGGTGAACCTCTCG
>ERZ772921.1135-NODE-1135-length-15829-cov-2.665018_pt1 | contig 15829 bp, 15 predicted proteins | sample MGYA00512117_ERZ772921 | MGnify/ENA primary metagenome ERZ772921 (study PRJEB29015, sample SAMEA2737944) | human oral metagenome | biome: human oral; feature: human-associated habitat; material: dental | place: China | collected 2150 ... | reverse complement strand
GCGGGGGAGGCCTTCCAGGTGGTGGTCTCGCAGCGCTTCGACGTGCCCACCGACTCCGATGCGCTGGAGGTCTACCGGGCCCTCAGGCTGACCAACCCCAGCCCCTACCTCTATCTGCTGCGGCTGCCCGGGTTCGCCGTCATTGGTTCCAGTCCCGAGGCTCTCGTGACGGTCCAGGACGGCGTTGCCACCACCCGGCCCATCGCCGGCTCACGACCACGGGGCGGCACCGAGGTGGAGGACAGGGAACTGGCCGCCGAGCTGCTGGCGGACCCGAAGGAACGAGCCGAGCACCTGATGCTGGTTGACCTCGGACGCAACGACCTGGGGCGCATCTGCAAACCCGGCAGCGTCACCGTCCACGAGTTCATGCAGATCCACCGCTACAGCCACATCATGCACTTGGAGGCGGCAGTCAGCGGACGACTGGCCGAGGGGCGCACCGCGCTGGACGCCACCTTGTCCTGCTTCCCCGCAGGCACCCTTTCCGGAGCGCCGAAAGTGCGGGCCATGGAGATCATCGATCAGCTGGAGGTCAGCCGCCGCGGGCTCTACGGCGGCGTGGTCGGCTATTTCGACTTCGCAGGCAACTCGGATGTCGCCATCGCGATCCGCACCGCCGTGCTCAAGAACGGCATCGCCCACGTCCAGGCGGGCGCGGGCATCGTCGCCGACTCCGTTCCTGGGAGAGAGGACGCCGAGTGTTCGCACAAGGCGGCTGCCGTCATCACCGCGCTCCGCCGCGCCGCAAAGTTGGGAGAAACAACATGACCGTGCTCGACGAGATCATCACCGGGGTCAGAGAGGATCTGGCCGTTCGCCAAGCCGATCAGCCCTTCGAGAAACTGCTGGAGCTGGCGCGGGAGGTGCAACCGGCGCGCCCCGTGGTCCCCGCCTTGCGGGCCCCCGGGCTGGCCGTGATTGCCGAGGTGAAACGCCGCTCGCCCTCCAAGGGGGACTTGGCCGAGATCACGGATCCCGCGGCACTCGCCACCGACTATGCCGCAGGGGGAGCCGCCGCGATCTCCGTGCTGACCGAGAAACGGCGTTTCAACGGCTCGCTGACGGATCTCGGCGCGGTCCGCGAGGCCGTGGAGACCCCACTGCTCCGCAAGGACTTCATGGTGCACCCCTACCAGTTCTACGAGGCACGGGTTCACGGTGCCGACCTGGTGCTGCTCATAGCCGCCGCTCTCAGCGACGTGGAGTTGCGGGCCTTCCTGGACCTGACCGACGCGCTGGGCATGACCGCGCTGGTGGAGACCCACACCGAGGAGGAGGTGGAACGGGCCGTGAACGCAGGGGTCGAGGTGATCGGGATCAACAACCGGGACCTGAAGCCCCTCGAGGTGGATCTCGACCGGTTCGGGAAACTCGTCTCCCTCATCCCCGACGACCGGGTCAAGGTCGCCGAGTCCGGGATCCTCAGCCTCGACGACGCCCGCAGGGTGCGTCAGGAGGGAGCCGACGCCATCCTCGTCGGGGAGGCGCTGGTCCGGCACGGCGATCCCCGCGCCGCAGTGGAGGAGTTCGCATCGATCGACTGACCGCGCCGCCCGGCGGGTTCTCGTTCTCCGGCGGACCGGGGAACGGCCCGGAACGAGTGATCTGTCGCAGGAGAACAGGAACCAGTCGGTGGCGATCGGACCCAGGGCAGCATCAATGAACCTCGGCGATTCGGGAAGGTGATGTCCGCGTCTGCGGGAACCAGTAGGCTGCTGCGCATGACCGCACTTCCCGATGCCCGAGGCCATTTCGGCCGGTTCGGCGGAACGTTCGTGCCGGAGGCGCTGCACGCCGCCCTGGCGGAGCTGGACACCGAGTTCCGGGCCGCCCAGGCCGATCCGGTCTTCCGGGCCGAACTCGCCGACCTGCAACGCAACTACGCGGGAAGACCGACTCCCGTGACGGTGGCCGAGAACTTTTCCAGGCACTGCGGGAACGCCACGATCCTCCTCAAACGCGAGGACCTGAACCACACCGGCGCCCACAAGATCAACAACGTGCTCGGCCAGGCACTGCTCACCAAACGGATGGGCAAGACGCGCGTGATCGCGGAGACCGGTGCCGGGCAGCACGGCGTCGCCACCGCGACGGCGGCCGCTCTGCTCGGGCTGGAATGCCGCATCTACATGGGGCAGCTGGACACCGAACGTCAGGCCCTCAACGTGGCCCGGATGCAACTGCTGGGCGCCGAGGTCCACGCCGTCGCCTCCGGTTCCCGCACCTTGAAGGACGCGATGAACGAGGCGATGCGGGACTGGGTGTCGAGCGTCGAGAACACCCACTATCTGATTGGTACGGTCGGCGGGCCGCACCCCTTCCCCTACCTGGTCCGGGAACTCCAACGGGTGATCTCCACCGAGGCCCGCGCCCAGATGCTCGAGGAACACGGCGGCCTGCCCGACTGGGTGGTGGCGGCCGTCGGCGGTGGCTCCAACGCCATCGGCGTGTTCGCCGACTTCATCCCTGACGAATCGGTACACCTGCTCGGCATCGAGGCCGCTGGCGAAGGCATCGAGACCGGGCGTCACGCGGCGACGATCGGCGCGGGCCGCCCCGGGGTGCTGCACGGTGCCCGCACCTTCGTGCTCCAGACCGAGGACGGGCAGACCATGGAATCGCACTCGATCTCCGCCGGACTCGACTACCCGGGGGTCGGCCCCGAACACGCCTGGCTGGCCGAGACCGGTAGGGCCGGCTACGAACCCGTCACCGACGTCGAGGCGATGGACGCCTTCCAGCTGCTGACCCGGACCGAGGGAATCATTCCCGCGATCGAATCCGCGCACGCCGTGGCGGGGGCGAGACGACTGGCCCTGAAACTGGCCGGGGAACAACCCGGAGCACACCCCCGCATTCTGGTGTGCCTGTCCGGACGGGGTGACAAGGACGTCTCCACCGCCTTCAGGTGGTTCGGAATGTCCGGTGAACCCGATCGAGTCGTGGGAGAGATGGAATGAGCAACTTCACGGACCCCACCCGCCTGGGAATCTCCGGCAGGATCCTGGCCTCCTGCCGTGCCCAGGAGAGGGCCGCCTTCGTCGGCTACCTGCCGGTCGGCTACCCGGACGTCGCGAAGAGCTGCGAGGCCTACCGCGTCCTGTGCGAGGGGGCCGACATGGTGGAGATCGGGATGCCCTACTCCGATCCCTTCCTCGACGGCCCCGTCATACAGCACGCCACCACCAGGGCCCTCGCCCGGGGGGTGCGCACCCGCGACGCCCTCACCGCCGCCGAGACCGTCGCCTCGTGCGGCAAGACCCCGGTGGTGATGACCTACTGGAACCTGATCGAACAGTACGGGCCCGATGCGTTCGCCCGCGACCTGGCCGCCGCCGGGGGAGCGGGCGTCATAACCCCCGACCTCACCCCGGACGAGGCCGACGAATGGATTGCCGCCACCGATGCTCACGGCCTCGACAGGATCTTCCTGATCGCCCCCTCCAGCACCCCGGAGCGTATCGCCATGACCATGGCGGCCTGCCGGGGCTGGGTGTACGCCACCAGCGTCATGGGGGTGACCGGCGTGCGCCGGGGCACCTCGCTGGCCGCCCCGGTGATCGCCGCCCGCGCCCGGGAGATAGACCCGGGGCTGCCGGTCGGCGTCGGCATGGGGGTTGGCAACGGTGACCAGGCCGCGGAGGTCGGCGCCTACGCGGACGCGGTCATAGTCGGCTCCGCCTTGGTGCGTTGCCTGGCGAGCGACGGGGCGGACATGCCGGGGGACCTGGAAAAGCTGGGCGCCCTGGCTGCGGAACTCCTGGAAGGTGTCAGGAGGAGCCGTTGACCGGACGGCCACCCTTGCGGGGGGTCGACGGGAACACGTGCGTGATGACCAGGGCCACGCAACCCCGGATCACGGAATGGTCGGGGTCGGTGCTGAGTATGATCCGCGGCGCCGGATCCCGTTTGGGGGAGTTCGTCACCAAGGCGTCCTCCGTCCATCTCCTCAGCTGTTCCCCACCGCGGGCGACGTCGCCGTGCAGGATGTAGGTTCCGAGCCCCAGTATCTGTTCGATGTTCGCGAGTCCCAGCCCGATCATGTTCGCATACCACCTGGCGAGGTTCTCCTGGCGATGATCCTGTTCCGCCTCGCACATCAGGCGAACGGAGGTCACCGTCTCCGGGTCCGGCAACCCCGCTTCTCCGGCGCGTTCCCTCAACCAACCCAGCGTGGCGACGGTTTCCCAACAACCCCGGCGCCCGCAGGCGCAAGGATCCCCGTTCATGTCCACCACCATGTGGCCCGCCTCGCCACCCGCTCCCCGGGTTCCCTGACGCACTTCGTGGTCCTGGAAGATCCCGATCCCGAGAACCTCTCCGGTGAACACCGAACAGAAGGAGCTCAGGTTTCTCCCCGGCCCCATCCAGGCGTCCCCGTAGGCCTGCGCGCGGGGATGGTGTGTGGCGAAAACCGGCACGCCGAGGTCCTCCCGGAGCAGGCTCACCAGGGGAATGCGGCTGGTACCGGGACGGCGGTAGCTGGCGATCAGTTCCCCGGTGGGCCAGTCGACGGTGCCGGCATAGGCGATGCACACGCCGAGCAGTTTCTCACCGCGCAGGACCGAGGTGACCATCGTGAAGACGGTTTCCGGGAGCTCGTCCTCGCCGATGTGGCCGGTGTCCATTCGCAGGGAGGTGTGGATGCGGCCGTCGAGTCCGACGGTGGCCGCCGTGCACTCGTCGGGGGAGAGGTAGATGGCGCCGACACGTAGCGCGGTGCCGAACCACAGTGGGCGGGCCGGTTTGCCACCTTTCTCGCCGGAGGCACGCGCATCCTGTTCCGTCAGCATCCCGATCTCGATGAGGGGCTGGACGACCGCGCTCACGGTTGCCCGGCTGACTGCGAGACGAGTGGCGAGTTCGGCCCGTGTCAGGGGTCCGGTCCTGTACAACAGCTTCAGCACACGGAAGCGGTTCACCAAACCGACATCGGAGGAATTCAGCAGCCAGTCCTCGGGCGCGGAGCCGCATCCCCCGGTGGATTCCTCCGCGATCATGTCCCCAGCCTATCCACGGTCCCCAAAGTTTGTAGCACTTTCTAACAAACTGGCGTAGACTGCGTTCCGCGCTCCACGGCGGAGCGACACAACGATGTGGAGGAGACCATGGAGGTCGGTGTTCGGATCGGGGTTGTTGGCGGTGGGATCCGAGGCTCAATGTTCGGGTCCGTGATCAGGGAACATCCGCGAGGTGCGCTCGTGGGTTTCTGTGATCCGTCACCCACGGCGAAGGTTTCCCTGACGCAACGGTTCGGGGTCCCGGTGCACGAGGAAGTGGGTGCCCTGATCGCCGAGGGGTTGGATGCGCTGGTGGTTGCGACGCCGGACTTCGCTCACCTGGAGGCCGGTTTGGCCGGTCTGCGGGCCGGTCTTCACGTGCTCTTCGAGAAGCCCCTGGCCACCACGTTGCCGGATGCGCTGGCGCTCAGCGAGGCGGCCGAGGCCTCACCGGGGCAGGTGATGGTCGGCTTCGAGAACCGGTGGAACCCGAAGTTCCAGATGGTGCGCGAGATGCTGCGTGAGGCGGCAACCCCGCTGATCGCTCAGCGCGTCCTGCTCCAGGACACGGAGTTCGTTCCCCGCAGAATGCTGTCGTGGGCCGGGAAGTCGTCCCCGGCTTGGTTCCTGATGCCCCACACCCTCGATCTGGCCATGTGGATCAGCGGGGCGGAGCCCGTGGAGGTGTTCGCCCGTGGGGTGCGCAAGGTGCTGGTTCCCGACGGGATCGACACCTACGACCGGATAGCCGCAAGTTTCCTTCTCTCCGACGGCTCCATCCTCGACCTGGACTCCGGCTGGGTTCTGCCCGAGTCCCGTCCCTCCGTGTTCCAGTTCCGCTACGGCCTGGAGGCCAGGGGACTGGAATTCGACATCGAGATCGACCGTTCCGGCGTGACCTCCTTCGACGCGTCCAGCGTGCGTTACCTGGGTGGTCCCGAGACCGATCTGCGCGGTCGGCTGCTGGGACCCCACATCGACATGATGCGGGACTTCATCGACCTCTGCGCCGGTGCGGAGATCGATCATCCGACGATTGCACAGGGGTTGCTGGTCACGCGTGCCATCCACGCCCTTCACGAGTCCCTTGAGACCCGAACCAACGTCGCGATCAGTTGAAAGGTGATGAAGAAATGACAACCTCCAACACAACCTCCCTCACCCGCCGTTCGCTCTTCGCGCTCGGTGGCCTGACGGCAGGCGCCCTGGCCCTCGGTGGATGCGTGAACCCCACCGGCGGAAACCAGACGGACAGCGCCCCGCTCGGTTCCGGGTCCGGAACCGCCTCCGGGGAGATCACGATCCTCGACGACAACACGAACTCCGTTTTCAAGGACGGGCTCATCAAGGTTTTCGAGGAACAGACGGGAATCAAGGTCAAGTCGTACGAGATGGCCAATTTCAACGATCTCCACGATCGTTTCGCCACCCTGTTCGCTGCCAAGGACACGTCCTTCGACGTGATCATGACCTGGGCGGGCTGGTCCGCCGAGTTCGGGCAGGCCGGGTGGCTCCAGGAGATCGACAAGGGAACCGTCCCCTCCGACCTGATCCAGCCCGCGCTGGACGCGGTCTCCTGGAACGGCAAGATCTACGGGCTCCCCAAATTCGCGAGCGTCCAGTCGATGTTCTGGAACAAGGACCACTTCAAGCAGGCGGGGCTTGACCCCGAGGCCGCTCCCGAGAACTGGGATTCCTTCGTGTCCGTGGCCAAGGCAGTCACCACCGACGGGCGCTACGGCTACACCTGCGACATGGGCAACCCCGCGGGTGCCTACCAGAACTTCCTCAGGGCACTGCTGCTGGCGGGCGGGGAACTCTACGACGCCCAGTGGAATCCGCAGCTCAACTCCGAGGCAGGCGTCGAGGGGCTCACCAAAATGGTCGAGCTCCTCCACCTCCACAAGGTCATGGATCCGGCTTCGCTGCAGATCACCAATGCTTCTGATCTGGTCGAGGTGTTCGCCCAGGGCAACACCAGCATCGTCTTCAACTGGCCGTTCCAGTGGGCCGTTGCGAATGCTTCCGGGGCGAAGACCGCGGGCGTGGTCGGAAACGGCCTGATTCCCGGAATCGGTGTCCGCTCCGCATCCATCGACGGGTCGGAGGGATATGCGATCAACGTAAACTCCACGAACAAAGCGGCGGCCATGAAGTGGCTCGAGTTCGCATCCTCCAACGTCGCCCAGAAACAGATCGTCGAAAAGGAGGGGTGGTTCCCGGTTTCCAAGGCGACCTTGGCGGATCCCGCGACCGTCGAGGCACTGCCCGTGGTCAAAACCTACGAGGAGAGCACCAAGTACGTCACGAAACGCTACGGTACGCCGTGGTCCAGTGAACTCGACCAGCTGCTGTCCGTGCAGGTCTCCAAGGCCATGAACCAGGAGATCGAGCCCAAGGCTGCCCTGGACTCGGCCCAGGAACAGCTCAAACCGGTCATCGCGAAGTACATCGGCTGACAGGGGGAGAGATGAACAGGGTTCCGGTGTCCACCGCCGAGCGACAGGACAGGCGGTTCGCGATCATTGCCTCGGCCCCTGCCGTCATCACCATCGGTGCCCTGTTCGTCTACCCGATGCTGTATGCGGTGGTGCTCTCGTTCTACCGGGTCAACGACAAAACCCCGGCATCCAACGGAATCGTCGGGGTGGGGAACTATCTTTCCCTGCTCTCCGATTCCGGATTCCAGTCCTCGCTGCTCAGGACCTCTGTCTTCTGCGTGTTCACGGTCTTCGGAGGGGTGGGACTGGCGATCGGGATCGCGAGCCTGCTGAACAGAAGATTCAGGGGACGAACCGTCGCGCGGGTCCTGCTGCTGGTTCCCTGGGCCGTCCCGCCGGTGGTGAACGGAATCATGTGGAAGGTCGTGTTCGACGGCTCGTACGGGGTGATCAACTACATTTTGATGGGCCTTGGACTGACCGAGGACCGAATCCAGTGGCTCGCGACCCCGAACCTGGCCATGGGGGTGCTGATCCTCGCCGAGATCTGGAAATTGACTCCCTTCCTGGCGTTGATGGCCTTGGCATCGATGCAGGCAATTCCGGCGAACATGTATCGCGCCGCCACGATCGATGGCGCGAGCAGCTGGCAACAGTTCTGGCGCATACTGCTGCCCAACATGAGAGGAACCATAATGTTTCTGCTCATAGTCCAGTCGATGTGGTCCATCAAGGTTTTCGATTCCATTTACGTGCTGACCGGTGGTTCCGGGGGGCCGGCGGAGGCGACCACCACGGTGAACTTCCTGGCCTACCTGACCACCTTCAGCTACCTGGACAGGGGATACAGGGCGGCGATGTCGCTCGCGATCATGGTTGTCGTCACCCTGGTGGCGATGTTCTGGGTCCTGGTCCTCGGCCGCAAGGGGAAGGAGTGACCGAATGGAAGGAATGAAACGAAGCTGGTGGGCAACGCTGATCCACCGGGTGCTCGTGGTGCTGCTCTGCATCTACCTGGTGCTGCCCTTCGTGTGGATGGTGGTGTACAGCATCTACCCGTCCCAGAACCTTCGTGCCATCCCCATGGACCTGAATCCCGCCGCCATCACCTTCGACAGCTACCGGAGCCTGCTGACGGATCAGGCTTTTCTGACCTCCATGCTGAACTCTCGCATCGTCGGGGCGGCGACCACCGCCCTGTGCATGCTCCTGGGTTCGCTGTGCGCCTACGTGCTGGCCCGTTTCCGTTTCCGGGGTTCCCAGGGGTTGTTGCTGGCCATGATGACGGTGCAGGCAGTTCCCGCGATAGTGCTTGCGGTGCCGCTGTTCGTGTTGCTTCGTGGAATGGGATTGTTCGACACCAGGATCGGTTTGATCCTGACCTACACGGCGTTCATCCTTCCCTTGGTGATATGGATGATGGTCAGTTTCTTCAACTCCATTCCCGTCAACCTGGAGAAGGCCGCGCGCGTGGACGGGTGCAGTCGCATCGGGATCTTTCGCAGGGTGGTGCTGCCGCTGTCCGGGCCGGGATTCACCGCGACCGCGATCTTCGCGTTCATCACGGCGTGGAGTGATTTCTTCCTCGCCAAGGTGCTGACCGGCACAAAAACGCCGATGCTGCCGGTCACCACGGCCTCGTTCCAAGGGCTCTTCGCCATGGACTACACGCGGGCCGCCACGGCCGGGGTCATCACGGCCCTCCCCGTCCTACTTCTCGCACTGGTGGCCCAGAAATGGATCGTGCAGGGAATAACCGAGGGGGCTGTGAAAGGATGAGAAGATGGCGCAGATAAAGTTGACCGACGTTGGCAAACGCTACGCCAACAAGGGGGACGACTTTGCCGTTAGGGGTGTTTCATACACGGTGGAGGACAAGGAGTTCGTCTCCCTGCTGGGACCCTCCGGGTGCGGAAAATCCACGACCCTGAACATGATCGCGGGCTTGGAGAGCGTTTCGGAAGGAACCATCGAGATAGACGGGGTCTCCGTCGAGACGCTCGAACCCCACAAACGCGATCTGGCGTTCGTGTTCCAGGACTACGCGCTCTACCCACATCTCTCGGTTTACGAGAACATCGCCTTCGGGATGCGGATGCGCCGGATGCCCAAGGCCGAGATCGCGACCCGGGTCAGGGCGGCGGCTGAGCAGCTGGGCCTGGTGGAGCAGCTCCGCAAGCGACCCAGGGCGCTGTCGGGAGGGCAACGGCAGCGGGTCGCCCTGGCCCGCGCCATAGCCCGTCGTCCCGGGGTGCTTCTCTACGACGAGCCCCTGTCGAATCTCGACGCGCTCCTGCGGGACAGAACCCGCGCCGAACTCAAACTCCTGCACAATGAGATAGGGGCGACGAGCATCTACGTCACCCACGATCAGGAAGAGGCGATGTCGCTTTCGCACAAGATCGCGGTGATGAGTCGCGGGAGGCTCGAGCAGTACGGTTCCCCGGAGGAGATCTACAGCCGTCCCGCCACGGAGTTCGTCGCCGGGTTCGTCGGGAAACCCCGGATGAACCTGTTCACGGCGGAGCCTTTGGAAAGGGGCCTGGTGGCCGTTCCCGGAACCGGTTTGAAGGTTGATCTGGAATTGACGGAGCTCCGGGAGAAAATCCGGATCGGCCTGCGGCCATCGGAGTGCCACGTGGTGTCGGCCTCCGAGGAGGCGGCCGCTGGGAGGGTGGCCGTGATAGAACCCCTGGGGGCCTACAGCGACGTGATAGTGGACATCGGAGGCGGGGAGCTGTTCGTCGCCCGCGAATCGGGTTTTCCCGAGGTCAGGGTGGGTGACCACGTCACCATCGACCTGCGGGACGCAGTCCGCCACGTCTTCGACATCGAAACCGGTCTCAGGTGCGGTTGAGGTCCGAGGAATCCGGGCCACCGGGTCCCGCGGTGGGGAACTGATCCATCAGCGCCTCACCCGGGCAGGACGGACGAAGGTCGGCGGTTCCGGGCGGACCGCAGCAGGTCTTCGGTAAACCCTTCGTGTTGTAGGCTGATCCGCAGCCGACGGGACAAAGGAGTTCACCTGTGGTGCGGCGTTGTTTTTTCTCAGTCCTGATCTGTGCGGCGCTTGTCGCCGCTGCCTGCGGGCGGGCAGCGCAACAGATCGAATCCGATCCCGCCCTCGACGCACAGGGCATCCTGAGCAGGGCGTTGAACCAGGGGAAATCGGAGCAGCTCATCTCCGACCACGATCAAACCGTGAAGATGAACACCGTGCTCAACACGTCGATGGGCGGCACGACCGTGACGTTTGCCTGCTCACCCTGACCATCGACAGGAGTACCTTCCGGATGAAGAACCTCACCATGGAACTCAACGCCGACGTGACCGTTCAGGGCAGGAAATCGGAGATGAACCTGAAGGTGGACATGACCTCCGACGAGACCCAGGAGGTCACCCTCAGCGTCCTCTTCGATCTGCCGGATGCTCCCGAGACCGGCCTGAGAACCTTCCTCTCCTCCTGAGGGCAGATCTTCCGCGGGGGCGGGACGTCAATTGGAGAGCAGGGTCAGGACGGCCTTCACCCGGCGATGAACGCTCGGATCCGGGTGGAGACCGAGCTTGGAGAAGATGCGCTGGGTGTGCTTCTCGATGGCCCCCTCCGTGACCACCAGGCGTTTCGCTATTCCGGTGTTGGTGTGGCCCTCCGCCATCAAACCCAGCACCTCCCGTTCCCGGGGGGTCAATTGGGCGACGGGATCCACCTTCCGGCCTCGCCCCAGAACCTGCGCCACCACCTCGGGATCGAGAACCAGCCCGCCTCCCGCGACACGGTCCGCGGCTTCCAAGAAGGTGTCGATGTCGGCGACCCTGTCCTTGAGGAGATAACCGAGGTGGGTGCCGCCGTCGGCGAGCAGTTCCTGCACGTAGGCGGCCACGACGTACTGGCTCAGCAACAGGATGGGGGCCTCACCCCAACGGCTGCGGATCTCGACGGCGGCCCGCAGGCCCTCGTCGGTGTTCGACGGGGGCATGCGGATGTCGGTGATGATCAGCTCGGGACGCAGCTCCAGTGCGCGGGGCACCAGTTCCGTTCCGCTCCCGACGGCGGCGATCACATCGTGACCGCCGTCGCCCAGGATCAACGCCAGGCCCTCCCGCAGCAGGACCGAGTCGTCGGCTATCAGGACTCGCAAGGGATCACCGCCTCGATCGTGGTCGGTCCTCCTGCGGGGGAGGTGACGGTCAGCCTGCCGTCGACCCCTTGGAGGCGTTCCTCAAGACCTGCCAGGCCGTGGCCCTTGGCCGTCGAGGCGCCGCCCACGCCGTCGTCGGTGATGGTGGCGTACAGCCAACCGTCCTGGACCGCGGTGATCAGGTCGATCGTGGTGGCCCCGGAGTGCTTGTTGGCGTTGACCAGGGATTCCGAGATCACGAAGTATGCCGCCTGCTCGACGTGATCGGGCAGTTTCCCGGGGATGCTGGAGTAGACGGTCACCGGAATGGCGGAGCGCGCGGCGGTCTCGTCGATGGCGGCCTCGAGCCCACGGTCGACCAGCACCGGCGGTGCGATGCCGCGGGACAACTGCCTCAACTCGGCGAGGGTTTCCTGGGTCTGGCTCATGGCCTCCCCCAGCATCTCGCGGGCCCGTTCCGGGTCCTGATCCATCTGCCTGCGTGCCCTGGCCAGATCCATGTTGAGTCGCACGAGTCGCTGCTGCGGGCCGTCGTGGATGTCGCGTTCCAGTTTCCGCAGGGCCCCGGTCTCGGCGCGCTGCACCGCGGCACGGGAGTCCTTGAGCTGACCGATCCGGGCATCGTTGCGGGCCCTCAGGTTCAGCAGGGTATCGCCCACCGAGCCGTGCAGCCACGCCAGGCCACGGAACACGGTTGGCGCCAGCTTGATGGCGAGCAACCCGACCACTATGTAGATGAGTGCGTCGATGATTCTCACGAGGGTCGAGTTCAACATGGGAGTGAAACCCGTGCCCCACCAGTAGAGGTAGGCGAGACCACCACCATCCGAGTGGAAGATCTCGTTGAGGAGGGCGGAAACGGGGCCTGTCACCGGTCCCGTGCACAGGGCCACCCAGGTCACGGCCAGCGACCATGTGATCGTCGAGGTGATGAAGCCCACGAAGACCCACAGGACATCGAGCCACGACTGGGGATCGGCGATGACGTTGAACATCGCCTTGAACCAGGAATCCCCCTCCCGACGCTGCCGATAGTGCAGTGCTGCCGGTTCGTGTCCGAAGAGTCTCGCCTGGGCGTGCCGTTCCACTGTCGCGAAGCCGCGGGTAAGCAGCAGGGCAAACGTCAGGATGGGGATGCCCAGCCAGATGATCAACAGGCCGCCTCCGAGAGAAACCAGAGGTATGACCGTGCAGAAGGCCATCAGCATGACGGGCCAGCCGAGGAGGAGGTAGGCGATGGTTCCCGCGAGTGGGGGACGGAAGGTGGGTGTCGTGTTCATGGTTTCACTCTTCACCCCGGCGGCCTTCGGTCCCATCCCGCTGGCCCGAGACCCGGGGTGGGGCTGGCCCGACATTTTCAGAGCAACTCCTTGAACTTCTTGAAAAAAGATTTGTGACTCGGGCCGTATACCTTGACGTCCCCGAAGATGCAGAAACCGGTCAGCACCAGCTCCGGGCCGCTCTCGTCCGGTTCCAGACCGGCCACCTTAACGTCCCCGAAGATGTTGGCGGTCTCGTTGCGGACCCTGACCCCGGCGGGCACCCGCAGGACCACGTCGCCCATGGCCACCATGACGTTCAACTGGGAGGACGCGGAGTCGAACACGGCCTTGGTCAGGTCCAGTTTCACGTCGCCGAAGACCGTGTTCACGTGGGTGTTGGCGCGCACCCGCCAGCCCTCGCCCCGTTTCGCGTTCCCGAAGATCGCGACGATGTTCTCACTTCCCGGTCCCGCCCCCGCAGGATCGACCAGCGCGCTCGACCGGTCGTCCCGGGGGCTCTCCACCAGGTACGAGGCGGGCTTGGGATCGGTGGGCACCAGGTCGGTGGTGATCTCCCGCAGATCCCCGAAGGTTTTCGCCTCCCAGGTCCTGGTGAGGCGTTCGTCGTGTTCCTCACGTGTCAGGCGGCCGTCGGAGTAGGCGTCGGTCAGCAGCTGTTCAATGGCCGTGCGATCCGCGTCCGAGCAGCGCAGGTGGTCCGGTTGGGGCATGGGCCACAGCTTACGCGGTTCCCACCGGCCCGTGCGGTCCCGATCCGCATCCCGGGGTAGGGTTGGTGCCCGTTCGGGTCGGATGGAAGGAGCAGTCGTGGGGGACACGTTCGTGCACCTGCACTGTCACACGGAGTTCTCGATGCTCGACGGCGCGGCGCGCGTCCACGACCTGTTCAGGGGCGCGGAACGCATGGGCATGCCGGCGCTGGCGATCACGGATCACGGGAACCTCTACGGGGCCTACGAGTTCTACAAGGCCTCCAAGAGCTACGACGTCAAACCCATCATCGGCCTGGAGGCCTACCTGACCCCGCGCACCCACCGCACCGAGCGCAAACGCGTGCAGTTCGGCGACGGTACCGGCGACGACGTCGCATCGAAGGGCGCCTACACCCACATGACGATGTGGGCCTCCGACAAGCAGGCCATGCACAACCTGTTCAAACTCAGCTCCCGGAGTTCCCTGGAGGGGTTCTTCTACAAGCCCCGCGCCGACCGGGAGCTCCTGAACGAATACGGCAAGGGGCTGATCGCCACCACGGGCTGCCCCTCGGGCGAGGTCCAGACCTTCCTCCGGCTCGGCCAGTACGACAACGCCCGGGCCGCGGCGGCGGAGTTCCGTGACATCTTCGGGGAGGGCAATTTCTACGTAGAGCTGATGGACCACGGCCTGTCGATCGAGAACAAGGTGCGGTGCGACCTGCTCCGCATCGCCAAGGACCTCAAACTGCCCCTGGTGGCCACCAACGATCTTCACTACGTGCACGCCGAGGACGCCGACGCCCACGACACCCTGCTGTGCGTCTCGGCGGGTTCCCGCAAGGCCCAGACAGACCGGTTCAGGTTCGACGGTTCCGGCTACTACCTCAAGAGCCCCGAGGAGATGCGGGCCCTGTTCAAGGACCTCCCCGAGGCCTGCGACAACACCCTCGCCATCGCGGAACGCATCGAAACCGTTTTCGACGAGGGCATCGGCACCTACATGCCCCGCTTCGACTGCCCCGACGGCGAAACCGAGGACTCCTGGTTCCACAAGGAGGTGGAGAGGGGACTCCACCAGCGCTACCCCGACGGCATTCCCGACGAGGTCATCGAACGCGCCGAGTTCGAATCCGGAATCATCTCCAAGATGGGATTCACAGGCTACTTCCTGGTGGTCGCGGACTTCATCAACTGGGCCAAGAACAACGGCATCCGCGTGGGTCCCGGCCGCGGGTCGGGCGCAGGGTCCATGTGCGCCTACGCCATGCGCATCACCGACCTCGACCCCCTCGAGCACGGCCTGCTGTTCGAGAGGTTCCTCAACCCCGAACGCATCTCCATGCCGGATTTCGACATCGACTTCGACGATCGCCGCCGCGGCGAGGTGATCCAGTACGTCACCCACAAGTACGGCTCCGACAAGGTGGCCCAGATCATCACCTACGGCTCCATCAAGGCGAAGGCCGCCGTCAAGGACGCCTCCCGGGTGCTGGACATGCCGTTCGCCGTCGGGGAGGATCACCAAAGCCATGCCCGCCGATGTCATGGGCAAGGGGGTTCCGCTGCCGGAGCTGTTCAACCCGGAACACAAACGCTACGCCGAGGGCCAGGAGTTCCGTGACCTCTACGACTCGGACCCGGACGTCAAGACCGTGGTCGAGGCGGCCAAGGGAATCGAAGGCCTGAAACGCCAGTGGGGTGTGCACGCCGCCGGGGTGATCATGTCGAACGCCCCCCTGCAGGACGTCATCCCGGTGATGAAACGGGAATCCGACGGCGCCATCATCACCCAGTTCGACTACCCGGGATGCGAATCCCTCGGGTTGATCAAGATGGACTTCCTGGGGTTGCGGAACCTCACGGTGATCGCCGACGCGGTGAACAACATCAAACTCAACCGCGACATCGACATCGTGCTGGAGGATCTTCCGCTGACCGATCCCGCCACCTACGACCTGCTGCAGCGCGGCGACACCCTGGGGGTCTTCCAGCTCGACGGCGGCCCGATGCGGCAGCTCCTGCGTTCCATGCAGCCCGACTGCTTCGAGGACATCTCCGCCGTCGGCGCGCTCTACCGTCCCGGACCCATGGGGGCCGACTCGCACAACAAGTACGCGCGCCGCAAAACCGGGCGCGAGAAGGTGGAACCGATCCACCCGGAGCTCGCCGAAGCCCTCGAACCGATCCTGGGGGAGACCTACGGCCTGATCGTCTACCAGGAGCAGGTGATGGCGATCGCCCAACAGCTCGCCGGGTACACGCTGGGTG